>Ga0172377_10009069_pt1 | contig 10200 bp, 8 predicted proteins | sample Pumphouse3metaG_FD_119749 | JGI IMG/M metagenome (GOLD analysis project Ga0172377, IMG submission 119749) | Leachate microbial communities from a municipal landfill in Southern Ontario, Canada - Pumphouse #3 metaG | ecosystem: Engineered > Solid waste > Landfill > Unclassified | place: Canada... | reverse complement strand
CCTGATGCAAAATTCGCTCATGCAATTCGCTTGTAGCTCGCGCAATAATATGCGGCACGCCGAGTTGTTTCAACAACGCCGTTGTCAGGATACTATTTTCCAGATTTCCAGTACCAATAGCAACCACAACCGTATCCATTTTATTAATTTCAGCTTCGAGAAGAGCTTTCTCCTGCGTCGTATCAAGCACCAACGCGCTCGTCACCTGCTCTTTCAGGCCTTCAATAATATCAACATCACTGTCAATTGCACAAACACTGAAATTAGAATCCATCAATGAAAGTGCAATTTCCTTTCCAAATGTCCCCATTCCGATAATTGCCAACTGTTTCTGATTCATGATAGAACTTCCTTCTTTTCCGATTGTCAATTTTAGATATTTATTATTTACATTCAAGGAGCAATAACCGTTTCCGCATTCTTAGAAAAACGGCAATCCAGCATTTTTAGCCGATATGCACTCTTACAACTGGATATTTCACTAGTTTTTCACGGTGTGTCGAACTCAAAGCCACCAGGAATGTCAACGGCCCCACACGTCCTAAAAACATAATCAGCATTATTACAATTTTTCCAAAAGACGTAATTTCGTTCGTTACACCAACCGAAAACCCAACAGTTCCCAACGCCGACAACACCTCATAAACAATGGGAAGCATGCCCGTTGAAGGCATACTGATGCTTAACAGAAAAGTCCCCAAAATAGCCACAATACCAGACAGCAAAAAAACAGCAGTTGCCTGACGAACCGTGCGCTGTGGGATTTGTCTTCCATCGCACATCACTTCCTGATCGCCGTTAATCCAAGAACGAACCAGCATCAGCAAAACAGCCATTGTTGTTACTTTCACACCACCACCTGTCGATCCTGGGGCTGCACCAATAAACATCAGCACCATCATTACCAGCAGTCCGGCATGCGTCATCTGGCACAAATCAATCGAATTAAAGCCCGCCGTACGCGACGCCACCGCCTGAAACCACGCATTACAGATACCATTACCAATTCCAAAATGGGCCAAAGAGTGGTGATATTCCAAAATAAAAATCAGCATCGTACCCCCCACACACAACCCCGCAGTCATCCATAAAACAATTTTCTCCTGAAAGCCTAGTTTAAGCTTTTTGCGGATACAGAGTCGTTTCAATACTCCTTGAAAGACCCCGAACCCCATTCCGCCAAAGATAATCAAAAAACTAATAACAATAAGTACAAATGGCTCTCTGGCAAACGACATAAGATTATCCGAATAGAGAGCGAAGCCGGCATTACAGAAAGCGCTGATACTATGGAAAAAGCCATACACAAACGCCAAAGGAAAAGACATATTATGTCGACACATAAAATAGAGAGTCAGCAAAGTTCCTCCCACGCATTCGATCAGGAATGTGCAAAATATAATTGTTTTAAGCAAGGATCTCACTTCGAGGCTTTTTTCTTCGCCCGTCATTTGCCGCAGTGCGGCATCGCCGCGAAGGCTAAAGCGCCGGCCCATCAGCAAGGCCATAAAGCCAGACAAAGACATAATTCCGAGGGCGCCCAACTGGATCAGAATAATAATAACCCATTTACCAAAAGAGCTGAAAGCGGTCGCGGTATCCACCACAATCAGGCCTGTTACGCAGACCGCGCTGGTGGACGTAAAGAATGCATTCAGCACGCCGATACTCGAATTATTTGCGCCACAAATCGGCAACGAGAGCACCGTTGCGCCCGCCACGATCAGCACGGCAAAACTACAGACCAGCATTTGGATAGGGTGTTCCATCAGCCAATTCCAGAAACTTTTTGAAGTTTCGCCCTCTTGCCAAATATAGTAGAACAGCACAATCTGCATCAGCAGCATCATTGGCAGCCAAAAAACAGTCAGCCGCCATTGACCAATCAATCCCAAGAACACACACAAAAGAATTATTTCCACCCAAAAGCTCCAAGAAAGCGCGGATAAAAATTTCCGGATTTTTTGTCCGCTTGAGTAGATTTCGGCATCCATATTTTTTTTCTGCTGGGTCCATATATTTCGAATAATGCCAGTCCAGATCCACAAGCAATAAAGAGTGCTTAACAGACCGAAGCCCAATGCCAGCCAATAGCGTGGATCCGTCGTTGTGAACAGCCCAAAGGCATACTGCATTTCCATGACAACCATCGACAATATCAGAAGCAGGCAAAAAGGCAGGACTTCCGTTTCAACGCGTTTCCTCTGGCGGAAAAGTCCGAGTTTTCGATACGAACGCCGGCCCTCGGAACGCAAAAAGTCCTCCATGTCCGAGTTGGATAAATAATATCCCTGCAAAATTCCAACAACAAGTCCGACTAGACTACCAATTAAATGCAGCGGAAAGCTGACTAAATACAGTGCGATCGGCAAAACCCCAAAATAGAGCAAATCGACTTGCCCGACTTTAGCATCCACCTTCCCCCGAAATTTCAATTGAGCAAAACGCAAGAACCAATGCACAAAATAACAGCTTACCGTAAAGAAAAGACCCCAGAACATAAAGAGATCATAATCGATCGGCACAATTCCTTTTGCACCAAATAGCGTTGAGTCTCCTAGAATCGGCATCAGCATAAAAATATGAAACGAAAAGCCCATCACCAAAAGCAGACTATGCCGGATGAACATATTTCGAAGAAAGATAAATCGATTTGCCGATGTAAAACGATACGGAATTAATCGCATGAGGGATGGCCCTCCGTTTGCGTCTTTTCTTCAACTGCCATTTTGGCCTTTGCCAACTTCGTGGCTTTTTGGTAATTTTTTCTAAAAAAGAACATCCATTCCCGCATTGCGAGTGTCTGACTTTCCGGCGTCATCATTTTTCCCATCGCCGCGCCCGCCTCATGATGAGTAAACGGCATTGCCGTAAAATATTTCATTGCCTCCGGACAGCGTGCAGGACCACCAGCCTTAAGAATGCTTTCCCAAGCAAGTTTTAATTCATCCTCGTTATTGATAATGATAACACATATTAAATTACGGATAAGATTAAAATAACGCCCCGTCCAACTGCCGCGATAAATAAATTTTTCGGCCAACTCGAAAGGCGCAGCATCCTTTGCATGCATATATTTTCGATGCTCAGGCGTATAAAGATCACGCCGAACCGGCAGTCGATGCAGCGTATATTTCAGGGGCCCGCCTGGAGTACCCGCTTTATAATTCCATAATTTCTGTGCATCCACGCTGAACATAAAATCGACAAACATCTGCGCTATATTCAAATGCGGGGCACCGCGCAATATTCCGATAGGATCGCCCGAAACCGACGACGCGGCTTTTGGTATTGCAAAAAGCATTGTCTGCCGTCCCACATGATTTTCTTCCCACTCCGCCTGGGATCTGCCATAAAAATCAATACACATCCCCGCGGCGACTTGCCCCTGGGCGGTATCTACAGCCACCTTGCTTGCCGAAAAAGTCAGATAGGCCGAATTTCCGCCGATTTGTTTTATCAGTGTAAAAGCGCGGTTCCAGCCCATGTCCAAAATTTCAGTTTCAGACATCTCGGGATGATTTTTTTTACAATCGGCTTCCACATCTTGCATTTCGCGTTGAATCACCATTTCGAAGCATTTTGTAATAGAGCCGCTTTTTGTCGGATCGGCAATGCCGATGGCGCCAAAAAAGCTTGGATCCCCTAATTGTTTCCAAGTTGTGATTGGTGAATGTACGCCGTCATAGTTCCAGCCGAGGTGTTTCAGGCAATCGATATTTGCACAAATGCCGAATGTTGAAAAGCACGTTGTATAATATCGATCTTCTGGATCATACCATGTTTCTCCGCCCAGTCCCTGCTCCAAAATTGGTTTCTCTCCAACAAACAATTCAGGATGTCGTTTACGTAAACCGCAAGGGATCAGAATACCCTGTTTTGCCAGCTTATTAAGATCGTACTGCCCACCGCCAAAAAAGACATCCACGTCAATACCAATCGTACTCTGCAGAAAGGCGGTGCGCGCCTCCTGAAATGGCGAATCGGATTTTAATTTCGGATTTAAAAAGGCGACTGCCACATCGCTATTCCATTCTTTTTGCAAATCATGCGTCCACACGTCCCGAAAATTGGCCATATATGCGCTGTGCACATAACGAACAATCTCGTTTGTTCCACCGGCCGCGCGCCAATCAATACAGACTTTACGGCCCGTCTTTTTTAAATAATAGCGACGGAACGCCTGCTCGACCTCAAAACGGATCGACTCATTATGCGGAGAAACAACAATAAGCTGATCCGCCGACAAATCAATTTTTTCCGCCTTTTTACGCAATAACAGCGGCAGCAAAAAAACAAAAAGAAGCGGTATTAAATAAATTAGAGCACGTTTCATTTTACATTTTTCCAATAAAACACTTTTTTTCCAAAAAAAAAGACCAGATTTCTTCAAATACAGATTATAATATAATCTTGACGAGTGGCTCTTGTAGCCATTCCGCTTAAAAAAAATCACATTCCACGAAAAGAGTGCACTTTTTATTTCCATCCCGCGCCCTTTTCTTCGAATATAGGAGTTCCTTTTATGGCTTTTTTCCGTACGCCCACTTATAATACCAGCCCGACTGCTGCAAAAAGCGATATCCCTGCAGGACTCTGGATTAAATGCAAACAATGCCAAGAAATTATTTATCAGTCCATTTTAGATGAAAACCTGCAAGTCTGTCCGCATTGCAACTATTACTATACCATGACAGCCGCACAGCGCCTGAAAATGTTTACCGACAAAGACAGCTTTCAAGAAATGGACGCCGATTTACGCTCCTACGATGCGTTGGATTTTGCCGGCACAAAAGGCTATGTGCAAAAACTTCAGAAAAATAGGGAAAAAACAAAAATGGAGGATGCCGTTATTACCGGTATGGCCTCCTTAGACGGCATTCGATTTGCCATTGGCATTATGGATTTTCGCTTTATGGGCGCTAGCATGGGCTCTGTTGTTGGCGAAAAAATCACCCGATTAGCCGAAGCCGCTATTCAACAGAAAAAGCCCGTCGTGCTTGTCATCGCAAGCGGCGGAGCACGAATGCAGGAAGGCGCACTCAGCTTAATGCAAATGGCCAAAACATCCGCGGCCTTTATGCGCCTTGATGACGCAAAGCTGCCGTTAATCGATATTCTTACCAACCCGACAACCGGCGGTGTAACCGCTAGTTTTGCCTCCCTCGGTGATATTATTCTTGCCGAGCCGCATGCACTGATCGGCTTTGCCGGCCCGCGCGTCATAAAACAAACAACGCAGGCCGAATTACCGAAAGACTTTCAGTCCTCTGAATTTCTACTGAAACACGGCTTTATTGACCGCATTGTCGAACGCAAAAAACTTCGCGAGGAACTTTCTTTAATTCTTAATTATTTCAATTAAATTTTATTTTTATGGACTATCACCCGATTCTTAAAAATTTTAATCATGCGATCACGCCCTGCATCCCTAAAGATTGGCATCATGGTTTACTGATTCGTGGCACGAACTGGCTCGGTGATTGCCTCATGACGCTTCCAGCGGCATGGCAGTTGCGGCATCTCATACCAAAAGAATGCTCCATTTCTGTGCTCACGCCCTCCTTTTTGGCGCCCATATGGAAAGCATGTACATGGATCGACCATGTTATCCCCATGCGGGACAAGCATATTTCAAGCGAAGAGATCAAACAAGTACAGGCTCTTGACTGCGGTATTGGCATTGTTTTTCCAAATTCATTCGGATCGGCACTCGACATCTGGAAATGTTCCATCCCAATTCGTATTGGCCGTAGCGGAAACTTTCGTTCAGTATTATTGAATCATCGCATTCCAAAGTGGAAACATTCCAAAGAATCAGACAGCTGTCATCAATTATCCTACTATCTTGAATTAATTTCAACACTCGGTAGCATTTCACTAAATGCCCAATATCCGCCACTGCAAGTCTCGCCGAACGCTGCAAAGAAGAACAACATCTTAAAAAAACAAAACGTTCTTGCAATCGCACCCGGAGCCGCTTTCGGTCCCGCAAAACAATGGCCCACTAAAAATTATATCGAAGTCGCCAAATATCACCAGAAAAGAGGTGGAAAAATAGTCATTGTGGGCACCGCAAAAGAGCAGGCTGCCGCAAAGGCCGTCCAAATAGCCATACCAGAAGCCCTCGACTTAACCGGCAAGACAAATTTATCCGAGCTGATGTCCATCCTAGCCAATACAGACACAGTGATCGCAAACGACAGCGGCGCCATGCATCTCGCCGCGGCACTCGGCACCCCCGGCGTTGCTATTTTCGGGTCAACCGACCCCATTGCCACGGGGCCGCTCGGTGCTCCCTGGAAACTACTGATTGCCGACACACCGTGCCGCCCCTGCTTTCAACGCATCTGTCCTCTGCAAGGCGACAAACAATATCACTGTCTGCACAGTATTACGCCAAAACAAGTTATCGCAGAATGGGAGAAAATATGAACGACACGAAATCATTTTTATTATCAGACGCCATAGATTACTGCAGTAAACAAGTACCATTTCTTCCGCGTTTAGGGTTTGTTCTAGGGTCTGGTCTCGATGCCTTTATCCACAAAATAAAGATCGAAAAGAGCATCGATTTTCAAGACATTCCTGGATTTCCTGTTCCAACGACTGAAAATCACAAGGGTTGCTTTCTTTTCGGTCATTATGCGGAAGTGCCCGTTGTCATTATGCAGGGGCGTTTGCATTACTATGAAGGATTTTCTCCAGCAGAGACCATCCTTCCCATTCGGCTTCTCAAGCATTTTGGCGTTCAGCATCTTCTTTTAACCAATGCATCTGGTGCCATCCGGACGGATTTGGCGCCGGGTGATTTTTTACTTATCACAGATCATCTATCCTTTTTAGTTCCCTCACCTCTGCGTGGTCCCAATGACAACAACATTGGAAAGCGCTTCCCCGACATGGGGCAGCCCTACGATCCGGCATTAAACCACCTTCTGATGCAGGCCGCCCAAGAATGCAGCATACCGCTTCAATCCGGCACATACATCCAGGCAGCCGGGCCACAGTTTGAAACACCAGCCGAAATACAATGTTTCCAAAAATTCGGCGCTGATGCGGTTGGTATGTCGACCGTCAATGAGGTCATCGCCGCCAATCACTGCGGAATTCGTGTTGCCTGCATTTCGTGTATCGGCAATATGGCTGCTGGTATTGCCAGCACTCCAATAACCCTCGAGCAGGTCATTGAGGCTTCCAAAAAAATGTCACCGAAGCTTGAGAAGCTTCTCTTTTGTTTTATCCAAAAATACGCTGAATGGAGTGCATAGCAAAGAGAAGAATTTGGTCGCCTTTTTTTATTGTAGGAAAAATTCCGTCTCTGGATACGATTCGTGGATTTTTTTTATTATTTTTTCACCGCCGGCAAAAACGGCGGTACTGAAAACATCCGAGCACCATCCGGAAGACGCTTTGGCCGTCACACTAGCATATGTTTTTACAGGCCGGCCGGTTATCGGGCTCACGATATGCCCGATTTTTTTTTCACCAATTTGCAATGCGCGTTCATAATTAGCGCTTGTGGCGATAAACTGATTTTCCAGTATAAATTGTTTTCGAACAATTTGAGCATCGACTGGATCGCGCACGCCGATACTGAATTTCCTTCCGGTGTTCTCTTTTCCGCTCGCATAGATATTACCGCCAAAATCAAAAATTACGCCGGCATAATTTTTACGGACTTTTTTTAATTGTTTCACGGCAAGGTCCAGTGCGTAGCCTTTTGCAATACCACCCAAATCAAGGCGCATTTCCGGTGTTGTAAAATAAATCGTGTGATTTTTTTCATCATACTGGACCTTATCAAGGCCCACTTTTGTCAGCGCTTCGGCAATTTCAGTCTCTGTTGGAATCGTATTACGTTTTCCATGAAATCCCCAAAGATGCATCAGCGGTCCAACGGATATATCGAAGACACCATCGGTCACCCTCCACGCCTCACGTGAGGCTTTCAAGATACTCCATAATTCTGGGGAGCAATGGAAGGGCTTTTCAACCGCGGTTTTGTTTAATTGTGATAACTCGCTTTTCGGATCATAGATATTGATCCGATTATGCAGCTGTTGCAGTTCCGCAATAATATCGCGACTTAACGTATCGGGATCTGCGGTAGGATAAAAAATGTACTGAATCGAGCAATATGTGTTAAAAACCGCAAATTCAACCGACGTTTGCTTCGTTTTATATTTATACATATAACCGGACACTGCAAGAAGCATAGCAAGTCCGATAATAGCGATCCACTGGTTTTGTGATAATTTTTTCATACACACAAAATACATCCCCATTTTCTAAAATCAACTACTGAAAGTTTCTTTTTTAATGTTTCCATTTTTAGCGCCGTCTTTAACCAAAATTTGGGGTCCGTTTCGTCTATTCGGTTCCCATTTAACCTTAATCTTTTTAAGTACTGCTGTGAGTGCCTTGCTGCTCATTTTTTTCTTTCCGAAATTATGGCACTTCCTTCCGCATGACAAAGGCAAAGCGTTCGTACAAAAGTCCGAAGAAGCAGCGGGGAAGCCCACGGGTGGCGGCCTGATTATTGTTCTTTCCTTTGTTTTTTCCCTTCTTTTATTTATGCCATTCTCGCTTCAGCTGTGGGGGACAGTGCTGTGTCTTACTCTTTGTATGCTAACCGGATTTCTGGATGACTGCAGCGGCAGTCACTGGAGTGAAACAAAAAAAGGCTTTTGGGACTTTGCCATCTCACTTTTAGTCGTTTTAGTTATGACTTGGGGTACCGAGCCTCGAATCTGGGTGCCCATTTTTCGATCTGCGGCTTCCGACGGCACTTATTTACTGCCCTATCCCCTTTATGTTTTTATCACCACTTTTATTTTATGGGTTACCATCAATGTGGTCAATTGCAGTGATGGCGTAGACGGTTTAGCGGGTTCTCTTTCTCTTATTGGGCTTTTTGGCTTAGGCATTTTTCTTTATGCGATTATCGGTCACAGCACCATTTCCAACTACTTGCTTCTGCCCCATCAGAAAGACGGCGCAAAGTGGGCCATTTTAACTTTTACGGCGGCAGGGACCCTTTCTGGATACTTATGGCACAATGCCAAACCGAGTGCCGTCATGATGGGGGATGCCGGATCCCGATTTATCGGGCTGCTTATAGGTATTTCATCGATTGCCGCCGGCAATCCGTTTCTCGTTCTTGCTGCCATTCCAATGCTTTATATTGATGGTGGAATCGGATTAGGCAAGCTGATCATTTTCCGTTTGCTGAAACGATGCAACGTTGATGTTCGGCCGCTCTTAGCCAATGTTGTCAATCCGAAACACCCCGAAAACTTTGCGGATGAAGAAGCAGCCGCAAAACAAATATGGATTGTAAAAACATTGCACAAACTGCGCTGCCCGCTGCACGATCACTGCCGAAAAAATCTAAAATGGTCGGACACGCAAGTACTGGTTCGTTTTATGCTGATGCAGATATTATTAATGACGGCACTCTTTTTGATCGCCATCAAACTACGTTAGGATAAAATATGGGACTTGAAATTGAGCGAAAATATTTATTAAAAGATGACAGCTGGCGATCACAAGTCACCCGCGCCTGCGAGATAACTCAGGCCTATTTCTGTCCCAATCCAGAATATACTTTGCGGATCCGGATTATCGATCAGAAAAAGGCCCTCATCACTCTAAAAGGGCGCTCGCATCATCTCACACGCAAAGAATTCGAATACGAAATTCCGCTCGATGATGCCCAGGACTTAATCCAATCTTTTTGTGATACTAGAATTCTACACAAAAGACGCCATTATATTTTACAAGATACCAATACGTGGGAAATTGATGAATACTTTGGTCGCTTAAAAGGCTTTTATACTGCTGAAATTGAATTACAGCATGAGGATGCGTTTTTTCCAAAGCCCGCTTGGCTTGGCAGAGAAATATCCAACGAACACAAATATTCCAATCAACGACTTGCCAGCGGCAGCGATATTTCTATTCCATAATTTTTTGGACTTCTTCTCAAATGGTGAATTTATAGCGAACGGGAAAAGGAATTTGCTCAAATACATCATTCATTCCCCTTAGGCATACAATCCAATCAAAAGGCCCTCTATTCTTTTCCGGAAACTGCGTTCACATCAAATTTCTGCAAAATGGCAACCGCACGATGAAGAGCAGCATCATCTGGCAATTCGACTTGCGGCATCGTATCCGGCATTCCCAGCGCAACAT
>Ga0172377_10009068_pt1 | contig 10200 bp, 4 predicted proteins | sample Pumphouse3metaG_FD_119749 | JGI IMG/M metagenome (GOLD analysis project Ga0172377, IMG submission 119749) | Leachate microbial communities from a municipal landfill in Southern Ontario, Canada - Pumphouse #3 metaG | ecosystem: Engineered > Solid waste > Landfill > Unclassified | place: Canada... | reverse complement strand
TGGTATTATCTTTTAATGCGAAAGCACAAGATAATACTGTTTATGACACAACTTATGCAACTATTTGCAGTAATGAGTATTTTTCTAATGATATATTTGATAGTATTAGTATAAGAGATACATCACATATAATAAATGGTTCTTTCCAAAAGTTAATTTGTACTATTATGCCTGATGGAAGAGATATCGATAGTGTGTTCTATTTATTTTTAACTTTCAATCCATCATATAACGATACTATTTCCGATACAATTTGTCAAGGTCAAATATATAATCAGTTTGGTTTTAATGAAACAGAAACAGGCTTTTATAAACAAGAATATCAAACTTCTTTAGGATGTGATAGTATTATTAATCTAAATCTAATAGTAAAAGATACATATCACGATACAATATATGCCGGTATTTGTAAAGGAAGTGTATATAATGAGAATGGATTTAATGAAGATACGACGGGGTTTTATTCTCATCCATTTCAATCAATGTATGGTTGCGACAGCATAATAAATCTTTCTTTAATCGTTCATGAACCTTATTTTGATACTATAATTGATACAATTTGCAAAGGAGATGTTTATGGTTATGGTTTTGAGGCGGATACTTCAGGAGTTTACACTCAATATTTAGAAACTGAATTTGGTTGTGATAGTATATTAGTGCTTCATCTTTGGGTTAATCCATCTTATCACGATACAATTAAAGCTGAAATATATAGCGGGAATACCTATAATCTCTTTGGCTTTAGTGAAACTGAAACGGGAGTTTATGAACAGGCATTACAAACTTATTTAGGGTGTGATAGTATTGTCTATCTCGATTTACAGGTTGATAAAATTATGTTCCCAAATGTTGTTACAGCTAATGGAGATGGAATAAATGATGTCTTTGAGATACATAATCTTGTTGAAGAGAATGCTTTCCCTGAAAATGAACTTACTATATATAATCGTCAAGGTAAACAAGTCTATTATTTCAAGAACATAAGAGAGACGACAGATTTTTGGAACCCTAATCGTACAAATTCTCCTGAAGGGACATATTTTTATCGTTTTTTAGGTAAAAGATCAGATAAAACATTAAAAATAAATGGTTCTGTTGAAGTAATAAGATAAATAATGATACAAGAAAGCTTTCTTTCGAAGGTAGCAATTAATATCGCAGAAACTTATAATAGAGATTTCTCTAATTTAAATATCATCTTTACTAATAAGAGGGCTAAAACATTTTTCAATGAAGCTCTTTATAATCATTTGCAAAAGCCTTTTTTTTCTCCTCAATATTATACAATAAATGATTTTGTAAATCAATATTCAGACCTTGTTCAAGGAGAAGAACTTGTTTTGGCCTATCATCTATATAATGTTTATTCAGAAATATATTATAGAGATAAAGAAAATATGGAAAGAGAAAGCTTTGAACAGTTTTATTATTGGGGAATAATGCTTTTGAAGGACTTTGATGATATTGATAAAAATCTTGCCTGCGCTGAAAACATATTTAAGACTATTGAAGATTATAAGGAGTTGGATAATAAATTTGATTTCTTAACTCAAGAGCAAAAAGAATTGCTTAATGGTTTTTTTGAAGGTTGTTTTAAGGATAAACCTTCGGAAATAAAGAGTCATTTTGTTTCTGTTTGGAATTGTTTGCTTGAAATATATAATAAGTACAAAGAAAGATTAGTAGAATTAGGTATAGGTTATTCTGGAATGATTTATAGAGAATTGGTTGAAAGTTTAAAGACAAAAAACAATATCCAAACTCAACAAAATTTCTGTATTATTGGTTTCAATGTATTGAATAAGGTTGAAAAAGAAATATTTTCTTGGTTAAAACAAACTTACGATACAATGTTCTACTGGGATTATGATGACTATTATCTAAATAATACAAAGCAAGAAGCTGGCTTGTTTATGAGAGAAAATCTTAATAACTTTCCATCACCCAAAGATTTTGAAATAAATACAAATCTAATATCAAATAATAATACAAAGTTAGAAATAATTTCTTCTCCTAATGAAAATGGACAAGTTGGTTATATTGATGAATGGTTAGAAGAATTAGTAAAAACAAATGAGAATTTAGAACAAAAAGATATAGCAATAATCCTTTGTAATGAAGACTTGTTGCTTTCTGTTCTTTCGGCTTTGCCGGAAAGGATAGGAGAGAAGAAAACCAAAGTAAATATTACAATGGGTTATAAGTTTCAAGCAACTCCAATGTATGGATTAATTGATGCTTATTTAAATTATCAATCCTCTCTTATCAAGAATCCAATTGCACGTTTAAAAAATCTTTTACCTTTTGTTGAGCATAATTACTTTGCTGGTCATTATAAAGATATTATTCAAAACTTAAAGCATAATATGGTTATTTCTTTAAACGAAGATGATATAAATAGCTTTGGAGAAATATCAGATTTATTAAAGCAAAAAACTACACCAAAAGAAATTCTTTCCTCCTTACAGGAAATAATACGAATTGTTGCTAAAACAAATGTAAATAAAGAAACAAAAGGACATAATGGAATAGAAGAAGTGATTTCTGAAACTCTATATCGATTATCGACATCAATAAATAATTTAAAAGACTTATTCGATAACAAAGAAATAAATATTAAAGGCAAATTACTATATCAAACAATAAGGAGTGCATTAACAAGTATAATGATTCCTTTTGAAGGAGATCCAATTGATGGTATTCAAATTATGGGATTATTGGAAAGTAGAAGTTTAGACTTTAAGCATATTCTTTTCCTTTCAACTAATGATGATGTATTACCAAATGTTGGTATGGACAGTTCTTTTATTCCCTTTACAATACGTAAGGCATATAACCTTACAACAATTGAAAGAAAGATTGCTGTATTTGCATATTATTTTTATCGTCTTTTCCATCATGCAGAGTCAATGCATTTCCTTTATAACTCAACAACAACAGATGTAAAACCTAAGGAAATGTCGCGTTTTCTTCAACAACTAAGAATAGAAAGTAATAAGGAGTTTACTTACAGCACTTTTATATCAAGCATTAATTCCCCAGAAGAGAAAATAATAGAAGTAAAAAAATATAAAACTTATATTGATAAGATAATAAATAAAGCAGAGCAGGAATATATTTCGCCAACGTACTTAAATGATTATTTGAATTGTGAGTTAAAGTTTTATTTCAAAAGAGTTCTTGGCTTAGCAACAGTTGATGAATTTGAAGAAGAATTGCAAGATAATGTCTTTGGCGAGATATTTCATAAATCAGCAAAAGACTTCTACAATGGAATAAAAGAAGGAAAGAATACAAGCATAATCACAAAGTCAGATATTGAAAAACAAGAGATAAATGTTTATAATATAGTAAAAAAGAATTTTGAAGAAGAATATCTGAATAAGAAAAACAGAAATAAAGGAAAAGTAGAATACAATCAAATTCAAAAAATAAAGCTTGAAATACTTACAAAATACTTGCATAAACTCTTGGAAATAGACAAAGCTTATACTCCATTTACTATGTTGGCAATGGAAGTGAATATAAAAAAGCATATTACCATTAATGGGCATAATATTATTATTGGAGGAACAATAGATAGATTAGATTATAAAGTCAATGAAAATGGAGAAGGAATATTAAGGATATTAGATTATAAAACTAATAACTCACCAAAGGGTAATGTTAGTTTTAATCAAATATTTGACAACAATAATATCAATGACCCAGCAAAAAGAAACGATTATATCCTTCAAGCATTTTTATATTCTTGGCTTATAACCAATAATAAAGAAGATAAAGAATGTAATAAATTACTTTCTGGAATAAAAATAGACAAGATAAAACCTGAAATTCTATATATTAAGAAAGCCACTTCAAATGATTATGTAGGAGATATTATTTTAAATGATTCAGAAAAAGGGAATAATATTCTTGTCGATAATTACTCTATTTTCCATTCAGACTTTGAATTAGAATTAAAAACATGCCTTGAAGAAATGCTATCTTATAAAGAAGATGTATTTTGTTCTCAAAGAAAAAATGATTGTGATTATTGCGATTACAGATCTATTTGTTTCTAAGTATTATCTTTTCATCTTTTTATCATTACTATTACGTTTAAACAAATTTTATTTGTACCTTTGGCACATAATTTGTTTCTATTAAAAAGTAGAAACAATAAATAAAATAAATATTATGCAAATTAAATCGAGAAACATTGGAAAATTAGTAAGATTAGCAACATTAATTATTGCCTTTCTTACAGTAAGCTTAAACGTTAGTGCTTACCCTTATAATAGATATAATGCAAGTAATGTAATTAACAAGACTGCATATATTATCGACGAAGCTTATTCAGTGGCCGATTACTATGGCTATTGGACAGGAAGTAATCTTTCACGTGCTGTCTACTATAATGATTACGCACAAAAACAATATTCACGCAGAAATTATAGAAGAGCTGTTTATTATTCTCTCAGAGCTCGTGAATATGCGTTAATGGTGATTGATGGTTGCGATGAATATTGGGATTATTACTACTATAATAACTATGGTTGGAGTAGAACTTATGGGTATAATCCATATTATACAGGATCTAATCATGGGCATCATTATGGTAATTATAATAACTACTATAATAATAACTACAATAATTATCATAATAACCATGCAAACAATTCCAATTATAATGCTAATCGTCCCGATAATTATAATGATGGAAGAGGAAGCAATGGAAGAACAGATGCTTTTGACCCAAATAAAACAAATAATAATGGAACACAAACAGGACATTTTACAAATGGTAGTAGCACCAAAAATTTAAATACAAGCAACTATTTTGATAAAGATGAAATTGGATTATTAAAAGAATTACCAGCAGAAACATCAATGGAAAATGATTTCAAGAAAGAGAATAAAGATGTAAAATTTGATGATAAAAGTGTAAGAAATAATACCGTTTTAATTAATCAAAATAGAACAAAGGCTCAAAGTTTTAAGAAAAGTACCCCAGAAACATCAAGAAAGAATATTCAAATAGTAGCTCCAAAACGTATTAGTGAAATTAATAATAGTAATAGGAACAAAGAAATAAAAACTAATAAAACTAATAACACAGAAACAAAAGTAACCAATCCAGAAAAAAATAGAAATACTAATACTAATTTGAATCTTATTGATGCAAAGAAAACCAATATTAATAAGGAAAATAAGATTAATAACAGGAATCAAAATTTAGAGAATAACAGAATAAACACAGAAAAGAACAATATTAATACTCGTAATAACAACACTAAAAGAACAATAGAACCAACAACTCCAATAAAAAGAGAAGTAAAAACAACAGAATCAAATACGAGAAATAGAACAATAAAGACTACAGAAAAAGTAAAAGAAACAAAAACATTAGACACTAAAGAAACAAAGAGAAACAGAACAAGATAGTATTAATAACATAAAAATAAATTGGAATAATTAATATAAGATAAAGCATTTGAAGTTTTTATAGGGGACTGTACAATATTTTGTGTAAACAAGAAAGTACAGAGCTAAACCCAGAGCACGAATCTGCCCTCAAAGATACATAAAAACATCAAGTGCTTTATTCTTAATTGTTTTATGTTTTATAAGAATATACATTATCACATATATAATTTAGTTTACTTCCTTCTTGAAAAAAATCTAATTGTTGATTTTTTTTGTATGTAGTTTCAAAATTAATTCTATATTTGCAAAGTTTTTCACTATGATTTTTATAGTGGGGGTTTATTATTTAATATTTTTTTATTTATGGTTATAGCATATTCTAAAAGTGATAATGTTTCTATAAGAGAGGAACTAACACATTATGCAAAGAGTAAAAAAATCAACATTGATGCTTTTATTCAAGAAAAAGATTTAAAAGAACAAATTAATCCTCAAGACATATTATTGGTAAAAAATGTATATGAACTTGGAGAAAATCCTCAAGCCATTCTTCACTTTATAAAATATTGTTCAGTAAACGATGTTATTATTTATAGTGTTGATGATGACCATTGCTTCAATGCCAAGGTTTCCAAAGAACTTAATATTCTTATAAATTTATTTGTTGAACTATGTGAGTATAGATCAAATAAAGCAAAAGAATCGCTTCGGATAATGAAAGAAAATGGAGTTAAACTTGGTCGTACCGAAGGAAGCACAGTGAAATTAAATAAAATGAAAAGACGTAAAGAAGCTATCATTAAAGATTTACAAAGAGGCTATTCCTTAAACCATATTTACGAAAAATATAAGGTATCAAGAACAACAATAAATAAACTTAGAAAAATAGAACCTCGTATTGATGAGGTATTATTAAAAAGAGAAAATTAATAAGACTAAAAAAATCAATCCTCTTTTCAAAAGAAGAAATATTAAATACAAAAAGGAATAAGCCCAACTTATTCCTTTTTTTTGTTTCTAACAAAATCATTGTATTTAAAAATAAAATCAAATATAATAACCCAACTGACAAATATAATACGACTTTTTTATATTATAAAGCATAGATTAAATTTTGGAGGGGAAAGTAGAATTTGTATCTTCTATTATTTGGTAGAAAATACAAATAAAAAAAACAATATATTGCATTATTAATATAAAATATTATCTTTGACGATTCAAAGATTAAATATCAATTATAAATAAATTAGTTATGAAACAGTTTACAAACCTTTATTCTTTATCTAAAACATTAAGATTTGGATTAATACCTATTGGTAAAACATTAGAATTTATTAATAAAAACGGATTATTAGCTCAAGATGAACATAGAGCTGAGAGTTATATTAAAGTCAAGAAAATTATTGATGAATATCATAAGGCTTTTATAGAAAACGCTTTGAGAGATTTTAAATTGAATTACGAAGATATTGAAAAATATTATTCATATTATATAATTAAGAAGAAAGAGGATAATCAAAAGAAAGAATTTACTAATGTTCAAGCAAATTTAAGAAAACAAATTGCAGATTGTTTTAAAAAGAATGATTTAAGCAGATTGTTTGGAAAAGAATTAATTAAAGAAGACCTTATACATTTTGTTAAGACAAATGAAGATAGACTTTTGGTTGAAGAATTTAAAGATTTTACAACATACTTTAAAGGCTTTCATGAAAATAGAAAGAATATGTACTCAGCTGAAAAAAAATCAACCTCAATTGCATATCGCTTAATTAATGAAAACCTGCCTAAGTTTATAGATAATATTGCAATATTTGAAAGAGTTAAAAACACAGATATAACTAATGATTTCAAAACTATTTATTCTGAGTTGGAAGAATATTTGAATGTTGTGAGTATTGAAGATATATTCAACCTTCATTACTTTACCGAAGTATTGACACAAACTCAAATTGATGTTTATAATGCAATTATTGGAGGAAAGTCTTTTGATGATGGAAGAAAGATAAAAGGGTTAAATGAGTATATCAACTTATATAATCAAAATCAGAAAGAAAAGGGCAATCGTTTGCCAAAGCTAAAACCATTATATAAGCAAATATTAAGTGATAGAAATGCAATATCATATATTCCAGAAGAATTTAAGAATGATAATGAAGTATTAAACAGCATTGAAAAAGTATATCAAGACCTAAACCAAGAAGTTTTTAATAAGTATAGAAAAGGAGAATACTCTCTAAAAGATTTATTATTAAATATTAACGACTTTGAATTAGATAAGATTTATTTGCGTAATGATTTATCACTAACCGAAATTTCTCAAAAATACTTAGGGAATTGGGATATAATAAATAAAGGAATAATAAAACACTATAAAACTAATAATCCAAAAACCTCAAATGGCAGTGAAGAAAAATATGAGGAAAAGATAAAGAAATATTTAAATTCATTTGATAGTTTTTCAATTCAATTTATTAATGAATGTTTAGAAGATAAGAGCAAGAAAATTGAAGAGTATTTTAAAATATGTAAAAACAAAGATGATAAAAATCTGTTTGAACAAATAGAAATCAATTATAATGCTATTAAAGATTTATTAAAGACAGATTATCCAGAAAACAAACAGTTATCTCAAGACAAAAATAATGTTGAAAAGATAAAATTATTCTTAGACAGTATAAAAGAATTGCAATGGTTTATTAAGCCACTTTGAGAAAAAGGAGAAGTTTCGGAAAAGGATGAAAGGTTTTATGGAGAATTTTCTTCAATGTGGAAAGAATTAGATGAAAGTATAACACCACTTTATAATAAGGTTAGAAACTATATGACAAAAAAGCCTTATTCTGAAGAAAAGATAAAAATTAATTTTGAAAATTCTACTCTTTTAGACGGTTGGGATGTAAATAAGGAGAGTGATAATACATCTGTAATTCTTAGAAAAGATGGTTTGTATTATTTAGGTATAATGAATAAAAAATATAATCGCATTTTTGACAATAAAAACATAAAATCAAATGGAGATTGTTATCAAAAAATGGATTACAAATTCTTTAAAGACTTAACTACGATGGTGCCTAAATGTACTACTCAACTTAAGGCAGTTAAAGCCCATTTTTCGAAAAATGATTCAGATTTTTTATTAAATGGGACACAATTTATTAAACCATTAGTTATCACAAAAGAAATCTTTAATCTAAATAATCAAACATTTGAAGGGCAAAAGAAATTTCAGATTAACTACTTGAGATTAACAAATGATGAATTAGGTTACAAAAAAGGACTTCTAACTTGGATAAATTTTTGTATTGATTTTTTAATTGCATACAAAAGTACATCTATTTATGATTTGACAAATATAAAATCAGAATCATACAAAAGAATTGATGACTTCTATTCAGATGTGAATTTACTTTTATTTAATATCTCATTTAGAGATGTGTCAGAAGAATATGTAAATTCTTTGATTGAAGAAGGACAGTTATATCTTTTCCAAATCTATAATAAAGACTTTTCTCCATATAGCAAAGGAACTCCAAATATGCACACTCTTTATTGGAAGATGTTATTTGATGAAGAAAATCTAAAGAATGTAGTTTATAAATTAAATGGTCAAGCTGAAGTATTTTTTAGGAAGTCAAGCATTAAGAAAGAAAACATGACTATCCATGAAGCAAATAGACCAATCTCAAATAAGAATGAGTTAAATAAGAAAAAAGAAAGTTTGTTTGATTATGATATAACAAAGGATAAACGCTACACTATTGATAAATTTCAATTTCATGTACCAATAACAATTAACTTTAAGGGGGGAGGCTCTGAAAATATAAATCAAAATGTAAATCAATATATTAAGGATAATAACATAAAGCATATTATTGGAATTGATAGAGGAGAAAGACACTTATTATACTTGAGTTTAATTGATTTAAAAGGTAATATCATTAAACAGTTTAGCCTTAATGAAATAATTAATGAGTATAAAGGAGAAACTTATAAGACTAATTACCATGATTTACTAAATAAGAAAGAAGAAAATAGGGAAGAAGCAAGGAAGAATTGGCAGACAATAGAAAATATTAAAGAGTTAAAAGAAGGTTATTTAAGTCAGGTAATTCATAAGATTTCTGAATTAATGGTAGAATATAAAGCTATTGTCGTTTTAGAAGATTTGAACTTTGGATTTATGCGTGGAAGGCAAAAAGTAGAGAAACAAGTATATCAAAAGTTTGAAAAGATGTTAATAGACAAACTAAATTACTTAGTTGATAAAAAGAAAGATCCAAAAGAAGAAGGAGGACTATTGAATGCTTATCAATTAACATGCAAATTCGAAAGCTTCCAAAAATTAGATAAACAATCAGGTTTTTTATTCTATGTTCCAGCATGGAATACAAGTAAGATTGATCCAACAACAGGTTTTGTAAATCTATTTGATACTCGTTATGAAAATAGAGAAAAAGCAATAGCATTCTTTGACAAGTTTAAAAGAATAGAATATAATAGGACTAAAGACTATTTTGAATTTGAATTTGATTATGGCAATTTTACAAATAAAGCAGAAGGAACAAAAACTTCTTGGACATTATGTACAAATAGCACAAGAATAGAAACGTTCCGTAATGCTGAAAAAAATAGTCAATGGGATAGCAAAGAAATAGTCCTTTCTCAAGCATTTAAAGATTTATTTGATAAATACAAGATTGACTATACAAGTAATTTAAAAGTAAGTATTATATCACAAGTTAAAAAAGAATTCTTTGAAGAGTTACTACATTTATTAAAACTTACTTT
>Ga0172377_10009067_pt1 | contig 10201 bp, 14 predicted proteins | sample Pumphouse3metaG_FD_119749 | JGI IMG/M metagenome (GOLD analysis project Ga0172377, IMG submission 119749) | Leachate microbial communities from a municipal landfill in Southern Ontario, Canada - Pumphouse #3 metaG | ecosystem: Engineered > Solid waste > Landfill > Unclassified | place: Canada... | reverse complement strand
TTTAAAAAATATATCTTAAGAGAGTAAGAGACTCTTGTAGCAGTGGGGAAGTCTCTAAAAATCTTAGCCTCTTACCAACTGCACAAACTTAAAAACTTACTCTTTAGGCATGACCTTGACATCACGATTTGGAACTCAATTTATATATTAAAAAGCCTTTAAATAAGAACTTAAAAGAATTTTATATTTTTTGTACCTGAAAAATTACCTGAAAGAAATTTTACCATATTACCATATTAATTAAAAAATTAAAATATAGACTATGTTGAAACCTAAATATTACTTTTGTTCTTCTCAGTCTTTTATACTTTCATTTATTTTGTATGTAATTAGCTCCTCAATAGCTAATGAAACATCTATTGATTCTACATAAAAACTAACTACAGGATATAACTCTTTTTTTGTATATAAATAAAAAGAGTATCCAAAAGAATTCTTCTCTTTTCTTAAGGACCTTATATCTTCAAAATTTATAGATTTTATTTTTCTATTTCTAAAATTAAATATCATATTTTCTTCTTGAAATTGTAAAATACCTTTAGAAGATAAAAGAAAAGGAATAAAAAGAAAAAGATGAAATAAGAAATAAAAAAATATTGTAATGATTAAGAACGAAATAATTCCATTATAAAATAGATCAGTAAAATTTGATGAAATAAAAAATGCAAATATTATTGAAACAATTACAAAACTAAACTTTAAAGCTTTTTTATCTTGATGAGATGATTTTTGTTCTTTTATTTTTATTTCTAAATTTCCATTAATCTCAAGCGGTTTATATGCAGTATATGAATTATTAAATATTGGATTTTCAAGATAATCTCTTCCTGCAGCTCTTGAATTATTCCCTTGGCTAATTGTTGTTGGCATTAATTACTTTTCTCTTAAAAAGTCCATAAATTGGAATTGAAACTCTTCCTCACTTCCAAATTTTTCAATAGCTTTTTCTATTAATCCAATTGTAATATTATCGAAATTATATTTATTACCATTACTCGTTTCCTCTTTATAATTTTCTCCTGCAGCTCTTGAATTATTACCTTGATTGATTGTAGTACCTAAATCTAAACTACCAAATATTTCAGCATAAATTCCAAGTTCTCTACATTTCTTTTTTATAGCACTTAATGAATTTCTTGATTTCCAATTTGAAATAGTTTGTTGAGATATTTTTAATTTTTCAGCTAGATCAATATTATTATTTACCTGAAAATATCTATATAGTTCATAAATAATGTCTTCTGCTGTCATAATTTACCTTTTTAAACAAAATATACACAAAATAAACAAAATTAAGTATATTATAAGAAAATATACATTAATATTCAAAATACACATTTTATAATGTTTATTTCACACTTTAACACAAATTATAGTGTATTAAGCATTTTAAATACATTAATTAGAAGCTTTGTCTACTAATTAGTGAAAAGTTCTTTAAAAATCTAATGTTTAAGGTAGTCCCCACCTTAAGAGGGTTAGGTTAAGGTGAGCCACCGATTAACAAGTGCTCTAAACATACAATTATTATAAGTTATTCAATGAGGAATAAAAATGAGAGAAGAATTAATAAATAAATATTTAAATGACATTGACAATTTAGGGTTTGATAAAACACTAACTTTAACATCAAAACAAACTGCTCAAGTACTTAATATATCAGTTAGAACTTTAGAAAATTGGAGGAAGGACAATAATATTAATTTACCTTTCAAAAATGTAGGAAAATCATATATTTACACAAAACGTGATGTGGCAGAATTTTTAGCAAAGGAGTAATTATGCAAGAACCTAATGACAAATTTATAAAAATTGATGAAGTAGTGAAATACGTTGGCATTGGTAAAACAAAAGTACTTGAGCTATCAAAGAATGGTAAATTTGTAAAGCCTATAAAAATAGACGGTTTTGCAACTAATCTATTTTCATTTATAGAAGTACAAGAATGGATGGCTTTACAGTTAAAGAATAGAGACAAAAGACAAGGATAATTAAAGATGAGTACAAAAGAAACTTGTTATTTCTCACACGATGCAAATGCAAAAGATGATTTTAAAATCATGCTTTTAATCGAGGAACTTGGACTAGAAGGCTATGGCATATTTTGGGTTTTAATTGAAACTTTGCGTGAACAACAAAACTATAAATATCCTCTTAAACTGTTATCTGTATTGGCTCGTAAGTACAATACAACATTGGCAAAACTAGAAGTTGTAGTAAGGAACTATCATCTTTTTGAGATTGAAGATGAGTGCTTTTTTTTCTCACGAAGTCTTAACAGAAGAATGGAAGTTATGCACAAAGCAATAGAGCAAAGAAAAATTGCAGGACAAATAAGTGCAATGAAAAGAAAAAAGAAACAGGAAGAACAATTAAAACAACTTCGAATGAACTTGAGTGAAAGTGACTCAAGTGAACGACCGTTGAACGAGTGCTTAACGAATGCTCAACAAATAAAAGAAAATAAAAAGAAAGAAAAAGAAAATAAAGAAAAAAAAAGAAGTGTTGAAGAAGACATCAAATTTTTAAGCAATCTTAGATTTGATGAAATTCAAAATAAATCACTCAAAGATCTAGTTCATAATTTTGAGCAATTTGAAGCAACTGGATTTACTATACAACAGTTGATAACTTACTCTGCTGATAATAAAGATTATTTAATTAAAGAGATTGAGATGAGTGTTTCCGCAGGAAACTAACAAAACATAAAAAGTTTCCGCAGGAAACAATAGAAATCAAGGAAAATAAAATGGTTAAATGTGATGTATTACCTGGTATAGACATTGATAATATACCTAAACAATTTGAAATTATTGAAGATTTAGATTTATTGCCAATAGAAGTTAATAACAAAGATTTTAAATTTGGAAAAATCAATTTGGAAACTGACAAGATTGAAGAAGACTATGTTTTCTTCCACCATAGATTATTGATTCAATGTGTAGATCCTAAATCATACAACTTAAGAGATGGTTTATTAGTTGTTACTGACACAATTAGAGAGAAAGATTACAATGAAGGATATTTATTCTTTAGATATTATCAAGGTAAATTCTATTTAATTGAGCACTTTAAAACTCCTTTTGGTTCTCCAACTTTAAATAGAGATTTAAACACTTGGGCCAATGAGAACTGTACTAAAAATTTAAATAGTTTTTACAAAGAGTTTTTTAATAAATATAGTAAAGGAAGAAATGTTGATAACGACTAAACACAACTCTTAGTTGTGTTCCCCACAAAGCTTTTTAAATCTATTTCATACGATTTAAACTCTGCTTTCGTGGCCTAAATTTAATTCAAAACAAAAAAATCAAGGAAAATAAAAATGAAAAAAACAAATGAAAATGAAATTAAGAAACCTGTTTATGTAGTTGTTTCTGATAAAGGCGGTACTGGTAAATCTACTATTGCAGGACATTGTCTTCCTGCAATTTTAAATCTAAAATACCCAAATAAAAAAATAAAAGTTTATGAACTAGATAATAGCAACAATACTAATTATATTAACTCAACACTTGTTCACTTCAAAAGCTTAAAAAATAAAGATGAAGAATCAAAACAAGCTATTTATAATATTGATTTTGATGCTCTTACTAACCCTGATACCATATCTATTATTGATGTCGCTGGATCCGATGAAACTTATGAGGTTTTAGAGCGGTTACAATCAGTTGGATTAAATGGTTTAACTTATTTAGTACCTATGGGTAAGGATGTCGAACACCTTTTAAATTCACAAAACACAATAAAAGGTATAAAAAAATGTGATCCAACGGGAAATATTAATTTAATTCTAAATAAATGTGCTTCGTTAGATCCAAGTGTCATTAAAAAAGACTTCATATCTATCTTTGGAGATGAAAGTATTGGTATTCCTCCTGCAGAGGATTTAGATTATGATGATTTATTTTTCATCAAAGATTGTAATGATTATTCAATTTTAAAATCATTTCATCAATTAACATTGCTAGATGCTTATATCTATGGCAAAGATTTACTTGATAATTTAGTCAAATATAAAATGGAATGGCAGAAAGATAGAGATTTATATATTAAAAACCTACAGAAAGTTGAATTCGCAAGACGAATTGTTACTACAGTTGAGGAATTAAAACCTCTAATTAAAGCCTTATAGGAGTATATGATGAGTAAAGATAACTTACAAATAATCGAAAGAAAAACAATTGAACAATTAGTTGATGAGCTTGATTTTTTAAATGCACAAGTTTTCGCAAAAATAAAAAATGATGTTGATGGTGGATTAATAAAAGAGTTACAAGAAATTATTAACACCATGACTAATCATATTGAGGTAATTGATAACTTAAAAGAGGATAGTGATCAGCAAGTTAAAAAAATTGAAAAGAAAACAATTGAACTTGTAAAAATTAATGAAACTCTAAAAAGTTCATCTAAAATAATTGCAGAATTTGAAAAAACAGTCTCAAAAAACCTAGATACATTTTCAGATAAATTAGATTTAGAAAAAATGACACTTGAAAATGATTTTCAAGAACAAATAAAAAAATTACAGAATGATTTTATTGAGGATATAACTTTAAAGATTGAAGATATAAATAAAGATATTAAAGAAAAAATTAAAGATATTGACCTAAAAAAAATTGATGCTTCCAACAGATTTGTATCTAATGCAGTCATACAGCTAGATTTACTTAAAGTGGCAATTGAAAAAACTGAAAAAAAGAATAGATTACTATCTTCAATCTTAAGTGCAATAGGTGGAGCAGTTTTTACTTCTCTAGTTTTTTATTTTTTTATCAAATAAGGAGTTTATCATGGTAATGCGTATTTTAACTGATACTGAAAATCAAGCGATTAATGAAGAACTTCAAACACTTGAATCAAGCATTGAAAAAGTTGCAAATATACTTGCTAATAAAAAAACACCTTATTTTACAGCCATAAATGCAGAAAAGTTACTTGAAACATTCGTAAAAGTAAAGAATCATCTTCTTAATGATAAAGCAAACAATAAACTTTCAATCATTCAAAGGTTGCCCTTATTGTATTTACAGATTCATAAACTAGGAGTCCAAAATGTTAAGTAAAAAAATAAATCTAAACAAATGGATTCCTGTTTTTATTTTAATTGGGGTACTTGTTACCCTAACTTTTCAACATATTCAAGAGTTAGAATCTCTTAAAGTTTTTAATCAGCCGACAAAAAACGTTCAATCTGAAATATCAAAAATAGAATTTGTTTTAGAATATGAGAAAACTCTGAAAACTCTTGAAAATCTAAAAAAAGACAAAGTAAATCAAGAGCTTAAAACTAAACAATTACAAGAAAGATACCAGGAACTATTAAAAATGAATCCAATTGGTATAACAAGTGCTGATATGCCAATTGATTTTAGAGATAAAAACATTGGGAATGAAATTAAATATCAAGAAAACTGGTTAGTAGAAAATAAAGCAAAATACTTAGCTGTAAAAGATGAGGCTTATACTCTACTTTTTTTAAATCTTCTTCTTTTTTAGGAGGCAGTAATGCTGTAAAAGATGAGGCTTATACTCTACTTGAGAAATATAAATAAGGAGTACAAAGATGAAACTAACACAAAGACTAGGCATAAACTTTGCAAATACTTTTGACAAGAGTCTTTTTTTATATACAAGCCTTAAAGGTTTGCATATACTTTATAGATACTCATTTTATATCTTACTTGTATTGGCTCTATACTTTACAATCACAAAAGCAGAAGAGTTTATAAATATTAGAAGTTATGAATATATCCCTATTTACATACAAAATCTTTTAATAGTTATTGGACTACTTATTAAATTTTTTGCTGTACTTTTTACAATGGGAATTTTTGCATATGAATCAATCTATAATATTGATTTAGATAAATATCTGGAAGAGCTTAAAAATAAAAAGCAATTTATCAAAGACAATAAGCTTGAAAAATGGCGATTAAGAAATATGAATATATTTTTTAGAGTTTTATTTTACATAGGATTATGGTGCTTTTTATACTTGTTGTTGGAAGATATTCTTATTGGTGCTTTTTTTGATATTTACGGACATAATCCTACAAAAGAAATTTATATTAAGTTCTTGATTGATTACGATTTAACTATAAAATATTTCACAGGTATATATCTTATAACTATAATGATTTTAGATTTTTTTGTAAGAAAAAATAGAAGACCAATTAAAAAGTTTCCTGCGGAAACACTTACAAAGGAGTAAAAAATGAAGAAGATATTTTTACTCTTTCTTGTTTTTTTAACATCTTCTTTAGCCTTTACTGAAATTAATCCAAAAATTGTTCTAGAAGATTTTAAAAATGGTAATATGGAGAAATATAAGTATGATAATCTAGGTTATATACGTACAGATGCATTGATTGAAAGAAAAGTTATTGAAAAAGATGAAGATTTAACTCGTTTTGTTGATGAGTCTTTAAATATCTATGAAGTTAAAGAAAATATCACTTGTTCCTTTGTTGGGGATGAATGGACTGCTACAATTTATGATATTGATCTTTCAAGTGGTAATGTAACTTGTATGTTGGCTAAGAAAGGTGATTTATACAATCCTATTGGATTATTTAATACCCACTATCCAAATTTAAAGAAGGTATATCAAATTGATTATGAGAAAGCAGAAAAAGAAAAAGCTGCATCAATTGAAAGTGCTGAAAGACAATTTGCTCCACTTAAAAAACTAAAAGATAGTATAGAAATATCAACTAGTAAAAATCAAACTGGTGAGTATTTAACTATTCCAGAGATTTTAACTGCAGCTGTACTAACTGATACAGATATTATAGATATAGAAGCTACAAAAGCTACGGATAAACTCCAACTAAAGAATAATTTTATATCAACATATTATGACAGTAATACAAGAAAGCATATAGATAATCGTGAGTATATACTAACTGATGCAGAAAATATAATAGAAGTATATACTGGATTATCAGATGTTTCAATGATGTATCTAATTTTACTTGTAGCTTTTTTTGGTATTTGGGGAGTTGGGAATAAAGTAGCTGCTCATTTCACTTCCAAAGTTGAAGATAAACAAAATCATGAAAAAGTATCTCCTTATACTTTTGGAATTGTTGCAGGGATATTACTATTTTTTCCAACAGGCTTTAGTGAAAACATAACGAATGAAAATGGTCAAACAGTAGCCGAATATGAAATCATGAAAACAAAATATCAAGAGTTTGAAAAAACAGGATATTACCTATTTACAGATTTTGCAAACGATGCAGCAAAAGTAATTATTGATGCAGAAATTAATTCAATAATTGAAAAGGCAGGAATAAGTACAAAAGATCAAATTGTTGAAAATCAAGCTTTACTAAATCAATATTTTAATTTAGGATATGCAAATAGTAAATTGTTGCATTTATGTAAAAATGAAATATACAATTATTCTGGATTATTTGATAGTGATGGGAAACATCAATACTCAACAGATCCTAACCAACCATTTCCATTAAATGAAAAATGGGCATATGTAAATTCAAAAATAAAGGGTAACACATCAAGTCTTTATTATTCATCTAATGGTGGAGAGGTTAAAGGTGATCTTGCATATTCTACTAATGTTTTACAGAAGGTTAATGAGAGTAATCCTCTTGATAACTATTACCCAGAAATATCACTAAGTGCTTGTGGAAAAATTTATTATAATCATTTAAAAAATACAAAAAAAGTCAAAGACTTATCTAATAAGCAAGATGAGCTATTAGGAAGTGGCTTAAATAGTGCTAACAAAATACCAATGTTAGAAGGAATTATAAAATTTCAATATGAGCTTTATCGTGATTGGGGTTATTTAGCAGTTCTTGGACTTCCTGTCAGTAAGATGCAAACAGAATTCATAGGTGGATTATATAAAACCAAACGAAGTGAAGTTTTAGAAAAACTAAATAATGAAGTTAAAAAAGACTCTATAGGTGATCATACGATTATGAGTTCAATACCATATTTATTTGTACCAGGTGCAGGAACAGTATTTCAAGTAATTAGTGAAAATGGTGGAAAAATTGGAGCAATGATTGGAGGTGGTGGTGCAGCACCTACTGGAATCGGTGCAATATTTGGAGCTATTGCGGGTGGAGTTGTTGGAACTGCTGGAGGAAGTGCAATTGGTATGTGGTTTGCTTATGAAACTTCAAAAACCATACTTGCACTAAGTCCAATTATAGGAATAATTATTATTGGATTACTAAGATTTGTGATTATTCTCATTAAAATATTTAGCTTTCACTTTGCAAGTTTATTCATGATGCCTATTATGTTTGCAAGAGAAAATGTTCAGGCAATCTCAAGATTTACAATGAAAATATTTGCAACTATGTTAGAGCTTCCAATATTTGTATTATCTGTTTGGTTAGCAATTACTGCAAGTTCTTTAATACATACAATAGGAGATATCTTTGGTAAAAAAATCATTATTGGAATGCTTGAGAATAATGATTTACAATATGAGGGAGTTGAAAATAGTACTTGGACTTTAGGTTTAGCAAATGGAGAATGGTTAGCTAAGTTAAAGATCTATGTATTTGATGGTTTTATTGAAATTGCTATTGCTGTTTTTAGTATTATTATTATATATAAGATTATTGTAACATTGCATAGTACACTTTTTGAAGTGATTGAAGTACAAGGAAGTAGAGAAATTGATAATGCAATAGAATCAATGAAAAATGAATCAACTGGGTGGGGAAGTAGAGTCTAATAGATTCTATTTTCTCTTTATATAAAAAATAAAATTAAAGGTTTTAAAATGACACACTACAATCACAATGGCTTATTTGCAGCTAACTTTTTTATCAGATTAGTTGCTTATATTTTTGGTTTTCTATTTTTTTATTTAATTATTGTGGGAGCTTTAATAATGAATCCACAAAATCAACCACCTTTTTCAAGTGGTTCAGCATTAATAGATGGCTCACTATTAATTTTAACAGTTGCAAGTCCATTTATATTTACAGAGTATAGAATCAGAAAAAATAGAAGAAAGTTAGGTTTACCTATATATAAAAATGTGATGGGAGATTTATTATATATGGAAGCTCAAAAAAATGCAGATTTTGAAAATAAATCTTATGGCTCAAAAAAGCATGATTTAAACTATTGGTATGAGTTGAAAGAAAAAGGTGCAATTACTCCAGAAGAGTATGAGAGTAAAAAGAAAGAGTTGTTATAATAAAAGTTGAAAGGAATGGCATCAAATGAAAATAGATATATTAAGTGATTTACATATAGATTTTTATTTTAATCCAAAAGAAAAAATTGAAGATGAACAAATAAAAAAACTCTATGATCCTATTATTAAAAAAGACAATAGAGAGATTGGTGATGTGCTTATTGTTCCAGGAGATATAGGACATTATAATCATCAAAATATAAAAGTATTAAAATACTTAAAAGAACACTACTATAAATATATAATCTGTATTCTTGGAAACCATGATTATTATTTAGTTGGTAAAGATTCAAAGCTTCAATTTAAAGATTCATTTGCAAGAGCTGAAGATATGAGATTAAGAATTAATAGTGAAGAAAACCTATATTGTCTTGATGGAAATGTAATAGAACTAGAGGGAATTAAATTTGGTGGTTGTGATTCTTGGTATAACGATGGTTATTTAAAAAGAAAATTTTCAAATGAAGATTTTCCAGTTAAATCAACTAATCAAATGTGGCATAACTGTAAGAATGATTCTAACTTTATATTTGGTATAGAAAATTTCAATGATATATTTGAAATTGAGAAACCTAAAATTGAAGCAGTTTATAAAAATTGTGATCTAATGATAACTCATATAAATCCATCATGTAAAGATGAAAATATAAGTGAAAGATATCAAAATAATCAATCAAATACATTCTTTACTTTTGAGGGAGATGAGTATTTAAAAAATGGTTCTATGAAATATTGGATATTTGGCCATACTCATGAAGAACTTGAGTATGAAGAACATAATGTTAAATGTATTTGTAGTCCATTTGGATATCCTAATGAAAGTGGATTTGGTGTATGGGTTAATATTAGACAAATAGAGGTTTAAAAAAAAGTAGTACTAGGTGGGACCGTTCAAAAATCTGTGTCAATTAGGTAAAATAATAAATACCAAAGGACATGGAAATGAAAATAGAAATAGATGTAGAGCAATTTGCTCGTGATATAAAAGCCGGTAAAAGCATCGGC
>Ga0172377_10009066_pt1 | contig 10201 bp, 5 predicted proteins | sample Pumphouse3metaG_FD_119749 | JGI IMG/M metagenome (GOLD analysis project Ga0172377, IMG submission 119749) | Leachate microbial communities from a municipal landfill in Southern Ontario, Canada - Pumphouse #3 metaG | ecosystem: Engineered > Solid waste > Landfill > Unclassified | place: Canada... | reverse complement strand
TCGTAACAATGATTTTCTTCTGTCATACTAATTTTAATCTTCCTGTTTTTTAGTTCATTAGTGTATTGATTACTACAATATTGTATTCCTATGTCGGAGTGATGTACAAGTCTAGCCAGATCTAGCATGCCACAGGGCCTTTTTGAGGACCCGTTGGCCAGCTCCAGTGAATCACTGAGGTCGTGGTCAGTAATTTTGCGTGAATATAAATCAATTATTAATTCTAAATAGCAAAACCCATTAACTGTTCGTCTGTAGGTTATATCAGACACCCTTACTTAATTCGGAGCTGCTTTTTACACATCCTCCTTAATGTCAGTTTTGTTGGTAAAAAGAATGTATAATAACATCTAATCAAATCCTGTCAGGATTTTCTCATCGAAGCATCATACTCCTTTTTTGAAATCCCGAAGCCCTACATTTCTTTCGAAATGCAGAGGCTTCGGTTAAGACTTCATTTATCAAATCAACATCTTATTTCCATATGATTAAAATTGTTTATTTTAATATTTATCGTATGGAACTCGCACGTTAATCATCAACTTTTTGTATAATGGAATTACATGCCTGTTTCATTTTCAAAATTGGCATATTATCCCCATCTTATTCTCTGGATTACCGCCAGCGAGGATCTCCAACAGCATTATCGAGCAATGTTTGGTTGGTTATTGTAAAGTCACCAGCTGCAGGATCAACAAATTCCGGATCCAATGTGGTAATGTTTGATGAATTATCAATCAAGACACTTTCTGCTTCGGTGTAATACCCATCAGCATTATAATAGTTATTCCCTGAACATTCAGGCTGAATTGTGAGTGATTGATTTGAGTAGACTGATATACCCATATCGACAAACAGGTTATTCCCCGATGTTATTACATGTTGGCTCCAACGAACATAAAAAAGTCGTTTTGTTGAACTTTCACTGTTCATCACATTATAGAAAGTACAATGACTTACTTCTATAGAAGGCGTCCTGCTACCTTCATCATACGGATTCCCTTTGGTACCACCATCCATACGGATAAAATCACGGGCATTTACCGTGGCACAATTATTAAATGTACTGTTGGTAACAAGCAGATTAGCGATGTAGGATTTACGCGAATCTATGAAATCTCCCCCATCATTATAAATATCGAAGATCAGGCAACCACTAACGGTAATATCTTCTATTTCAAAAACTTCACTCCCTGCGGAAATAAGTGATTTATTATAGTTATGGATACTGTTGCCTATAATATTTAACGACCCGTAAGCAACCTCAGATTCTGTCATTTGAAATGCATAATCAAGTATTGACTCTTCACCTGTTTCTGTATCGGTATAGGAACCCTCCATTTCAAGATTACTTATTTCAACATTTTGCGCTCCTTGTTCCAATACAAACTGAACGTGCACAATAGGTTTATCATCAGAGTTTACTCCCTTAATTTTAATTGATCTGTTCAAAGTTAGTACGCCTGTATATTTACTATAATCACCAGCTTCCAGTAAAAATACATCCTGATCGGCAAACGTTGTATTGATGGCTTCATTCAAATCCATATCAGGAGTAAGTGATTCACCTTCCGGGAGTGTTGTAAAATCAACATGCCCCCGCTGTTTGGGACTCGGTTCATTATACATGGTAATTCCGTATTCGGTACCATAAGCCAAACCTGTGAGGGTTGCTTCGCCGGCGGCGACTTCAGCTTCGGTTAAATCCCGTCTGACATCTGGAACACTAGCTGTAGAAATAATAAAGTTTGTTACTTCACTTTCTGCAGGCCAACTCAACGTTACTTCTGTTTTCCCAATATCGCTACCAGCTAAAGGGTTGAAAATATTTTCCGCATCGGTTTTAAATACAACTGTTGCCCATTTAGAATCTTCAACGCCAAGATTACTAACCCCTTTTATCCGGGCCGAATATTGTGTCTCTCCCTTCAAAAGGACACTATAAGGAATTTCTGTTAGTGCCACGTCAACCGAAGATAGAATTGGGTCAAACTGCAGACTATCTTCAGCTATTTCAACAACATAATGATCAACATCATCTCCCACACTCCAAGTTAACTCAGCAGTGATCATATTCCTGATCCTAGCTGTAAGATTAACAGGGGTGAAAGCTCTTTCAAATTCAAATTTTTCTATAACCGGATCAATATCATCATCACACGCTACAAAAATCAGAGCGATCATTCCGAATATAAATCCTATATTTTTAAATTTATTTTTCATAGATATAAATTTATTAGTAACCATAATCATTTACCAACATTCCATTGCTGGAGTCAAGAAACACCTGCCAAATTGGCCAAAATTGCCATTGATCAGGATCTTGAGCGTAAATAGCCTCAATTTTTGAGTCTTCCAGTTTATCTGGCGCCACCCAAGTTGTATTATACTCGTATTCAGTAGACATATCTTCTGTTTCGCCCCGGTTTAGTCCATAAATCACAAGCGACTCTCCGTCATCAGCATAGCTGTAATAAACTTTTTCAGGAACATCTGAATATTCGCCTGACCTGTCTCTAAGTGCATACATCCTCTCTTTAGCCTCATCCATCTTGGTCTTCAATAAATTCCAACGAATCAAAGCTTGTTTGCGGACCATTTCACCACAAAACTCAAATTTATGCTCTTTCACAATTGCATCAAACATGGCCTCTTTCGAATTTAAAGCACCCACATAAGTATCTACCTTTTCAGACCAGTCACCTGAATCAAAAGCCCGTTGACGAATCATTTTTAAGTATGGAGCTGCAGCAGATGGTCCCTGCAATTCGTTTGCTGTTTCGGCTGCCATTAAAATGACTTCGGCATAACGCATGTAAAGTTTATTGACCCCATCATCATTCGTAGAAGTAACACGCCGAACTTCGTTAGTCCATTCATACCTGTATTTACCAAAGTCCCAGGAAGCAAGACTTGATAATTCCTGTTTAGCATTAGTTTCATTCGGTGCCACTGTTCCCCATTCATAAGGGATACAGGTTACATCACGACGGGTATCTTTTTCATCGTAATCGTAAAATAAGTTTGGTAACGGGCCGGCCTGTCCGCCCCTGTTCTGTGCGGTATACTGATCAGCGCTATTATGCCTTATAGCAAATGTAAATAACATACGACCTCTTCCATCGGAGAAAGGTATTTCCCAAAGGGATTCACCTCCTGCAGCAATAACATCCTGACAATTTTTTTTAAAAACTGTCTCAAATGAAGACTCCAGCTTACAGGTTCCACTGTTTATTATATCAAGGCACTCCTGATAAGCGATGGGATACATTTTATCAACAGATAATTCAGGATCAGTACTCCTACGTATCCCATCCGGATATTGAGAATAACCACTGGCAGCTAAACACAAGCGTGCCCGCAATCCTTTCACAAAGGCTTTATTGACCCGCTCGACAGTTGTCGTAGCATCTGTTTCATTAGGCCATGCCACCAATTCAGAAGCTTCTGCCAAATCTGCTATCAGTTGTTTATAAATCACATCACGGCTGGATTTGGCAAGATAAAGAGACTCAGTTGAAATCGGTTCAAACCGGGCTACAACATCTCCCCATGTCTTCAAAAGATCAGCATAATAAACCGCCCTCAATGTCAAAGCTTCACCAAGCAACTGTCCTAATTCAGTTCCCGGTTCCGGGGCACCATAAGTTCTTAACCCTTCTATACAAACATTGGCACGCTCAATACCTTCATACATTTTTGCCCATGCATTATTCGTCGTATTCATTTGTCCATTACTAGGAGTAGTGGCATAAACTGTCAAATCAGCCTTTCCATCGCCTACATCTTCTGAAGAATTATACCACTCAGCATCCGTATTCATTCCATACCAAGGCAAAAAACGACCACGATATGAATTTGTCTCTCCGAAAGAAACGTTAATCCCATTAACAGCTCCAGATGCCAAATCAGGAGTTGAAAAAATAATTGATTCGTCCAAAGAAGACTTTGTAGGTTCATCCAGATAGTCATCGCAAGAAACCATTACGCTGGCAATAACTATTCCAAGTATATATGCTATATTTTTCATTTTCATAGTCATAATTTAAATTAAAAAATAAGATTTAAACCAAAAACGAGTTGTCTGCTTCTGGGATAAGCAGAATAATCAACCCCAGGAGTAAGCCCCGTTTTTCTGCGGGTAGAAACCTCAGGATCGAAGCCTGAATAACCAGTTATAACAAATACATTATAACCAGTAACATAAAATCTCAGGCTTTGAATTTTTAGTCTTTCATTTATGGTGGAAGGCAAGCTATAACCCAATGTTAACGTACTCAACCGAAGAAAAGAACCATCTTCCACCGCCCAATCACTAAATACATATTTCCCCATGTAAGGAGACCACATGGTGGTATGGGCATTCATATTTGCCAGTGTCGCAGGGTCGTTAACAAGTTCGCCTGTTGCAACATCAAGATTTGTCCATCGTTGGCCGCTGGCCATTTTGTCAATAACATTACGGTATTGATATCTCTGGGTAGAAGTAGTGTATTCAATTTTGTTGGCATTATACACATCATTGCCATAAGTCCAATTAAATACAGTAGACAAATCAAATCCGTGAAAACGGGCATTCATTGTAAATCCTCCTGTATGGGTGGGATTGGCATCACCAATAATCGTTCGGTCGTCAAGATCAACAATATTATCGTCCCCGTTTACATTTTTAAGCTTCATCATCCCGGGTCTCAGATCACCAATGATACCTGAATCATCAGCTATCCCTTCTTTTAATATCCATTCTTCGTTATCAGCGTCATAACCATCGAAATCGGACACTTCGTATCGTCCATCAGATTTATATCCATACATTTCACCAACTGACCCACCTTTTGCAACCATATAGTCATCACCAATATCGGTTGAAGCCCAACCAGAAGACTGACCAAAGTCGTCCATAATACCCAGTGACTTGATTTTATTTTTATTAAAACTAATGTTGAAATTAAAATTCAGACCATAATCTTTTTCATCAATGGCAGCCCAGTTTAAAGAAAGCTCAAGACCTTTATTTTCTGTATTACCCATGTTCCGGTATTGCGTATCATAACCTGTACCCGATACTGGGAATTGGATCAATAAATCTTCTGTTGTATTTAAATAAGCTTCCAGGGAACCATTTAAACGACTTCCAAAGAGGGCAAAATCGACACCAACATTTCGGGTATAAGTGGTTTCCCATTTCAAATCCGGATTGGCCATTACTTTAGATGCTGACCAATAACTATCAAAACTATTCATCCAGGAGGTTGTGTTCGATTCAAAAGATTGGGTCATCTGACCTGAAGGGATATTATTGTTCCCAGCAGTACCATAACTTATCCTTAATTTTAAATCGTCTAACCAGGAAGATGAACCTTGCATAAATTTTTCCTGAGATATCCGCCAGGCTATTGCTGCTGACGGGAAATAGCCCCAGCGGTTACCTTTAGAAAATTTACTCGAACCATCAGCCCGGAAAGTCGCAGAAAAAAGATACTTATCCCGAAAATCATAATTCACCCGGGTAAAGAAAGAAAGCAAATGATCATCCGGACTATAATAATTATCTGTTGAATAAGGGATTCCCTGGGTCGTCAGTTTAAACGCCTCATCAGAAGTAAATAATATTGGAAATCCGTGTATCGTAGAAGTCAGTTGCTCCGATGTTTTCTGGACCATTTCTTCACCAACTAATATTTTCAGACTATGGTCATCACTCAAATGTTCTTTAAAATCATAACTAAGCGTGTTTGTATTTCTAAAACGTTCCTGTTTCTTATCTTTTAAAATAACAGCAGGATGATTCTGATTTTCTGAAGCAGGAGCATTGGAAACATAGTAGGTTGTTAATCCATAAAAACGATTATCATTAGTGTTATAGTTCTCCAATCCAACTTCAGATTTCAATTTCATATTTTTAATAAATTTCCAGGAAATACTGGCGGCCATGTTATAATTTTTCCGTTTTTGGAACCGGTCATTGTCAGCTACTGCAACCAGAGGATTAATCAAATAGCTGGCGACTTCTTCATCAGTATTATCAGTAGTAAGGCCTTCCAACGGAATCGGGGAATAAGTCACGCTGTGCTTTAACCGGGAATCGGCAGACGACACCTCATTTTGTTCATTAGCACCACCCCCGTTTATTTCCGTATCAGAATACCGGTAAGAAAATGCCATTTCTATTTTATCATTCGGATTATGGTTTAATTTAAATGACAAATTATCGCGTTTAAAATCAGAGCCGACCATAATGGCTTTCACATCCATGTGGGCATAACTAAACGAATATTTAATTTTTTTATCGCCACCTCTAATACTCAGATCATGATTTAAAATATGTCCATTCCTACCGTATACCTGTTCCTGCCAGTTATTCCCTTTTTTCCCGGCATACATGTCAATGTCTTTATAGGATCCGTAATATTTTTCATACGACTCCATATCCTCTATCCCATTATCCAATAAAGCATATTCGTATTGCCAATTGACATAATCTTCAGGTCCAAGAACATCCAGCTTATTAGCTATTTTCTTAATCCCGTAATAGGCATTATAACTAACCGAAACTTTACCTTCCTGTCCACCTTTCGTGGTAATAAAGATAACACCGTTTGCCCCACGGGATCCATAAATAGCAGTTGAAGATGCATCTTTCAAAACATCAATCGATTCGATATCAGAAGGGGCGATATCTGAAATTGTACTTACAGGAAATCCATCGACAATGAACAAGGGAGAATTATCCTGGGTGATCGATCCTCCGCCACGTACACGGATTCGTATTTCAGCATCCGGCGAACCTTCAGTAGATAATACCTGCACACCTGCCAGCTTTCCGGTAATGGCTTCTGCTGCACTTGAGACAGGTATCGCTTGCAGGTCACTCCCTTTTACAGATGCAACGGAACCGGTTATATCTCTCTTCTTAACAGTACCATATCCAATAGCTACCACTTCTTCCAGTCCAATGGTACCTTCTTTCAAGGTAACATTAATCACCGAAGAATTAACAGGAATCTTTTGGGTTTTCATCCCTACGAAAGAAAAAATAAGTACTGATTTTCCCGTTAATCCTTTCAATATGTAATTCCCGTCACTGTCAGTAATAGTTCCCTTCGAAGTACCATCTATAACAACAGTTACTCCAGGAATAGGTTCTCCGTTGGATCCAGTAACTTTACCAGAAATAGGTTTAGGTTGTTGTTTCGCAACTATTTTCTCTGAATTATATTTTGATGTAATTATAATGTGATTACCTATTAACTGACAATTTACGCCATTATTAAAAAGTTTATTCAAAATTGAATTGATTGTTTCGTCTTTTACACTAATGTTTACTTTTCGATTAACATCAATCTTGGTATTATCATACATAAATGAGAGATCAGATTGATTTTCGATTTGCAACAAGACGCTTGCAATACTTGTATTTTTTAAATCAAGAGTCAATTTTGTATTTTGAGAATAGCTTTTCCCAAAACTGGTTAAAAGACCAAAACCACAAATAAAGACTAGAACCATTTTCATGATTACCAATGATTTTAACATGGGAAGACTATTTCTTCGAATCCTCTCCAAATTCATATTTTTTTTCATATTTTTGTTTAGGGTTTAGCAGTATCCTGATCGGGTACAATGGGTAATTGTTTCAAAGGATACTACGTTACAAAATCTTTTTTAATTATAAATACAGGCTTGCTTAGCAGGCTTGTATTTTTTTTGCATAGTTGGCTTATTTCATAGGCAGATCATTTTAGTTTTTATAGGTTATTTTTATATCTTTCCCATTGATCTTATAATCTAATGGAGTCATAATTTTCATCATTTCGAGCATTTCTCTCAAGGATTCTGTTTTTATTTTAAATGTATATTTATGTTCCCCTTTCATTGAGTCGTCAATCGTAATATTCACGCCATACCAGCGTTCCAGGTACTTAATAACTTCTTCAAGCGGTGTATTTGTAAAAATTAACTCATTATTTTTCCATGCAGTTACCAAATTTGGATTTCCTTTTTTGAAAGTTATTTTACCGGTTTTTTTATTTAATGATGCCTGTTGACCTATTGTGAGACGCCGAATTTCTTTTTCACTATTATTATTGGAAAGTCCAACTATTCCCTCAATAACTGTTATTTCCTGATTGTTGTCGTTTGAATAATTTTTAATATTGAAAGATGTTCCATGAACATCGACATGAAGAGATCCGGTTATCACTCTAAACATCCTGGATTTATCTTTTTTTACCTTAAAGAATGCTTCTCCGGTCAGGGTTACATAGCGTTCTTCGCTATTAAAATTTCTATCGTATTTTAATGATGAGCCAGCGTTTAGCCACACCAATGAGCTGTCAGGTAACACAACCATTGTTTTTTGTCCCATGGAAGTGACGATTTCTGTATATTGTTGTGCGAATTGACCGTTCCTGTAATTATTTATGAGCAAAAAAGACATAAACCCAAAAATTAAGATAGCCACAGAGACCACAGCGTATTGGAATTTATTGAATATTAATTTATCCGGTTTGGCCTGCAGGGTGATTTTTTGTTTTACTTTTTCCCATGCCTTCTTTGTATCCGGATTTATCGGTTGAGGCACTAATTCAGAAAGGGAATAAATATGATAGACTTCGTCCAGCATTTTTATGTTTTCGACACCTTCCTCTAACCAACTGTTGAGTTCCTTGGTTTCTTCAGAGGTTGCCTGATTCTGAAAGCATTTTAAAAAAATATGCCACGGTGTTTTTAATGTCATTTCATTTTTATGTTACATATTTAAGACACATAACATTCAAATTACCCTTATACTAAACAATAATTTTTTTTAATATTTGTTACTCCTGTTAAAATGAAGAGACATACCAGTAGGGTTCAGTTATTTTTTATGCTTGATTATGAAATTGTTGCAAATTATTTTTGTTTGATGACGTCCAACTGTTAATATGTCATTAAAACTAAGAAGAGCACATATATATCTTTATAATAAGGCTTCAGTTCTTCCCTTAATCTTTTAAGAGCCTTCCCCATCTGTGCTTCAACAGTTTTTACGGAAACTCCAAGTTCTTCGGCGATCTCCTTATAAGAGAGGTCCTTTTCCTTTCCAAGTATGTAGGTCTCACGACATCGTTCAGGGAGGCTGTCAATTGCATTATTAATTACTTCACGGAGTTGGTTTGCATTCATAATACTGTCCGGCATTTCAGCGATTGAATTATTTAGATTGGCCAATTTATTGTAGATATTCAGTTTCGTTTTTTCGTTCCGAAGATAATTAAGGCTTTTATTTTTTGAAGCTCTGAGCAGGTACGATTTTACAGACGATTCAATATTTATTTCTTCTTTCTTTTCCCATAGGCAAATAAAAATATCCTGTACAATTTCTTCGGACATAACCGCGTCGTGCAGGTATATATTTACAAAATTGCACAAATCAGGATAGTACTTCTCGAATAAGAAACGAAAAGCTTCACTATCTCCTTCAACCAAGCGATTAAAAATAAATAATTCTTCGTCGTTTTTTTTCATTATTTTTAGTATCTGTTATTCAAGTTTAATTTACAATGTTACTTTATTTATAAATATATTCAAGTGGAATAATATACTTTACGATATGGCGCTATTGATTTAGGGGCAAATAACACAGAAAATAATTTTTCCATAAAATTAATTTAGAAAAATTGGTAATTGAAAATCATATAAGGTGTTTTTGAAATACATGTTCATTCTTCATTGATTTTTTGTTATTTGAATGCTCATTACAAAACTTCTTTGCGTAATTTAGAAAATTAATTTTACATGGGAAAATATTAAAATAAAGAATCCACTTTGCACAATAATAATTAAATAAGCAACAGTATTCGCGTTAAATACTCAATCGGCAACTTCAGGTATAGCGAAAAAAGAGAAATAAAAAAGACTCATTGCAAAGTTTACATTACCATGCTATAAGTCTTTTTACTAAATTTTCTTTTTTTAGTCAGATTTTTCACATTCTGATTTTTTTCAATTCATCTTTCATGCGTTTAAGATCCTGCAACCAATCTTCAAGATCATTTTCATGTTCAAGTTCTTCATTAAGAATCTGAACGGCCATCTGATATGTTGAATGATCTTTACCATTTGTAAAATCTGCAATCTCCTGATATCGTTCAATAGCACATCTTTCTCCTTTAAGATTCTGTTGCAAAATAACCTCGATATAAGGATCAGATGGTTC
>Ga0172377_10009064_pt1 | contig 10201 bp, 9 predicted proteins | sample Pumphouse3metaG_FD_119749 | JGI IMG/M metagenome (GOLD analysis project Ga0172377, IMG submission 119749) | Leachate microbial communities from a municipal landfill in Southern Ontario, Canada - Pumphouse #3 metaG | ecosystem: Engineered > Solid waste > Landfill > Unclassified | place: Canada... | reverse complement strand
TATGTACAATTTGAGAAAGGTCATCAATAAGTTTTATTACCCTTTTGTGTTTACGGAGACTAAGAGGCCGAAGTAGCCAAGCCTGGTCAAAGGCGACAGACTCAAGATCTGTTCTTGTAGAAGTTCACCGGTTCGAATCCGGTCTTCGGCACATCTCTTCATTTTTCAAATTCATTAGGGTCATATGGATCAGAGGGCGGATCTTTCTGAAAGACATATTTTTGGTCTTCTACAGGATGTTCATCAGAGACATTTTTCGTGGCGAGAGAAGTACCACAATTGGAACATTTTGAGACAGTGGACGACATGGTTGCACCGCATTTTGGGCATTGAAGATTATTATTTATTCTATCTAGAGAATATTCTGTGACGATTGGCCCTTCAGCATCACTCTTTTCTTCTTTGTGTCCCTGAGTTTTTTTGAAGAGACCTTGTTTTACGATCACGGTCATACGTGTTGTGGCACCAAAAAGTTTTTTTCCGGTTTTCTTAATGATTTCGTCACCAATGAGGTCTTCAAGTCCCATGTTCAATGTATAAGTTTCTGAAGAATAAATGATTATTGGTAAAGATTATAAGTGAATAATTAAAACATCAGTGAACAGTATTATACATCATTTAACATTTTTGTCAGTATATGCAAAGGTTTAAAATAAGTGGAACACAAGAGGGCATACGAAGACACAGTGAAAGTGTTGAAAGGTGAAATGATGTCTAGTGAAAGGTACAGTCTCAACAAAGAACTCGCTCAGATGTTAAAAGGTGGTGTCATCATGGATGTTACAACACCTGAACAGGCAATAATTGCAGAGGAAGCAGGAGCCTGTGCAGTAATGGCACTTGAGCGTATTCCTGCAGACATTCGTGCTGCAGGTGGTGTCTCGAGGATGAGCGATCCCAAGATGATCAAAGGGATCCAAGAAGCTGTATCAATACCAGTCATGGCTAAAGTTCGTATTGGACATTTCGTGGAGGCGCAGATCCTTCAGGCAATCGAAATAGATTACATCGATGAGAGTGAGGTGCTTTCTCCTGCGGATGATGTATATCACATTGATAAAAGACAGTTTCAAGTACCATTCGTCTGCGGTGCTAGAGACCTCGGAGAAGCATTAAGACGTATCGGCGAGGGAGCATCGATGATTAGGACTAAGGGAGAGCCAGGGACCGGAGATATCATTCAAGCCGTAAGACATATGAGGGCAATGAATTCGGAGATCAGCAGGATCAAAGGACTTTCAGAAGATGAACTCTATGAGGCAGCGAAGCAATTACAGGTTTCATTCGATCTGCTGAAGGATGTTCATGAGAACGGAAGGTTACCCGTTGTCAATTTTGCTGCCGGTGGTATTGCCACTCCCGCGGATGCGGCCTTGATGATGCAACTTGGCGCAGAAGGCGTGTTTGTCGGTTCAGGAATATTCAAATCTGGAAATCCTGCAAAACGTGCAGCTGCTATAGTCAAAGCGGTCACTAATTATCAGGATGCAGCGATCCTTGCGAAACTTTCAGAGGACCTAGGATCCGCGATGGTTGGAATCAATGAACAGGAGATCAAGACAATAATGGCGGAGCGCGGTCAGTAATGGTCGTCGGCGTTCTTGCTGTGCAAGGTGCTTTTGCCGAGCATGAGAAAATGTTGAAGTCTATAGGAATAGGAACATTTCAGATTCGGAATTCTGCAGATCTCGACAAAGATATGGAGGGGCTGGTTCTTCCCGGCGGGGAAAGTACAGTGATGGGAAAACTGATCCTGGAACTGGGTATGTTCGATATTTTGAAAAAGAAGATATCAGAGGGCCTTCCTACGTTTGGAACATGTGCAGGTCTTCTGTTGCTGGCACAACATATTGACAATGACAATAGGACGTACTTTGCAACCATGCCGATCATTGCAAAGAGGAATGCATATGGAAGGCAGTTGGGAAGTTTTTCTACAGTGTCAGATTTCAAAGGAGTAGGAAAGGTACCGATGGAATTCATTCGTGCGCCATACATAGAGTCGCTCGGAAGTGATGCAGTGGCGCTGGCGACAGTAAATGGAAAAATTGTTGCAGCCAGATATGAAAACCAATTGGTAACGGCATTCCATCCTGAGTTGACGAACGATACTTCAGTACACGAGTATTTTGCAGATATGATTTTCGGTCGGTAATCATTTATATATCGCGCATGAGAAAGCTTTAAGAATGAGGATACAATCCTACCTTTTACGTAAACTCTGAGCTATGGCAACATAGCAAAGAGAGTGTGGCATACAGTCTTTTTTTGAGACATGTAAGGCATGCGCTTGGGTACTTCCCTTCGCGGGAACATTTACGGAGGAAAAACAATGGCAAAGAAAGATAATGCCCCAAAAAAGACTGAGGATGAAAGTTTCAATTTCATCGTTCGTATCGCGAACAGCGATATCGATGGTCAGAAGAGGACCGCTGTCGGCATCCAGAGTATTAAGGGTGTCGGAAAGAGGGTCGCACAGATCGTAGTTAAGAAAGCAGGTATCGATCCTACACTCAGGATCGGTTCGCTTTCAGAAGAGAAAGTCAAGGAACTTGAGCAGAGCATGCTCACATACGTGGAGTATGCGCCAGAGTGGGCCATCAATAGGCAGCTCGACTATGAGACAGGGGATGACATGCATCTCTTCGGCAACGATCTTGAACTCACACAGAAAGATGACATCAACAGAATGAAGATGATCCGTTGTTACCGTGGAATCAGGCACGAGACCCATCATAAGGTAAGGGGTCAGAGGACCAGGTCTAATGGACGTCACGGACTCACCATGGGTGTCTCTAAGAAGAAGGAAGTGGCGTAAGATGGGAGATCCTAAGTTTTCACGTAAGGCATATGATACACCTTCACACCCTTGGCAGGGCGAGAGGATCAAAGCAGAGGTCGTAATTGTCAATAAATATGGCCTTAAAAATAAGACAGAGGTCTGGAAAGCACAGACAATCCTGAGAAATTTCAGGAGACAGTCAAGAGAGCTCCAGGCACGTCTTAGAGGGGGAGAGGAACAGGCCAAAGTAGAGGCAGATGCACTTCTCTCCAAATGTGTTCGTATCGGTGTTTTGCCGGTAGACGGAGCATCACTCAACAACATCCTGACGCTTAACGAAGAGAGTATTCTCGCACGCAGGCTTCAGACACTTGTGTTTGAAAAGGGAATGGCGTCAACCATCGGTCAGGCTAGACAGATGATTGTTCACGGGCATGTTTTCATGAACAGCCATAAGGTTACCGTTCCCGGTTATATCGTTACGAGGATGGAGGAATCTTCGATAGAATACAATCCTGCATCACCATTCAATGATGAAATGCACCCAATGAGGGTTACTGCAGAGCAGGCAGCAATCAATGAAGCAGCCAAGGCAGAAGAGATCGCCAAGGAAACAAAGAAAGCTGCGGCAGTGGCAAAAGCAGACGCAGATGAAGCCGGCATAACTCTGGAGGATGAATAATCATGACAGCTAAATGGGGAATAGCCAATATCTACGCAAGTTACAACAACATCATGATCACACTGACAGACATCACTGGTGCTGAGACAATTACCAAAGCAACCGGTGGAATGGTTGTCAAGCAGGCCAAAGATGAGTCCTCGCCTTATGCTGCTCAGAGGGTGGCGGAGAGAGTCGCAGATGTTGCAAAGGAGAAGGAATTCGTCGGCATACACGTTAAAGTACGTGCACCAGGAGGAAACAAATCCGCATCTCCTGGTCCTGGAGCTCAGGCTGCAATTCGTGCACTCGCCAGAGCAGGACTCAAGATTGGTCGCATTGAAGATGTGACTCCAGTACCTCATGACGGTACCAAAAAGAAAGGCGGACGCAGAGGACGCAGGGTCTGAGGAGGCTACACTATGGATATTGAAATAATCGAAATGGCCGAGAGGAAGACAAAGTTTGTACTGAAGAATTCCACACCGGCCATGGCGAACGCTCTCAGGAGGACCATCCTGACGGATATTCCTAAAATGGCGATCGACAAGGTGGAGTTCCACCTTGGTCCGATTGATGTTGACGGAAGGGAGTTCGAGAGTATCACGCCCTTGTTCGATGAGATCATTGCTCATAGGCTGGGAATGGTTCCAGTACCCACAGATCTCGACCTCTTTACATTCCAAGATAAGTGTGTCTGTGGTGGCGAAGGTTGCCCCAGTTGCACAATAATGTATAGTCTGAATAAGAACGGACCTTGCACTGTGTATTCAGGTGACCTGGAGCCTCTGGGAAGTCCAGATCTCAAGGTCAAGGACGAGGAGATCCCGATCGTAGAACTTGCAGACGGTCAGTCGGTTCTGATCTATGCCCATGCGATAATGGGTACCGCGAAGAAACATGTCAAATGGCAGGTTGCCAGCGGTGTAGGCTACAAATATATGCCAGTTATCACAATAGATGGCAGTAAGTCATGTCAGATGGAAGCGATAGCTCAGGGATGTCCTAAGAAAGTCTTTGACATCAAAGCAGGAAAGCTTGTTGCGAAACGTCCATTGGACTGTTCATTGTGTATGTCTTGCGTGGAAGCCTGTAACAATAACGGTGCGATCACCGTCAAGGGCGATGACACAAATTTTGTGTTTAAGTTCGAGACTGATGGTTCGCTCACTGCTCAGCAAGTACTCAATAAGGCTGTCGAGATTCTTTCCGCTGAGGCGCAAGATTTCGGAAAGATGGTCGCAGACATCTGATAAAACTGTTTATATAATTTTTAAGTCGGGGCTTGTCCCCGATATTTCAATATTGAAAACAATATGTGCCAGTTTCAGAAGAAATCTGAAAGTTTGCACTTTCTGACCTTATCGTTATTGAATAAAGAATCCATGCTCATTTCAAGTATGTCTATCCTTTCTTTGGTGTATTCGGACAGTTCATATTTTCTGCCGATCTCTTGTGATATGGCGAGATATTTCTTTACACTCGCTTCATAAACGCTTAAAACAAGTGAATTGCCGCATTTTCCGCTGGGTTTAGAGGCATTTAATGCAATGCATTTTCCTGTCAAGGGGACCCTTCTATATTTTGCGCCGCACTCATTACATCTTACACCCTGGGTCGAGAAACTCCTCAGATTTCCAGTCATATCCGGAAGGAAGTGTTTGTTTATGACCCTGGTTGCGACATCTTTTTCATCTACTGCGCGAATCTTTTTTCCAAGATAAAGCTGTGCTTCCATTTTATCCATCATGGTTTCCAATGTGGTGTATGCGGACTGTTTAGGTCCTTCAGAGATATCATTGGTATCATGTGTGAATTTTAAGCCCTCATATTGTTGCGGTGTACCGATACGTCCTGCGATCAGGTCCATGTTCTTTTCGATTTCTTTCGTATCTTTGAAAGACATGGCCGCTTCGTAGAATTCTAAAGGATATTCTCTGAGGCAGTCTATATTATGAGCTTCTTTATCGATCTCATTAGGGTCCAATCTCGTCGTAAGGACAAGAGGTGCATCCATAAGGCCACCTCTTCTGTCAGGAAGATAGGTTCTTGAGAAATTGATCAAGCAGTCCAATAAGAGGATGACGCTGTCTTCATCACCATCGCAATTTCTTCTCTTTGCTGCATGGAAGAAAGGGTGTGCGTAACATCCGTTAGCTGTCGTATATCCGATTATGCGGCACAGGATACCACCTGATGTGTGTGGTGCAAGACCGACACCGAGTTGTCCTATCAATTCTTGACGATCTTTGATGTTGTAAAATTTATCGCAATCATAGAATTTTTCCAAAAGATGATCAATATATGCTGCGACAATTACCAAATAATCACCGCACCCAGTGTTTGGAATGATGTCTTGAACCTTAAGTTCGCATAATTGTTCGTCATTTGTTAGTGGATTACCGTCCATATCATGTGTGTATCCAAGTTCGACGGCCTTCTCCACGGTGAGCTCGACCTCTCTAGGTCTGAAATGTGTTATCGGTATGTCGGTCATATCAAAACGAATGGTGCCGTCTTTGTATGTTCCGAGATCGTATTTAGCTCTAAGAATTGCTTTTTCTAAAGCTTCTGGGGCTTTGATTTTTGAAATTAGTCTGTCCACGACTTTCACTTCGGGGATGGAATTAAGTCCCAATGTTTTCATCGCTGTCTGATATTCATCGTTCAGTTCGATGAGTTCATTATTTTTTTCAAATCCAGAACCAGCAGTAATGAAATCGGTGTGTACAGAGCAGTCTCTGCACCATGTTCGGTACGTCTCTTTTTGACATTGGGGACAGATCCTTTTTCCTGCTTCAACTGAAACATTGACCTTGTGAGTGGTCGGGTATGCGGGACTCTGTTTGATATTTTGTATTGCGGTAATGATCTCTTTTTTGTATTTCGGATTATCACTCACGGGAAATAATCCATGGACCACAGGTGCGCCTTTGCGGTCCTTTGCCTTTTCTGGTCTCGCCATTCTCATTCCGATACGTGTTGATGCTCTTGCGCGGACCTCAATGCCCATTGCTTTACTGACAGCTTCAAGAGGTTTTTCGCCTGTGAGCTCAACGGTCGAAAGTAGTTTTTTTCCATCGATCCTTAATCCAAGCCCCTCTATCAGCGGAAGGGCATATCTGCTGACAATGACACTGTTGTCGTGTACTGTATGCAATGCCCCTAGGTCTTCTAGAATTCTTTTCGAGATCTTTTCTTTTGGAATTTGTAATTCTGAATTGATGAAGATACCATTATTGATGATATGCGTCTTCAGTTGATTCAAGGATTCGACCTTTACGTCTGACCAGAATAAATTGAACTTGGGATGTAACGGGACACCGATTTCGCGGGACATTTGTTTCGAACGTTCCCAGGTTGGATCTTTCCAGTCTTCAGGTAAATTCCCCTTTTTTAAGAGTTCTTGTTTATGCCACTCGATCGGGTAACCGCAAGGTATGAGGAAGTGGTTGTTCTCACAGAATTCGCCGAACGGAACGAGTACCTCACCGCAATCAGTGATCTCAACGATCCTAGGTCTTACTTCAAGTGCTTCTTCTCTGGTGTTACATTGGACGAGATCTCCATTTTTCAACAGGACGATCGGGCCATCCAACTCATCGCACGGAGTGACAACACATGCTTTACCTGGTCTTTCGATCTTGATCTGTGTTCCCAAGGCAGGAAATTCGTCCAAGACGTACATACTGGCGGGACTGAATGCGAGTGCGGCAAGACCGCACGTTCTTCCCCTGCCGTATCTCAACCTGAATCCCCCTACAACGGAAGGGTGTCCGAATATAGGACGTCCGGCAACTATGTCCTTGAGATATTTGTCGCTTGGTACTACCGATCTTGCAACGTCTTCTCCATTGGTGCTGATATTTTTCGAAGCAAGATATTCGGTGATAAAATCCCATCCTCCTAGTTCTAATTTGTCAACGTGCTTCTTGATCTTTGCTGCTTTTTGACACAGGCCTTCTGCGATAACGAGACACGCACCGCCCCTCACCTGGTTCGTTTCGATTCTAGGAAGATCTCTGAATCCAGAGATCTCCATCTTCTCGGTACCTTCACCGTCAATGCATATCGGACAATTTCCAACGATTAGCTGTATCTCATGTGCGGATGGTGTATACTGTAAGTGCTGGCACTGTTTGTATAAAGGAATCTCTTCAATAAATCTGTCAGTCTCTTGGGTCGTTGGTATGTATTTTCCTATGCCCAATTCCTGTCTGACCACATCTGCGATAAGGACACTCATTGCCTGACCAGTACCTCCTGCGGCGCGGATCGGGCCTGCAAAGATCAAATCAATATATTCGGAGCCGTCGGGATTACTTCTTATTTTTGTATCTGCAATTCCCTCTAGCGGAGCAACCAAAATACCTTCTGTCAGTACTGCAAGACCTACCCTTACAGCCCTATCTATTGCCTTTTCTCTGTTCTCAGCAGGTTTGTTGGCGATCTCTTTTGCGATCATCAATGAGACGACTTCACGATTTTCGTATTTTTCTGTAAGTCTTCTAATATCTTCAGCTATGCCTTCGACATTATAATCGCTTAAAAGTTTCTCAACACGTGATGCAAGGTCTTCTGCCTGAGGGATTTCAACTTCATTTTTAGGGTCTTTACCTCGACTTCTAGCCTTGTTCGCTATTGCATAGCAGATATCATTCTTTTCAGTCAGTTTTTTGAAATAGTTGTCCATTTCTTCGCTGACAGCGACCTTTGCGGCCATTTCAAACATTCACCACTTTTTCAGGTAATACGACCTTTTTCAGTTCGAATATCACCTGCTGACGAAGAATGTCCATGTTTTCGCCAGTTTCAGCAGAGAAGCAGAGATGTTCGTTGTTACCACTGCGAGCAACGTCACATTTGCTTTCTACGACGATGATCGGAACGCCCGTGAATCCCCTTTCTATAGATTCGAGTAAAGCAAGTTGTTTTTCCATGGAGTAACCGCATGTTTCAGACGGGTCAAGAATGAAGAGCATTACATGAGTTAGGTATTTCAATGCGAGAATGGCTTGTTTCTCGATGTCATTCCTCTCGTCCAATCTTCTGTCCAGGAGACCGGGCGTATCGATTATCTGGAATTTTCTCCAGCTTTCTTCTATATGACCTATCACGATACCTTTAGTTGTAAATGGATAGGGAGCTATCTCGGGTGTAGCCGTGCTCAATTCAGTGACAAGTTTGCTCTTCCCTACGTTTGGAAATCCTGCGACGACCACAGTTGCAACGTCAGAACTGATCGTTGGAAGGTCTCTGAATCTGTTTTTTGCGTTTTGTAGGAAAAGGAGATCATCGGATATTTGGCGAAGAATTGATGAAAGTCTTCCGTAGAAACTGCTTCTTACAGATTCGATGATCTGTATATCTTTTGAGCGTCTAACGTTCTTAAGAGCTTCATTTTTCAATTTTTCTGTTCTTCCTGCGGCCCAATTCATGGCGCCTAAGGATTTTTTGTACTGATCCAGACCTATTACGAGGTCTACAAGTTCAGGAAAGAAGTCATCTTCTTTTTCAAGTCTTGGGAATCTGTTGACATATTCAACTAGCGTGTCCTTGACAATGTCACCTGATGCGGTTATCTTGGCAAGGATCGTTTTCTTCTTTCCGTCAAGAGCAGTAGTGCCGTTAACGGTAATCTTGGATGCTCTATGGAACGCTTTATCCATTAGCTCTTCGGAAGTGAGAACGGTAGGTATACTGTAGGTCTTTTCGGCCATATCCGTCGTTATGATATCTTGCCTATAAAGATTTGGGGAGATTATTGATAATTTATCAATCGTCTGCCTCCTGGAAGTTCACTTTTAGCAGCCATAGATCGGATTTCATTGTCTTGTCTGCTTCAAATAAAGGAGGGACCATCATGGTCGGAATATTCTCCATTACAATCCCAATGTTTGCCTTCCACTTACCCATATCTTTTCCAAAAACATTGCATATACCTGCGATGTTTACGCTGACTGACACTCCTATGAGAACCTTTGTGTCTAAACTTGTAATGTTGAGGAATTGCGGTGCGCTTATCCCAGTATAGACCATGGTACGGAAATATGTGTCTTCACATACGAATTCTGCAGGTTTGAGATTGTTTGAGGTGTCAATATATTTTGCAAGACAACCGATTTGACTTATTAGCCACTTGAGGCTGTCTTCGATCATTTCTGAACCTATTTCAAGTGAGATCCGGATGCCGTTATGCTGTGTTTCTGCGTAATCAGTTATTTCTAATTCGATGAATGCCGAAGCGCTTACGATTGAGTTTGCAATAGATTCGATAATCTCTTCAAATGCAATTTCAATAACTCTCTGCATGAACAGTGCCAGATCATCAGCGTTTTTGATCTTGCTGCTCATTTCTTCAAATGCTTTTTCACCTGCTGATCTAAAGCAATCGATTATAAATGCCCTCATGAGGACACCCCCCGGTATAGATCCGCCGTTCTTTGACCCGGGTGTGCCTTTTGCGAAGGTCCATTCAGTATAACCGTCAACGCTTCTTTGCCAAGTATAATCGCTGTTTGATGAGTCTGATTTCCATGGTGTTTGGTCAATTTCCTTTCCGTTAGGATCGAGTAGGGTGACACGATCACCGCTCTTTTCACCGCTCTTGGAATTATTCAAAGTTTGTTTGTCAAATATGATAACGGTCTTACCGCCTGCAGGAAGCACGAGGTCCTCAATGGTGAATGTCTTTTTTTCACTGCTTCCGGGAACAAGAACATAATTTTTCAAATCGATTGCTTTATTAGTCGAATTTA
>Ga0172377_10009063_pt1 | contig 10201 bp, 6 predicted proteins | sample Pumphouse3metaG_FD_119749 | JGI IMG/M metagenome (GOLD analysis project Ga0172377, IMG submission 119749) | Leachate microbial communities from a municipal landfill in Southern Ontario, Canada - Pumphouse #3 metaG | ecosystem: Engineered > Solid waste > Landfill > Unclassified | place: Canada... | reverse complement strand
GGGTGGGGCGTGGATGGCAGTACCTAAAACCAGAAATTGGGCGGAACATCTCTCCGGATGCATTATGGAAACTTGATTTTATTTAAAACGGGGAAAAATTAGTGGTCTCCATTAGGAAACTATATATGGACATATATCAATTCTCAAATCTATACGAGAAGGAACTGATATCATGTCTCCAGAATGGCCTCCTCCATCCAACCCGATTAAAGAGGTTCCTGATATGGAATCCCAGGTTAAGGATGGCTTTGACTCTTTCTTCCAGCACGCTACCGGACACACACCATATCCATTTCAGCGCAATCTTGCAACGTCAGAGATATTTCCCGAAGTAATCAAGATTCCCACCGGCATGGGGAAGACTGATGCAATTATTCTGGGTTGGTTGTGGAGAAGACGATTTGATCCTCGAGACGAGGTCCGCCTACGTACACCCCGGAGGTTGGTTTACTGCCTGCCTATGAGGGTTCTCGTCGAACAGACCAGGGACAAAACAAAACAATGGCTTGATCGATTAGGGATCCTGGCCGCATCGCCTGGTGATGACAATGCTGTAACCGGTTTTGCTGAGAGCAGCATGAGGGAAGGCAAACGGATCGCAGTCACGGTACTTATGGGCGGAGAGGAGAGGGAATGGTGGGATATCTACCCCGAACGGGATGCTATCATCATTGGAACCCAGGATATGCTCATATCTCGGGCTCTCAACCGCGGATATGGTATGAACAAATACCGCTGGCCCACTCACTTTGGTCTCCTGAACAACGACTGCCTCTGGGTGATGGATGAGGTTCAACTCATGGGGAGAGGGCTTGCCACGACCACCCAGCTCCAGGCATTCCGTCACCGCCTGGGAACGATGGAACCCTCCCCGGCCCGGTCTGTCTGGATGAGTGCAACCCTGGAAGAGAGATGGCTTGGCACGGTGGACTTCGATCCCGGGACAAACATTACCCGGACCCTGACACTCAGTCAGGGCGACCGGAATGAACCCGCAATTCAGTCCCGGATACAGGCAAGGAAGATCCTGGAGCGGGTCGAAACTGGTGCAGGAGATCTCAAGGGGCTTGCCGGGGAAATCCTCGATAAACACCCGGGAGGAGCCCGAACCCTCGTGATCATGAACACGGTGAGGAGCGCAGCAGATCTTCACAAGGAGATCTCGAAGAGGAAGCCGGATGCGAAGCTTGTTCTCATTCATTCCCGCTTCAGGCCGCCCGACCGACAGGAGGTTGTCAGCGACCTACTTGAGGAACCCGGCCCTGAAGGTACCATCATCGTCTCCACACAGGTCATCGAGGCGGGTGTTGATGTCTCGGCTAAGGCGCTCTTCACCGAGCTCGCGCCCTGGCCTGCACTCGTGCAGAGGCTTGGAAGGTGCAACCGGGCCGGCGAGTATGACGAAGCCCAGGTATACTGGATTGACGTACCCACTGATAAGAAGGGTTCTGCCCTTCCCTACACACCTGAAGAGCTGGATAGAGCCCGGGAGGTGCTTCTCAGCCTGGAAGGTCAAAGTGTGGGCCCTGATTGGCTCCCTGATGTTCGAGAGGAGGTCGTTCACGAGCAGGTGATACGCGAGAAGGACATAATAGAACTCTTCGACACCACCCCTGACCTTGCCGGGAACGATCTGGACGTTTCTCGGTTCATACGCGATGCTGATGATACAGATGTCCAGGTATTCTGGCGGGACTTCCCTGAGGAAGGACCGGGTGGTGAAGAACCCGAACAGCTGCCGCACAGAGATGAGATCTGTACGGTCCCGATCGGTGAGATCCGGGATCTGGTCGGGAAGAAGAGAGAGGAGGCCTGGGTGTGGGATACGCTCGACGGTCAATGGAGCCGGGTCAGGGCGGATTCGATCTATCCTGGAATAACTCTGATGCTCCGGGCCAATAGTGGTCATTACACCAGGGCCAAGGGATGGGACATCAGTTCAAAAGAAACTGTTCCGGTCATCCAGAGAAAGGAGGAATCTACTGATATAGATTATACCAGCAACGAATCGGCGGTCGGCGGCTGGATGTCGATTGCAGAACATACAAACCAGGTATGCGGGGAGATGGCAGCGATCCTCGACTCTCTGGGGTTGGATGGCCAATGGAGAACCTCTCTGCTCGAAGGGGCACGCTGGCACGATGCAGGGAAGGCCCATAGATCCTTCCAGGCGCTGTTGAAGAAGGATGCTCTGGAAGAATTTGATGATCCTCCGGCTGCAAAGGCACCCCGTGACGCATGGAAGGGCAGATTACCCGCCAGACCTGATGCGGATGACGAGCGGCGCAGGTACTTCAGGCACGAGCTCGCCTCGGGGATCGCCGCACTCCAGAACGGCAGGGATGATCTTGTTGCATACCTGGCTGCAGCTCACCACGGCAAGGTACGCGTATCGATCAGGTCGATGCCGGGCGAACAACGCCCCCGTGATCAGGATACACGATTCGCTCGAGGAGTCTGGGACGGTGATGTCATTCCAGAGACCGATCTTGGCGGAGGCGTCATTCTGCCGCAGACAACGATCGATCTCTCCTTCATGGATCTCGGTCACGGTGTCAACGGCGCGAGCTGGCTTGCACGGGCTCTTGAATTGAGGGATCAACCGGATATTGGCCCATTCCGGCTCGCCTTTATGGAAGCCCTGATGAAAGCCGCCGATGAGCGGGCGAGTGGAGGTGGCGGAGCATGACCCGCATAGCACTCTCCGGCTGCACCTCAGAGCCGTTCTCCTCATACCTGACAGGGCTTGCGGTCCTGCGACTGGTCTCGGAACAGAAGGACCGGGATGCACGAGGGTGGTGGGACGGCGGCGTTTTCCATCTTGAATCGAGTCTTGATGAGGAGGGTCTTCTGAACTTCTTCCTGAACGAGTATGTCCCCACCCCCATCGTATCGCCATGGAACGGTGGCAGCGGGTTTTACGGGGGTGATAACACCGAGGGTATAGACGCGATTATGCAGAGCGATTCAGAACGCTTTGCTCTGTATCGGGAGACCATCAGGAAGGTCAAATCATTCCCGGAGATGCCGGAGACGCAGTTGCCTCTCGGAAGGATGCTGGAGTTGCTGGAGAGCGAATTCACGGGGAGATCTGGACAAAAAATGCTCGATCTTGTGAACGAAACCCGTGAACTGGTCAATCGTGCAGCCCCTCTTCTCACCCCAAAAAGTCCACTGGGCTTGACCATCGAAGACCTGGAGGCAGAGGCGAAACTGCCGAAAAATGCGTCTCAGGCAGAGAAAGAGCGGGCCACGGCGATAAAAAATCTGATCAAATCTGCCAAGAAGATCAGGAGCGCTATCAAGCAAAGAATGCGGAGTTCTGGGAAAACTCAGGTCATTCTGGCCTGCCGGGACAGGCTTGATGCACGTGTGGTGGAGTGGATTGACGCTGTAGCAGCGATCAACCACACCGGCGAAGCAGAGTTTCCGGCCATCCTGGGGACTGGCGGAAACGAGGGACGTCTTGAGTATTCCAACACCTTCATGAAGAACCTCTCCTCGCTCCTCCTCTCGGATGATCAGAGCGCGTCCTGTAGCCTGCTCAGAAACACTCTCTTCGGCGACCCGACCAGTCATCTCCAAGTAGCCAGCGTGGGCCAGTATGACCCCGGACGTGCAGGAGGCTTCAATCAGGGCCATGGTATCGAGAACAAGGACTTCCCGGTAAATCCATGGAGTTTTGTACTCACGATGGAGGGGACGATCTCGTGGGCAAGTTCAGTCGCACGTCGTCAGAGATCCACCGGTCCGGGATTCCTCAGGAGTCCGTTTACCGTCAGGCCGACGCCGGTTGGGTACGCATCATCCTGTGACAAAGACGAGAATGATGCAAGAGCTGAGATATGGGCACCGTTGTGGGGTTGCCCCGTAGGATACCACGAGCTCAGATCATTCCTGAGCGAAGGGCGAGCTGATGTGGGGCGGAAACCTGCATCAACTGGCATTGAGTTTGCAGAAGCCGCATCATCCCTTGGGGTGGATCGTGGTGTCACAGAGTTTGTCCGATACAGCCTGCTTAAACGGAGAGGCGATAGTTACGTGGCCCTCCCTGCAGGTAGATTCCCGGTCAGCGCCAGAACCGAAAGCGATCTGATCAGGGAGCTCAACCAGCTCCTGGGATCTGTCGACAACTTCTTACGTAAATTTAAAGGAGATGGACCTCCGGCCAGTTTCTCATCGGCGAGAAGGGAGATTGACGAGGCTATCTACACCCTGCTCATCCACGGCGGCGCAACCCACGTCAAGTATCTGGTCGCAGCCATCGGGAGACTTGAACGGCTCATGGCTCAACGGGGGCCGGAACGGGATCCGAAACTCGCCCGCCCGGTATCGGGTCTGAGCCCACGGTGGATTGTTGCTGCCGATGACGGGAGCATAGAGGTCAGGATCGCCGCTGCCCTGGCATCAATCGGGGCTACTGGTGATGTGGGTCCGATCAGGGCGAACTTGGCCCCGGTGGATCCCGCAAAACCCTGGAGATGGGACATTGGCCGGGGTCAGGTTGCCTGGCACGGAAACTCACTCACTTCCAGGCTCACGTCCGTGCTTTCTCGAAGGATGATGGACGCTCAGAGAACGGGTGCCGAACGAAACCCACTCTGGGGAGCGATCAGTCTCTCTCCAGAGGATGCGTGCGCCCTGATAGATGGCAGGGTCGACGAATCCCTCATTGAGGATCTGCTGTTCGGCTTCACCTGGATCCGGTGGAGTGATACAGAAACCCTCCGCACCGTTAGAAGGGACCTGATGGTCCAGAAAGGGTGGAGAAGACCAACCACTGAGAGACTGGTACCCCGCTCGTTTGCGCTGCTTAAACTTCTCTTCCTGCCCGGAGAGATCCAGATGAACGGGGATGCGATGACGATCAGGCCCGAACCTTCCATCATCCCGCGCCTGAAGGGGGGTCACGTACAGGATGCATGTAAGGTCGCGGGACGCCGGTTGTCTTCAGCGGGGCTCATCCCCATTACATCCGACTTCCCCGACGGTGGCGATGGCGTTCGCATAGCTGCCACCCTTCTCCTGCCGCTCCAGAGGGAGCAGGAGATTATGAGGCTTGTTCTCAGACCATAACAGAAAAAAGCGTAGTATGAACCGAAAAGGATGGTATTTGCATGACTGGAATTTCACATGAAATGAAGAAGCTGAAGGACGTTCCCCGGCTTCTGTTCGAGGTCGAACTTCAGCCCGTTCAGGGCGACCGTTTCCAGCCGACGGGCTTTCCGGACCTGGGTGCGGCGATCTATGAAAGACCTGATGGCACGCGGATGATTCTGGTGGAATCTTCTCAGTCCGTCGCGAACAGGCTTGAGCAGACCTGTCTTGAGGGGTCTGGCCCGAGAATAGCACCGGAACTCGCCGGTCTTCCGTATATTACGGCAAAACTTGACGGGGCGGTCGAGACTGAGACGAGTTCGCTCGTTGAAGCTCATCGCATAAACTCGCCGTTCATCATAACCAACAAGGAGTTCAAAGAGGCATTCAAGAAGAAAGCGGAATATGAGAAGGGAAAACCGCTCAACTGGAAAAAGATCGCTGAGGCCTTCTTCTTCTACGACCCAAACTCGCTCCTCCACGGGGCGTTCATGGCTAACCTTGAAGACGGCAGGGTCAAAGTTCAGCGCGCACTCAGCGGTTTCATCGAGGCGGAGGGCATCCGGGAGGCTGCGTCGGGTGGCGTTAAGAACAACCCGCTGGACCCTACCGGTAAACTTCGGGTTAGCGACTACGACGAAAACGTGTACGGAAACGTCCCCTACCACCGTATGGAGTTTACCGCCGACCGGATCGTTGCCTACTTTAACTTTGATCTCGCCCTCCTCGAGGGTTATGGCCTCGATCGGGAGGCTAAGGAGCTGCTTGTTGCCCTCGGGCTGTACAAAGTTTGCAGGTTCCTGGGCAGCGGGCTCAGGTTGCGGACTGCCTGTGACCTCGCACCAAAAGATGGTATCAGTGTAACGGCCCCAGAAGGGTTCACCGTCCCCGATGAGGAGAGCCTGCTTGAGTACATACAAGAAAAGATCAGGGCATGCACTGAGAAGAAACTCTTTGCGGATCCGCCGGTGACTGTGCTGAAATCTGACGTAATCTGGAAGGAAGAGAAGAAAGAGACTGTATCCGAGGAAGGGGAGACGGAGCCGTAAGGGGATCTCGATATGCTGGCTATCGAGCTGAATCTCCTCACAGGACGATTCCACGCGACGCCCTGGGGACGTAACGTAAACGAGGGAGAGCCTGAATGGCCTCCGTCTCCTTACAGACTTATCCGGGGGCTCTATGATGTCTGGAAGCGGAAGCTGAGCGACTGGCCCGAGAGCCGTATCGAGCCCATCTTCGCGGCTCTCGCATCGGAACCTCCTGTATTCTATCTGCCGGCGGCAAGTGCATCTCACACCAGGTCCTATCTCAGCCAGAACGATAAGAATGCTGAAAAAAAGCAGTTGATATTCGATGCCTTCGTCGCGGTCGAGAGGGGTTCGAGTCTGCTTATGATGTGGCCGAATACCGATCTCAGCGCAGACCAGAGCGACGATCTGGACCAGATGCTTGGGTTGATGAACTACCTGGGCAGATCGGAATCATGGGTGGCCGCACGACTCCGCTCTGATATTAATGGGGTTAAATGGAATTGCGCTCCGAATAATGGCTCTAATGGCAGAGAGGATCTTGAAGTTGTCAGGGTTGCCTGTCCGATGCCCAAACCCGCCTATGCTGCTAACCCCTACATAAGGCCGCCCCGGACAAAGAGGGAAAAACCTGAAACACTGAGCTGGCTGGATGCACTGGCCTTCACCACGGATGAGATGCAGAAGGCTCGCCTGAGCGTTCCACCTGCTTTTCAGTATGTTGACTATCTGCGACCTGCCGGCTGTTTCAGCGTGAAACATACCCCGCAGACTTCAGAACGCGGCTCGGCATTCAGCGGGGTGATCTATGCTCTCGAATCCCGGGTGACTCCATCCGTGACTTCGACCGTAGAGGTGGCTGAACGTGTTCGTCGCAAGCTGATGGGGATCCATAAACGGGTGGTCAATGACCCAGCAAAGGTCTCTCCCAAGTTCAGTGGTAAAGGAAAAGACGGTAAACCTCTACAGGGCCATCAGCACGTCTATGTGCTCCCCCTCGACCGGGATCGGGACGGGTGGCTGGATCACCTCATCATTATGTGCAGGGTACCCTTCAATCACGATGAGGTGATTGCACTGGACAGGCTTGACCGGGTGTGGCAGCCGGGCGGGAAACCGGATATCTACTTCATCCCTTTGAAATGGGGGCAGATCGAGGATCTGCTGGAAGATGGTGGATCAAGGACTCGATTTATCAGTGCAACCCCGTTTGTTCCGCCGAGGCATTATCGCAAGGGGCGAGGGCCGTTCCCGGAATGGCTCGCAGGCGAGGTGCGCCGAGAAGCAGTCTATCATGGCCTGCCCGAGCCTGTAGATGTCAGGCTCCTTGAAAAACTGTCGATCCGGGGCGGACGGCATATCAGGTGGCTTGAGTTCCGGCGGAATCGAAAAGGAGATCAACCGGGGATGGGCTACGGGTTTGAGCTGGTCTTTGCAGAACCGGTGAACGCTCCGATAGCTCTGGGATACGGGGCCCACCAGGGATTGGGGCAGTTTGTTCCTGCCCGAGCTGACCGCTGATAGTAGTTCTTGCACCTGTCTGATGGTCAGATTCTCCTTGGCCACCCCGGGTTCTACCCCTCCCGGAAGAAAGTGAAATCAGGGTGTGTATAGGTTATGTCACCGGTCTGGAAAGACTCGTTCTAAGAGAGAAGGAGAGATTATGAGAGGAGATGTGAGGCAGGATGGCGGATGGGTTCCGGATCTGATTCCTGCCCGGATGCTGAATGAGTTCGCCTACTGCCCAAGGCTCTGTTATATCGAGTGGGTCCAGGGGGAGTTTGTGGATAGCGTCGACACGGTGGATGGTCGGTTCCAGCACAGGCGGGTGGATCTTGAAGCCGGGGTTGTACCGACCGATGATGAGATTCATGAGACCTTTCACGCCAGATCTGTATATCTCTCAGGACCGGAGGTCGGTATCACCTGCCGCATCGATCTCCTTGAGGGAGAGGGGAAGAAGGTCACGCCGGTGGACTACAAGAGAGGAACTGCGCCCAATGTGCCTGAGGGCGCTTACGAGCCGGAGAGGGTACAGCTCTGTGCCCAGGGGCTGGTTCTGAGGGAGAACGGTTTTGATTGCTCTGAAGGTGTGATATACTTCGTCACGTCAAAACAGAAGGTCTCCGTGCCTTTTGATGATCTGTTGGTGAGAAGGACAAGAGATCTGATCGATACCCTCAGAAAGGTAGCCCGAGAGGGGGAGATCCCTCCCCCTTTGGAGGGGAGTGCTAAGTGCGTGCGCTGCTCTCTCGCAGGCATATGCCTTCCAGATGAGGTCAACTTCCTGAGAGAGATGGAGAAGGAGGAGGATGAAGTCAAAACGGCGCGGAGACTTGTCCCCTCCAGAGACGATCAGGTTCCAGTATATGTCGTCGGTCATGGTCAGATGGTTAAAAAACGTGGCGATCGTCTGGAGTTCTGGTCAAAGGGAGATAAAGTGGGGGAAGCAAAGCTGAGGGAAGTCGCCCAGCTATCCCTGTACGGAGGGGTGGGGATCACCACACCTGCCCTCGCGGATCTTCTCCAGAGGGGTGTGCCGATATGCCATTATTCGCATGGCGGCTGGTTCTATGGGATATCCCAGGGGAACACCCACAAGAATGTGGAACTGAGGATACGTCAGTTTGACAGGGCTGGCGATAGCACGAAGTCCTTGAAGATAGCGAGATCATTCGTATCCGGCAAGATCAGGAACTCTCGAACCCTCATCCGGAGAAACGACCCCGCCCCTCCAAAGAAGGTCTTAACGTCACTCAATCGTCTGGCAAGAGAGGCCGAGGTGGCAGAAAGCGCAGAGAGCTTGCTTGGGATAGAAGGGGCAGCAGCCCAGATTTACTTCTCGCGGTTCAATAACCTTTTGAAGTCTGGGGAAGTCAGTTTTTCATTTGAAAACCGGAATAAAAGACCTCCAAAAGACCCGGTAAATGCGGTGTTATCGTACCTCTACGGGGTTATGGTCAAGGAATTCTTCATAACACTTCTGGCAGTTGGTTTTGATCCTTATTTGGGTTTCTACCACCGGCCAAGGTACGGCAGGCCGGCTCTTGCCCTCGATCTCATGGAGGAGTTTCGTCCTCTCATTGCAGACTCCGTTACAATCACGCTCTTCAATAACGGCGAGCTCACGGAGAAGGACTTCATATGCAGGGGATTAGGTGTCTCCCTCAATCAAAAGGGGAAGAAGACGGTGATCTCCGGTTATGAGAGGAGGATGACTTCGGAGATAACGCACCCTATCTTTGGTTACAGAGTCAGTTACCGGCGTATTCTGGAGGTTCAGGCTCGGCTCCTTGCGAGAGTGATCCTGGGCGAGATCCAGGAGTATCCGCCCTTCTGTACCAGGTGAAATGATGAGCGGTTTGAATGTATATATTGTAAGTTACGACATTTCGGATCAGAAGCGACTCTATGCTGTGCACAAAACCATGAAGGGTTATGGCGATCCTCTGCACTACTCGGTATTTCGCTGCCACTTATCTTCTAAGGGTAAGGTTGAACTGGTAGCTGCCTTGACCAATATTATTAAGCACGATGATGATCGGGTTATGATCATCCATCTGGGGCCACTGCGCGGGGAGGCTGACAGAAGGATCGAATATTTAGGGGTTCATCCGAAGGTGAACAATCAATCGGCCATTATACTCTGACCGTTGCGAGAGGTGAGGTGGTGGATACGTTCCCGGGACCCGCTCGAAATGGTGCTGAAGGTGGGTACCATGGAACGGTCCTGGTGGAAAATGCAAAGAGGATTAAGGATGGCAACAAAATTCCGGAGAATTGTCATTCTTTCGAAAAGAGATGTGGCATCAGGATACTGAGGATGAGATCATGTCTCACCTGACAGTATCAATAACCGGGGACGGTTACAACGTTTTTATGGCACCTTTTATCAGCCTTGAGTGTTCTCATATATAAGTGGGCCCTTACCATGTCTGAAAAGACATGGCTCCATTGAAGCGCTGCCCGGAACGCGATCTCCCGCGTCACGACGTATTCCTTACCATGTCTGAAAAGACATGGCTCCATTGAAGCATGTGGTTCCCCTGATGGGGATCCCCTCTTCCTTCGCG
>Ga0172377_10009062_pt1 | contig 10201 bp, 5 predicted proteins | sample Pumphouse3metaG_FD_119749 | JGI IMG/M metagenome (GOLD analysis project Ga0172377, IMG submission 119749) | Leachate microbial communities from a municipal landfill in Southern Ontario, Canada - Pumphouse #3 metaG | ecosystem: Engineered > Solid waste > Landfill > Unclassified | place: Canada... | reverse complement strand
TTTGGCACAGGCTACGGGCACGGTACAAAAGTATGAAGGACCTTGCGAGGCACGAATCTTAGCCTTGGTTTGCTTCGGACTGTTATGTGTTCCGTCCCCTAAAAGGAATTGATTCCACTTGACAAGATTGTCGACTTCTTCGCGAGTATCGTAAGAATCAGAAGCAAGAAGCATTTCTTTCAACGGCTCGACGTACCAATAAGAAATAACAGCACAACTGACATTCTCTTGAACAAAATTGCTTAGAACTTGAGTCGGAGAAGCCGTTGTCCACGAGCGAGCAATGATGCCCTGGTTGTTCAGTCCGTTCATATAAGTTAAATAATTCTTGACCTCCTTGCTAAAAATCATACTTTCGATCTTATTTTCACTGTCAGCATAGAAAAGTTTAGGCGTGTCAAAAGCGGCACATATTGGATTTCCCTCCGATAGTGTTCCCGGAAGACCAAAGGCGTGATAATTGACATTGGATGGACTAAATTTATTTTGTAAAAGCGTGGTTGCCTCAGAAAATTCCGAAATGGTTGAAGGAACTTTATCAATGCCAACCTGAGCTAAGTGATCAGTGTTCCAAACGATTGCGGTATTGGACATCGGAATGGTGCCGACTTCAGGAATAGCGTAGATTTTCCCATTGTAGGTTGCTGATTCCCACTGCGCGGGACTGATGTGGTTCTTTAGATTGGGACCATATTTATCAATGATATCGGTTAGGTCAGTAAAATAGCCCTGGGTGACATAATTGTTAAATAAGGTTGGAGCAATTTTCATCATATGAACTTTATCCTTGCCGGTAAGCATATTTCCAATTTCGGTATCTGCACCAGTCTCAGTCGTTTGATTATAGGTAACTTTGTAACCCGTCAATGTTTCCAATTGCTGAGTGATAAAGCTGTCGTTAAAAAAATCATTCGACTTTCCACTCGCGGGAAAATATGTATATAAATCAGGTTTATTATTGAGATCAACATTGATATCCGGATTGGGGTCAATCGTATTTCCACACGAAGAGATAGCGAAGAGCGGAACAACCATTATTGCGGTTGTCATCAATTTTAGAAAGCGTTTATTCATACTAATCCTCCTTAATATTTAGTCCAAATCATCGTAGTAGCACGAAAATGAAATGTACTTATCACCTTTAGCATAAGTATTTCCCGATTTGTAAGTCCCATTCTCGGCGCGGACACCATAATCGAAACTAGCGTTGTCTGCACCTTGGGCATAACCGTGGTTAAAGACTTCGGTTTCGGGATAAAATTCATAGCGCTGAACTCCATCCTGACGATAACTTTCGATATTGTCATCGATATATCGGGTCAATTCCACGTGATCATAAGTCACATTTCTTAAGGCCGCACCGCAGTTAGCATTCCACACGCTTGCGACCACGGGACAATAGGAAGCGGCGAGCAAAGCGCGGAAGTATTGCGTTTTACCTTCACCATTTTCAACCAGGGGATTTCCTTGACTGTCGGTGTGACGATCAGTGAATGAAAAGACTTCATTCGTATTCAAATTAGTTACGTTCAGTATCCATCCATCGGATAGACCTACCGCCTCAAAATGCAAATCGTCAGCACCGCTGTACTCTTTGCTAGTCGGATTGTAAACATCCATAGAGGTAACAATCATGTCTTGATAAACATAGAATTTCGCATCTCTTTCCACCGATGAAGTGCCCGCCGTGTGCTGCGAAGAACTGCAATTGCGGGTCATTTTCCAATCGATGGTATTGCGATTGGAATTATAAGTACCAATCAATCCAAGATCGGAATGAATATTGGCGGCTAAATTGATAAAAATGTAAGCGTTCCATACAGTTCCATCTTCTGATCGCTTATAAGTCGCCTCGGATAATCGCACATTGCAAGTCGCGTATGAAAACCCATTTTGCGCACCTTCTGGCGTTACGCCAGAATCTGAGAACATATAGTTATAAGAACCTGAACTCGTCTCCAATTCTGATTCATCAAATGAAACACTTCCAGGCATATCAACTCGTCCTAAATGTTTGTATTCAGAAGCGGTGCCACTGATAGAATAAGAATCTGGATGAGTTTCACCATAGGCTTCACAATCAGTTAAACTTGAAGTTCCGACATAGCTATCGCCATCAAACATAAAGTAAAGCGAAGCCTTTTGGAAAGTAAATATTTGTAGAAAGTTTGCATCCTGTACCTGAAGGCGATTGCGCGTATTGGAATTTTGCCCGGCGGTGCGAATTGCAAGATACATATTGTCATAACTTGAATCTTCCAAGGTTTGGTTGAAAAAAGTTCCATCGGCTTTAAGAATTGTAAAGGGAGCTTTTAAACTTCGGGGAGTGTCTTGAAGCGAAGTGAAGACCTCAGGATTAGTACGCGAAAAGGTTTCATCAGCTAACGATGTTGTTTCACTTTGACTGGTTGGAAGATTGCTTGTTGAAGAATCACTGCAGGAAGCGAGTGAGAAAAGCAATACCAATAGACCAAATTTCGCTAATAATTTTCTATGCACAGTGAACTCCTTTATTCTTCAATGCCCACGCGGACAAGAAGACTTAAATATTTATCAATTTGCTTGATGACATTTTGCTGCTGTTTAGATAATTTGTCATAACTGGCCTTAGCGATGATGACACTAGCCGAGGATGACGTATCTTCGTCGGCTATTTCGTCCAATTCGCTCTCGCAGTCTATGATGGCCTCAGTGCGAGGATTCAAAGAATCCTTTGCCTGATATGAGATATTGTAGACATCTTGGTCGGGGGTGGAAATATCGTAAGTGATGTTAGCACTGCCATCTAGGATGGTCCCAATCTTGGTTGGATTCATCGGTGCGGAGTTAAGCAAATTATACGTTCCGGCATCGCAACCGACATCCTGAGTGTATTCCACAGGGGTTAGTCCTTCTTTTACAGTACCCTCGGCTTGAGAAATGACGATATTGTTGAAATAAGCTCCACACATAAAGTCAGGAAGTACTAAATCTTCTTCATCATCGATAGGCATCAAATCCAAGCCAACCGAGGCTCGATGAGTTCCACAAGCTGTCATATTGACATATTCGTAACTGCGCTCAAAGGTCGATGTTTGTCCATTCGACAGGATTGAAATATCTAAATCATTGCGGATGATTTCATTTTCTTCATCCCAGACAGTATTCAACTGTAAGGTTACATCACCGTCTGGAGTGAATTCTTGTTCGGCTTCATCCCAGGTAGAAGTCATAATGACTTGATCATAATCGTATTGATATACTTTTGACTGCGATTGCGATTCGCCATAGTAGTAATACCAATTGCCATTATTTGTATCCATAAATAATCCCTGTTTGGAAGAATTATAGGAATCAGTGGTCGAGAGACAAATCTCAGGGTAGGCCTTTTGAGTCGAGGAATATGATGGTCTGATCTTTGCTTTGGTTAAGTCGAAAGTATAAACTGATTGCTGAATTCCCGAGAAGGCTAATGGATTGTAAACCACTCTTGAATCGAGATATGGTTCAAGATTCCAAGCGGGGGTACTTGCTGAGGTGTCATCGATACCAATGATGCTATATGGCTGATATGACGGAGCAAAATTATCCTTGGTCGAGTAGATTGAAGTATAGTTTTGATTGCGATAAAGATCGGTAAAACCTGTCATGAAACCAAAGTGTCCATCCATTTCCATATCGGAATTGTACCAGTACCATTGGTCAGCGGGGGTAGTGTCTGAATAGTCAGCTACATGACTTGCTCTTTTTACGTAGAGCGGAGTCGCACTAGCGTTGGATTTAGCATAGACATATGAGCCGTACTCACCATTGTAAAAACAATCGGTTACGGCTTCATAGAAAGATTTAAAATCCTTATCTTCGCCGAATGAAGTGAAGACACCATTATCATATTGACCATAGACGGTTGTATATAATTCTTGGCGCGAATCATTTAACGTAATGTTAACTTCGTGATTAGAAGTAACGGGGCTAGTTGATTCACTTGAATCAGCACTTGTGGTTGTTCCGCAGGAGGCGAGACTGAGACATACGATTGAAGAAACGACTAATAATACTGTTTTTTTCATATTTTTATCTCCTTTTATATTATAAGTAATATGAACAATTTGTTCTTTAATATTTAAAAACGTCACTAACTAATAACTAAAATAACTGAACTTCTAACTATTTTTTACTTTTCCTGACAATGACAACAGCTACCGTTGCTAAGGCGACTACACAAATGGATATTACTGTTATCCACAATCCATAATTAACATTGTTATTATCGCTGTCGGAAGATGTAGTTTGACTTGTACTTTCACTGGATGAAGTTTCTTCAGCGCTCGTATCGTTGCTATTGTCGCCAGTTATTATTTCTCCATCGTCACCGATAAGCAAAGTATCTTGAGGTTGAGCATATTGAATATTGTTAATACTATCGCCTCCTAAACTGGCATTTGAAATGGTAAAGATAGGCGAATATAAACCATATTCATCAATATCGCTGTAATAGTTTGCTACGCAGGTCAGATATGGATCAGAATCTTTATTGCCATTGAGAATAATAATTTTTGATGGAAGCGTAACAATCTTTCCATCGTAATTCATCCATTCAAGATTCATCGTATCGTTTATTTCACTAGCTGAAGCGACATTGATCCACGTGGATCCAGCGTACTGCTTAACATCATCAGCAAGCGTCTCCACAACATTTGAGGTACATATTTGCATAGGTCGATAAAGGTGCTTTTTGTCATTAAAAGTATAGCCGTTGCTTGAATATCCGCGGAAACCATAGTCATATCTCTTGTCGACCATATCTAAATTATATGCGTAATCCATTCCAGTATTATATTTTTTGAAGAAATGAATTAAATCAGGAACCTGTCTCAAAGTTTTATATTCGGAATCACCGCTCAGACCAAGATTGGCAGTAGGCATATATGGCATGTGTTTGGCGATAGAAGAATAGAATCCTTTGAAGAAAGTAATTCCTAAAACACGATTCTGATAATGATATTCGCGAACGATTGGATCAACGTACTGAGCCACATCGCGAAGCAAGGCATCGGCTGAGCCTTCATCAAATTTAAATTCAAGAATGTAGACTAGATCAGTATCCTTCGTGGCGTCAAATAATTGTGATAGCAAGGGATAGTGTTGGCCAGCGTTGATATCTTGATCGTTCAAAGTGAATTGCGAAATTTCATCATAGGTCATATTGATAAAACGCTTGGAAGAGTTCTCACAGTCAGAAGTGTAATATGGTTGTGAATCGTGGCATATTATTACTTTGTTGTCTTTTGTTATCTGCAAATCAATTTCGACGTAATCGGCATTAATATCGCTAGCCTCCATGACAGCCGGAAGTGAATTTTCATTGTAACCAGCGGTTATTCCGCGATGGGCAGCGACATATTGTGGACGATTTCTTCCCTCTAAGGTAAATTTGGAGAGCATATCTTCAGCCGCTTTGTAGTCGGTGCTTATTAACCCATAACCACCGGAAGCAATTGCGCGTGCGATGTTAGTGATACTTGAATCCGTTTGAATCCAAGTGGTCTTAAAACGCTTTTGAAAAAAGTTGACGTGAGCAACAAGATTTTTCTCCATCCCGTTAAGAACATAGATGGTTGATTTGGCTCTATTGCCCTCAAAAAGAATATTGTCGAGCGTTTCTTCATCGTCTAGATCAAAGTTAGTCACATCGAAAACTAAATTCATATCATCCGTTGAGGAATTGGATGACAACTGACGCAAAACGCTTAAATCATCAGTGATGATGTATGAATCAGGAATATAGCACTTGGTCTCAACATAGTTGATATAGCTAGTGGCAATTCTATCATCCGTAAGGCGAACCGCTGGTAAAATCCGATTCTGAAGATAGTCGACGAAAACATTTTCTAAACTGTCAATCCTTATATTGTTGCTATCGACTACATCAATATTTTGATCGATGGTCAATTCAACAATTTGTGGATAATTGGTCTCGGGTAAATTTATCAGTGCTTCTTTATTATTTATCGTGAAAATATTCGCCGGTTCCAAAGCGATGTCATTGTTTTGGTATCCTTTGAGCGAGGTGAAAGAAGTATATTCGCTCCGATCTTCAGATGGCGATTTCAATCCACCCGAAGCGAGCGTAGCTAAGCAAAGTGATAGACACGTACTTGCGACCCATATTTTTTTAAACATTGTTGCTTTCTCCTAAAAATTACAACAAGCCTTGTCGATCAAACAAGACTTGTTGCATTATTGATTCTATGAAATTAATTTAGTAAATAAAGTTGAAGACTGATTGATCATTCTTATCGGTCGTGACATTTAAGCAGTCAGAACCATAGACACCTAATTGGTTTCCTCCGTTGACGGTTCGACCAGCGGTGAACTGAAGATTTTGATCGCTTCCATCAATGTTATATGCACTTGATGTGGTCTGAATAACGTTGGTCCAAGATGAACCATTAGTTAGATCAGCGATGGCGTGTCCAACCCAGTTTGGCGTTAAGGATATACCATATATTGATCTTTCGGAAGAAGAACTTCTTTCAAGCGTCTCACCATAATCGGCAAGATAGGAGACAGAATTGACTTTGTCGAGTCCTTTGTAACCGCTGATTTCATAATTTCGTGTGTAATTAGCGGTGGTATCATTGGCATCTTCACCAGTATAGGAAATGAGAACATTGAGTTCGACACTCACTTCAGGGAATTTCCAGCACTTGTTGAAAGCATCCCAACTGGCTTCACCGATAGCGGTGGTTCCGATGGTGCGCTCTGTGTCAAATTTTTGGGCAGTCAAGCCACTGACCTGAACAATCTTGTCGCTGAAGGTGAAAATATTTCTCTTAGCTCCATCTTCAAGAGCCGAACAACTATCCATGGTTCCGGCATCAAAGTATACTCCATAGATGTTTTGCATGCGGTATGAAGAACCTAAGTATATCTGAGCAAAGGTATTTTGTTCAGCATTATAAGAAGGTGTAAGAGCTGAGTCACCTAAATCAAAAGTTAAATCCATCTCATTCCAACTATAAGGATCAGCCCAAGTGACAAATTCTGCTGTAGTGATGGCTGCAGAATAAAGCGAACTTCTCCAACCTGACCAAATATTTGTTCCGGGATTTCCGGCATCTGAATAACCTTTATAATTATCCGAGAACATTGAACTATCAAAATTGGTTGGACGGGCAATAAACGAACCGGCTGAACCACCAGAAGATTGATACATTGAGTAATCGGTTTGGGTGTCAATTCCCAAAACTGTTTGATATGAACCAAACCAGTTGGATTTACCATCGGTGATGTTTTCATTTTCATCGAGCCCATGGTATGTTCCTTCTTTGGTCACATAGTTATATGAATATGAACTATTTTTGGCGTAAACAATTGTTTCGGTATCATCAGCGGCGGTGACATATAATTTGTCAACCTCGGCTAAATCACCGGTATACATAGCATCGATTGCGCTATATAGACCTTTGATTTCAACTTTCTCAGTTCCATCTTCCGCGAAAACTTTGTAATTTTTACGCAAATCACCATAGGATGAGCAATTGACTGTGACCATTTTTTTCAATGATCCTAGGGTTGCTGTAACAACGGTTGATCCACCTTTTAAATTGGTGATAGTACAAGTCTTACCATCGCTAGACGCCTTGAGCGAAACCACTGTTTCATCAAGAGCTGACCACACGACAGTTTCATCTGTTCCTGCGACGGTGGCATTGATTGTTCCGGTTTTTCCAATTTCATCTAATGACAAGGTCTCAGCATCTAATGATAGGGAGATATCTTGAACAAAGGAACCAGTAACAACGTTTTCACCTTCAACCAACGCAAAAGTAAATAATCCCTTATCATTGGCAGTAAGGACTACATCATTCGCTTTAACTTCTTTAATTGAATATCCTTCATCCGGAGTAACAGTCAAGGTAACAACAGTTCCAATCTCTCCCGATGTGATATCGGCGACAATTGAACCATTTTCAACATTGCTGATGGCTACGGTTCCGGTAAGAACAACATCAGATGTTGTTTCCTCAATACTGGTAACTGGGGAGGTTGATTCTTCAATTACCTGAGATGTTTCTTTTTCACTCGTAGTTGTAGGTGTATTATTACACGCACCTAAACTCGCGGTGATTAGGCAAGAGAACAAAACAACAATAGGCAGTTTAAACTTTTTTCTCATATTTTTTCTCCTTTTGAGAGTAAGCCGACCTATAAAATATATGGTATCGCTTACATTTTCCATTATTACATAACTTTTCTAAAAATAAACAAAATTGTGATAACGACTTAATACTAATTTATCAAATCTTAATTTTTGTATATTTTTTGCTCAGCGTTTTGACAGATATTTGTTTCAATAATTCAATAAAAATTACTTTGTAGTAACTAGGATTGTATTATAAACATGGCGACACGATTGAGGATTATATAGACCGTAATCGCTGCTTCGAACGGCGAGAAGCTGATTGCCTTCTCCATTGTATTTATCTTTTAATATTAGCTGAGTTGAGCCGCCTCCATCAAAGTTGACCGCATCGTAGCATCCGAGCAAGCGCATGAATTGAGCTAGTTCCGGGAGATTGACACCATACGAATCACTAGGTACAACATTAGTGAGTTTGGAATTATATCGCAACGCTTCAATAGTTGTCAGTAATACTTTACCATCTGGCATAATTCCGACACAAGTGCGAGGAATATTGCTTACTTGAGCCCCATTAGAATTTTCTGATGTCACTGTTGAACTAATTTTTCCATCCTCAATCAAGGCTTGTCTTCCTCCCATAATTGAAGTATATCCATCCCAGTGCGAGTCCGTGCTTCCAATGGTGATAGCAATCGCATCATCTTTAGCAAGTGATATTTTGTTATCAGCATTTGCGATGATATAAAAATAGTTTGCATCGGTGTTTTGAAATTTAATTTCACTTTCCTGACGGTAGGAATCTTCAATTATTCCGTGAAGAAGGATGCCGCTATCATCGGCTTTGCGAATCTTATATACCATTGAATTCTCCATAATTGTGGTTGCTGTGTCCAAGCTTTCCAAAATATTTATTCCAGAACGCAAGCGCACGGCATCCTTTGAAATGGTTGGAATGGAAAAGTAGTCCTTCCCATCGTGTGAGCAAAGAATCTTATAGGTGAATTTTGCTTTAATTGTATCTTCAACACTTTGATTTTTGACGATTGGAGCTATTTGAGCCTTGGTTCCTGATATACCAAATAGCAGTGGCATAGAGCAAGGAATGTCAGCTGCTGGATCAGTATAATCATAACTGCCATTATCATTGTGGCCACTCTTTATTATCTTTTGATCTTTGATATATGCATTAACTGAACTGCTTCCTCCAAAGAAATCAGCGTTAGCTCCTGCTATAACTTTGGATTCGTTATGTGCTTCATAATCAGTTATGGAATCGGCAACACAGGCTCGACCTGTGCTGTAGTTAGTATCAATCGATGCTTTCTCCAAATCAATTTTAAGAACATTTGCAATGACCTTGTGACTGTTATTTAGATTAAAGTGGTACTTATAATAATCAACTCCGTCTCCTAGCGCGGACGTGCTCTCCTGAATCAACGAATTTTTATCAAGTAAGGTTGGAGTATATTCAGCTAAATTACTCATCGTCTTTTGATACCCTGGGGCCTCACTTGTAAAAAAAGATGGATAAGGGCTTATTGGATCAATAGAAGTGGTCTCGGAATTTGTGCTTGTAGTCTCTGAAGTCACATCTAGTGAATCAGATTGCGATGTGAAAATAGATGAAGTATCATCGTTAGAAATATTCCCAGAGTCGCATCCTGTTAAAGAAAATAGTAGACAAATAGTTAGAATAAAGGGCTTACATTTTTTCATATTTATTCTCCAATCGCAATTATTATGACACACAAGCGATATAAATCATCGACAAAAGTTAAGAATATCTATACAAATTTTAAGAAGGAAACAAATCTTAAAATATATCAATTGTCACTAATGTTTTTTTCACAGATTAACAATTAAAATGGTTTCATAGAAAGTGGCGAGATTGACGATACACACCAATTTATAAATGTGGATAAGAATGATACTCTTTCATTTATTTGCATAATCAATATATCAATTATTGTTTAAATTTATAGACATTATAAGAAAAACGACAGTTACTAATGAAAACGAAGGTAATGATTTTCGAAAGATTATTCGAAAACTTTCACACTATTTTTACCGAAG
>Ga0172377_10009060_pt1 | contig 10202 bp, 6 predicted proteins | sample Pumphouse3metaG_FD_119749 | JGI IMG/M metagenome (GOLD analysis project Ga0172377, IMG submission 119749) | Leachate microbial communities from a municipal landfill in Southern Ontario, Canada - Pumphouse #3 metaG | ecosystem: Engineered > Solid waste > Landfill > Unclassified | place: Canada... | reverse complement strand
CGAGCGGGGGGGGGGCCAATGCAGTAACACCGTCCGTCCGCAATGATGACGTGATCCAGCACGGGAATGTCCAATATGGCTCCGGCTTTGACCAGCATCCTTGTAATTTGTATGTCATCGTCCGAGGGCTCGCTTCTTCCGCTAGGGTGGTTATGCGCAAAGATTATTGCCGAAGCATTTTCCCGGATAGCAAACCGAAAAGCTTCCCTTGGTATGCACTGAAGTCATATTCACAAGCCCTAGCGTTATCAGTTCCCGTCCGAGAGGGTTGTTGGCGGTTTCTTTATTTTTCGCAAGTACTTCGTTTGCCCGACAGGAACGTATTTCGTCTCGATCTCATAAATAGTCAGCGCTTAAAAAATCACTATCAAAAATTCATTACATAAACCGATTTACCAGCGAATATATTTTGCTCCGGATTCCTACCTAGCTTTTTGCAAAAATAAGAGCAGCACAAAAAGAACACTCATAACTTTTTTGAATTTATACGCAATAGCGGCAAGCATGGCTATAGAATACGAAACCCCCGCGCAGAGCACGGCGGTTCTTCTAACGGCCATCTCTTATAACGGCTCGTCATCCATGAATTTTTAGAGAAACTGGTCCGCCACTACTTCTTCCGCATCATCTGCATGATGCCGCCTCCATTCGTAATGTGAGTGAATCCCCGTTCCTCAAGCAGACGGGCCGCATAAGCGCTCCGCGCGCCAGAGGCGCAGTAAAGCGTTATATAGCGATCCTTTCCGCCGAGTTCTTCGATGCGGTCTGGAAGAGAGTCCAGAGGAATGTTGATCGCCCCCGGGTACGCACCCTTCGCGAATTCCTTCGGCGTGCGTACGTCGATGATGAGGGGTCCTGCGGCATCCCTTTCGCGCCGTTCTGCATTTTGACGGGCGATCCGCATATAGATGGTTTCCGGTCGCGTTTCTTTTGCCGCAGGGGTTGGCGTGTTTTTCTGGGTGATCACCGGGAGCTGAACCTGGAAGGCGCTGAATTTTTCCGCCCGCGCATGGCGCGCCACGGAAGCGAACCCTCCCGAGATGTAGTGCACGTCGGTCCTTCCGAGACCGAGCAACAGCCGGAGTGCCTGATGCCCCTTTTTCCCGTTGTCATCGTAAATGAGAAATGATGCATCCGATGGAAAATCGGAAAGCTTTTCCGCGAGGAATTCCAGAGGTATATTTTCCGCGCCATCGATATGCCCTTTTTCAAAGGCGAAGCTATCGCGCACATCCACAATGGCAGGCCGCCGTGTACTCACAAAGTCATCCAGTTCTTCTGCCACAAGAGAAGGGCTGAAACCGGAGGCCCTGTTCTCGGCGGCGAATGCGGTCATATTGAGCGCGTCATTGGCTGTGCCGATCGGTGGCGAATAGGCGAAGTCCACCGAAGCGAGGTCGTGAATCGTCATGCCGGAAAACACGGCCGTGGCAACGACGTCCAGGCGGCGGTCGGCGCCTGCATAACCGGCGGTTTCCCCGCCGAGGATCCGTCCCGTTTTCCTGTCGTAGACGAGGCGCACGGAGACCTGCTCTGCACCCGGGTAGTAAGCCGTGTGATGTTCCTTGTGCACCGTCACGGCTTCGGCATCGAGTCCTAGTTTCTTCGCGGCCTTGAGCGAAAGGCCGGTCATGCCGGCGATGGCGTCGAAAACCTTCACGACGGAGGTTCCGATAGCTCCGGCGTAAGGCTGCTTGCCACCGAGTGCGTTTTCCGCAGCGATGCGTCCTTGGCGGTTCGCCGGCCCCGCAAGCGGAATGCGCACTTTCCCGTGATGCACGCGGTGCTCGATCTCCACCATATCGCCCGCGGCATAAATATCGGGATCGCTTGTACGCAAGTACTCGTCCACAAGCAGGCCTCCGGCCTTTCCGATAACAAGTTCCGCACTCTCCGCAAGAGCGAGGGTGGGGCGCACGCCGATGGAGAGAAGCACCATATCCGCAGGAATGGCGTTCCCGTCCTCTGTCTCCACCACTTCCGGGGTAATGCCCGTTACGCCCACGCCAGTGTGGAGCGAAACGCCATGAGCGAAAAGCTCTTCCTGAATGAATCCAGCGAATTCGGGGTCCATGATTCCCATGGCGTAGGGAAGCTTTTCCACGATATGTACTAGAATATTGCGCTTGGCGAGAGCCTCGGCCATTTCGAGCCCGATGAATCCACCGCCGGCGATAACTGCCGTTTTCGGCTTCTTCTCCTTGATGAACAGGTGAATCCGGTCCATATCCTGAAGTGTCCAGAGCGTAAACACATGCGGATGATCCACGCCGGGAAGCGCGGGACGGATAGGGAGCCCTCCCTGTGCGAGGATCAGTTTCGTATACTCGAATTCCTGCACTTCGCCGTTCAACGCATTTTTCGCGATGACGCGCTTTTTCTGCCGGTCGAGACTTTCCGCGCGGGTATTGACGAGCACCTTAATCCGGTACTGTTCCCAAAAGCTTTCCGGACTTTGAAGGATCAGCGAGGATCGCTCCGGAATATCCCCGCCCAGAAAATAAGGAAGACCGCAGTTCGCGAAGGAGACGTCCGGCCCCGCTTCGAGAATCGTAATCTCCGCAGTAGAAGAAATGCGCCGCGCTTTGGCTGCCGCAGTAGCTCCGGCCGCAACCCCGCCGATGATCAGTATTTTTTCCATAAAATATTTTCCTTCCTATTTATCTCTTCAAGTATAAGATAAATTCTTTCCGTCTAGGAGGCAAAATCCCATTTCAAATTAACAAAGACTTTTTCGTTCACTCCGATCATGTGCGCGAAGTAACCCGTGGACGGAAAAAACAACCCCCAAGTATTTTTTGCGGATACAGCCGTGCGCACACGCTCCTGAAAATTTCCGCGAATGACCGTCAAATTTTTCCATTCGCAGAGCCCATGGATTTCATCGCGGGCAGACAGCCGGACGACTCGATACCTGTATCCGTTGTCACTAGTGTCAAAAATAAATCTGTCAATTCCTTTGAAAGGCTTGTCTTGTTTTGGGCGGTAGTGTATCCGTTATATCACTTCATTTTCTTAACGATGAGGGGTTCAGGCTTCCTTGTGAGGCGTTGCCTCGTCCGGGTCCATGTCTTTCATCCCCTTTTCTCGCTTACAGTACTTCAATAAAACCTTAACCCCGCGCAAAGCACGGAGTTTTATGTCGAATAAAAATCAGGATACAGGTAGCCTACGGATTCAGGAACTTGCAGAATATGTTGTCTATCATCTTTCTCAACAGTTCCAATATCAAAACGTAAAACGCATATTGGTTTCCTCAGACCGCATAGGAAAACAAGCCTTATGCTTACAAGTATATTAGAAGCCTCAAATATTACTTTATATAAAGTAATTTACTTTGTAAGCAAACAAGGTTCATATTCACATCAGTTCTTCATCAAAAGTTTCATCAAAATAACGGCGATATTTTGCACAACAGGCCAGAGGGTAGATCTGAAGCATAGCGAGTTACAGGGAACTAATTATGGGAAATTCACTTTTTCCCGCAGCAAATTTTTATCTTTACTTTATGGAAGCACGCGAATTTTTGCCCATTTCCAAAGAAGATTTGGAAGCAAGAGGTTGGGACTCTGTTGACGTCATCATCGTTTCTGCCGACGCATACGTCGATCACCCCTCTTTTGGGCATGCCGTAATGTCAAGGCTCATTGAGCACGAAGGCCTCCGTGTCGCAGTGTTGCCACAGCCCAATTGGAGGGACGACCTGCGCGACTTCAAAAAATTGGGGAAGCCACGGCTCTTTTTCGGCATTTCCAGCGGTATGGACAGCATGGTAAACCACTACACTGCGAACAAGCGCCTTCGAAGCGACGATGCCTATACACCAGGCGGGAAAGCTGGCTTTAGGCCCGACCGAGCAACAAGCGTCTACGCCAAAATTTTAAAAGAACTCTACCCCGATGTTCCCGTAGTTTTAGGCGGCCTCGAATCCAGCCTGCGCCGTATAGCGCATTACGATTACTGGGATAACAAAGTCCTCCCGCCTATTCTCGCTTCGACAAATGCGGATCTTTTGATTTACGGTATGGGCGAAAAGCCGATGAAGGAATTGCTGCGCCTTCTCAAAAAAGGAGTGCCCTTTTCCAATATGAATTCCATTCCGCAGACAGTCTTCCTAGCTCCAAAAGGACGTGTACCCAAAAATAAGGACTTTGAAGACCTCATCCTTCCTAGTTTTGAAGACTGCATACAAAATAAAAAAACGCAGTTCGAAGCATTTCGCAAAGCCGAAGTCGAGAGCAATAAAATTCACGCAAAGCGCATTTTACAAGACGCAGGCGAAGTCACGGTGGTAATTAACCCGCCTTACCCACCGCTCGAAGAAGGCGAACTCGACGAGAGCTTTGAATACCCGTATATGAGAGCGCCTCACCCCCGCTACAAAAAGCGGGGACCGATTCCCGCGTTTGAAATGATCAAATTTTCGATCAACACGCATCGCGGATGTTTTGGCGGTTGCAGTTTCTGTGCAATCAATGCTCACCAGGGAAAATTTGTCGCAAGCCGCACAAAAGAAAGCATCCTCCGCGAAGTAGACATCGTTACCCAAATGCCGGGTTTTGCAGGTACGATCACCGACCTCGGCGGCCCCAGCGCAAACATGTATAAAATGCGGGGCAAGGACCGTTCCCGCTGCGAAAAATGCGCAAAGCCTAGCTGCATATTTCCCCGCATCTGCGACAATATGGATACTCGGCACAAGGAACTCACCGAGCTCTACCGCGAAATTTCAAAAAATCCGAAAGTGAAGCATTTATTCATCGGAAGCGGCATCCGCTACGACCTCATTTTGCAAGAAACTACAGACAAAGCCCTCAAAGAAGACCACCTGGAATATGCTCGCGAACTCATCGGCAACCATGTAAGCGGACGCCTCAAAGTCGCCCCGGAGCACACATCCGATCAGGTTTTGAGCTTAATGCGCAAACCGTCATTTAGTTTGTTCTACAGATTCAAGGAAATCTTTGATGCGGAATGCAAACGTATCGGCAAGAACCAACAGCTCATCCCTTACTTTATCTCAAGTCACCCGGGCTGCACCGAAAAAGATATGGCGGAACTCGCCCTCGAAACCAAGCAGCTCGGCTTCCGCTTGGAACAAGTGCAAGACTTTACGCCCACCCCGATGACCATTTCCACCGAAATGTATTATGCGGCGATGTACCCCGACGGGAAGCCTCTCTTTGTCGCAAAGAGCATCGACGAAAAGCGTTCTCAACAGAGATTTTTCTTCTGGTACATTCCCGAAAACCGCGTATGGATAAGGAATACGCTTGAACGCCTCAAGCTAGGCAAAGTTTCCCGGCTGCTCCTATCGCGCACATCGCTCAAAGAAGGCCGCACCTATGAACCGAGCAAGGAACGCGCCGAAGAGCGAGAAGTTATCAAAAAAGAACGCAGCGAAAGGCATAGACACCAAAATTTCAGAAAAGAATAGAAGAGGTGAGGCGGTGGACTCTTGTACAAGAGCAACACCACAATTCGCTATAGGGTATTGCAACGGGCCACGCGTCTATAGCAGAGCAAGCAAAGCCCAAGAAGAGTCGCTAAACTGCGCGAGAGCGATAAAGCCTTTTTCCGGGCCTAGAAAGGAGAGGCTGAAAGATTACCTGCTAAACGGTTGCACGGAATGTCTCGTTATTCCTTGCTCACCACGGCGGGAAGAATTCACGCCGAAAATTATTACTCCACAAAGCAATCCCCTGTCCCTCAAAACAAATTTTAAAAAATTTCCCTATTAGAAATTGCGGGCAAAATTCGCATCTGCAGTTATTTGCGCTTTTAGAGCATCAATTGATTCAAATTTTTTCTCTGCCCGGATGAATGTGAGCAAATCCACATCGATCATTTGTCCGTAAAGATTTCCGCTAAAATCCAGCAAATGTACTTCTACAGCAAGAGGCAAATCGCCAATAGAGGGTTGAATCCCGATATTCACCACAGCGCGGTGTTCACTTGAATCAGAAAGTTTTACGCTCGCCACATAGGAGCCGAACTTGGGAATTAATTTATAAGAACCCGTTTGAACATTAGCCGTCGGAAATCCAATCGTATGGCCCAATCGTTTCCCCTGCACTACACGTCCGTGAATGCGGTAAGAGCGCCCTAATAAAGAATTCGCCCGCTCCACAGCCCCATTTTCCAAGGCGTCACGGATACGAGAAGAACTTAAAAGTTCCCCGTCCTTATAAATTGCGGATAATTGAATCGCAGGTAAGTCTGGAAATGTCGAAACAATTGCTTCAAAATTTCCCTTGCCGGCCGCCCCAAAATGATGGTCGTGCCCAAGCACCAAAAAGCGCGTTCCAAATTTTTCGATGAGTTCCTTTCCCACAAATTCTTGAAACGGCTGGGCAGCCACTTCTCGCGTAAAAGGAAGCAAGATAAAATCAAGTCCAAGCGAGCGGATAAAAGTTTCTTTCTCTTCCGTCGTCGTTAAAAGAGCGGGGCGGCCCGGGATTCCTAAAACGTGACGCGTATGCGGTTCAAAAGAAATGACCGTCGGCACCAGATTTCTAGCTAAAGCTTCAACGCGGAGAACTCGAAAAAGCTCCTGATGCCCTAAATGGCATCCGTCAAAATTTCCAGCTGTAACGGCGCGTAGTATCTCAGCCATCAGTTATCGCTCCCGAGGAAAAATTTGGCATAAAGCTTTCCATTTGCATAAGAACACGCCGATTGCAGCGTTCCCGATTCATCTTCCGCAAGGACCACATTCGGAGCGCCATCGGAAAAAGCTACCGGAGTATTCCAGGCAATTGAATTACCGTTGCGGATAAATTCCAATTCGCTAGGCGTCAGTTTAACCACAGGAAAAGGCAAAAGACTTTGCGGAGTGCAAAGTGAATTTTCATCCAGCGAAGAAGGCAGTACGGCATCTGCCACAGAGAGTGACCCAATCCGCGTGCGGCGAATTCCCGATACAACACCACAAGTTCCGAGTGCCCTAGCGATATCACGCACTAAAGAACGGATATATGTACCTTTGGAACAATCGCAGGAAAACTCAAACGAAGAACGAATGCGGCCCGAAATATTTTGTGGAGCAGAAGCTCTCCCCACTAAAGACAAATTGCGGATGAAAATTTTCCGCGATTTGAGTTCAAAAGAACGCCCCTTGAGCGCTAAATCCGAAGCCCGCTTTCCTTGGATTTTAACCGCGCTGAAATCAGGCGGGACCTGGTCTATTTCACCGCGGAACTGAGGAAGGACTTTCTGAATCTCTTCAGCGGATATCGGAGCTTCCTGCGGGTCTTGCGAAATGAGCTCGCCATCCCATTCATCCGTATCGGTAGAATAGCCAAAATGAGCGTTGAAGGTATAGGACTTTTCTCCCGATTCTACAAAAGAAAGTAGCCTTGTCGCACGGCCTACGGCGGCAACGATCAAACCCGAAGCACGCAAATCGAGCGAGCCTGCGTGGCCCACTCTTCGCGTATGGAAAATTTTTCGGATAGGAAATAAAGCTTTGCAGGAGGTGACTCCTGCCGGTTTATCCAAAAGAATCAAGCCAGAAAAAAGAGTCTCCATGCGATTAGAATAGCGGGCTTAAAGTTCGCCCTTGCCTTTCAAATCAGAAAGAATTTCTTCAATATGCATAGCGTGATCCAGGCTTTCGTCGAGAACAAAGGTCAGCTCGGGAATCTTCCGGATCTTGATCTGCGTACCCAAATATTTGCGGATAAATCCCGCCGAATTTTTGAGGCCGATCATCGTTCCCGTCTTATCCTTTTCAGAACCGAGTACCGACACATAAACTTTAGCATAGCTCAAATCCGTCGTAATTTCTACACGGGTAATCGTAGCAAAGCCTACGCGAGGGTCCTTCAATCCTTTCTGGAGAAGCTTGCTTATCTCCTCCCGGAAGAGCTCATCCAAACGATCCGTGCGGCGTACGCGGCGGGTCGATCCTCGGCTCATTCCAGAATGGAAATTACGCGGCATTAAGCATCCTTCTTTGGAGAATTCTGTTCTGCGGCCTTGGCTTCTTTTTCCTGAGCAGCCTTTTCCTTGGCAAGAGCTTCATCGCGGGCAACATCTTCCAATGTGCGGGCAACAGAAACTTCCTTGAAGAACATAAGCGTATCGCCTTCTTGGAGGTTGTCATACCCCTTAAGTCCGATACCGCATTCAAAGCCGCGGGCGACAGATTTCGCATCGTCTTTGTGACGCTTGAGAGTCTGGACTTCGGTAAGGCCGAGTTCCACGCCAGCCCGGTATACGTGAACGCGGCTGCTGCGGTCCACTTCACCGTCCGTAACCATACAGCCGGCAATAATACCGACCTTCGGAATTTTGAAGATCTGGCGAATTTCAGCTTCACCGGTGAGTTCTTCGCGCTTTGTCGGCTTGAGCAGACCTTCGACGGTATTCTTGATATCATCGATGATCTCATAAATAATGCGGTAATTCTTGATTTCAACGCCTTCCTTCTCTGCCATTTCGCGGATAGAAAGCGGAGGCATCAAGTGGAACGCGATAATAATTGCTTGGGAAGAAGTGGCAAGAAGTATATCGGAATCCGTAATCGCTCCAACGCCCTTGCGGATGATATTCACCTTGACTTCGCGGTTAGAGAGCTTTTCAAGGCTTGCCGCAATAGCTTCAGAAGAACCACCCACGTCAGCCTTGATGATCAAGTTGAGTTCGGAAACAGTTCCGTTCTTCACGTTGTCATAGACATTTTCAAGAGAGATAGTCTTGCGAGCGCGGAGATCGCGTTCACGGGCAGCCATACGGCGCTTGGAGGCAATCTCGCGTGCAGACTTCTCATCTTCGACCACAATGAGGTCATCACCAGCTTGAGGAGTGCCATCAAAGCCTAATACCTGACAAGGAGCGGAAGGACCCGCCTCCTTCATTTGTTTGCCACGATCATCGAACATTGCACGGACGCGTCCGGCATAGATACCGCAAACGAACGGATCGCCAATGTGAAGAGTTCCATCCTGCACGAGGATCGTCGCCATAGAACCCTTGCCCGCATCGAGCTTGGATTCCACAACGGCACCGCGCGCGCGAGCCGTCTTGCTCGCCTTGAGTTCGAGCACTTCTGCTTCGAGGGCAAGCGTTTCAAGGAGCTTCTGCATTCCCGCACCCGTACGGGCGGAAACTTCGATACAGCTGACTTCACCGCCCCACTGTTCTACTTCCACGCCGCGTTCGGCAAGCTGAGTCCGGATTTTGTCCGGATTGGCCGTCGGCAAATCAATCTTGGTAATCGCCACGACAATTGGCACTTTTTCACGATGGGCAAGTTCAATGGATTCTACCGTCTGAGGCATGACCATTGAATCTGCGGCGACAACAAGCACGATCACGTCCGTCACTTGAGAACCGCGAGCACGCATAGCGCTGAAGGCTTCGTGACCCGGCGTATCGAGGAATGTCACCTTGCCTACGGAAGTCGTTACTTCATAAGCACCGATATGCTGAGTAATGCCACCGGATTCTCCAGAAACCACGTGAGTCTTGCGGATCCAGTCGAGGAGAGACGTTTTACCATGGTCAACATGGCCCATTACGGTTACCACAGGATGACGCGGTTCCAAATCTTCGGCTTTTTCTTCTTCCACACCGAGAACTTCTTCTTCGTATTCTTCCATCAGCTGAGCTTCATAACCGAATTCATCGGCGAGAATCTGGATGGATTCAAAATCAAGGCGGGCATTGATGGTAACCATCATACCCATTTCCATACATTTCGCGATTACGCGGGCAGGCATCTGGTCCATCATACCGGCAAGTTCGCCAACGGTGATAAAGTCAGAAGTCTTTAAAATCTTGCGTTCTGCGCCGAAATTTTCTGCATTTTCATCCTTGTGATAAACTTTCTTCACCGGATGCTTGGAAAGCGAAGCCATCACACGGGATACATTCTGACGAACCGTATCCTGCCGTTCCGTCTGCTGTTCGCGATCGCGGCCATTATCACGCTTTCCCTTGGAATAGCGGGAATTGCCTCGGCCACTCTGGGAATTCCCCTTAGGAGCGAAGCGGTTGTTACCGGAGGGAGCTCCACTGGGGGGGGGACTGCTACGAGCGGCTCCAAAGGCGTCCTGCATCGCTTGGCCCGCAAAATGACCGCGGGATTGCGTTCCCGTAGAATACGGGCGGGATTGACCATTAGAAGGTCCGCTTCTATACGGAGGATTTCCAGAAGAACGGTATCCGCCGCCACCAGCAGTAGATGTTGAACCTGG
>Ga0172377_10009057_pt1 | contig 10207 bp, 7 predicted proteins | sample Pumphouse3metaG_FD_119749 | JGI IMG/M metagenome (GOLD analysis project Ga0172377, IMG submission 119749) | Leachate microbial communities from a municipal landfill in Southern Ontario, Canada - Pumphouse #3 metaG | ecosystem: Engineered > Solid waste > Landfill > Unclassified | place: Canada... | reverse complement strand
TTGAAAGCGTACAAACGAACCGAAAGGTTACAACCAAAAAACAAAATTTGTTCAAAAAAGTGTATCTTTGCAGAGCTTTTATTTGAAATAAAGACGAAAGATGGAATTGGCAAGCAAGTACAGCTCAGAAGCAGTTGAAAACAAATGGTATCAGTATTGGATGGACCATCAGTTATTCGGTTCCAAACCCGACGGGAGGAAGCCTTTTACAGTGGTTATACCTCCGCCAAATGTGACGGGTGTGTTGCACATGGGGCACATGTTGAACGAAACAATACAGGATATTCTGGTCCGCAGGGCCCGTATGGAGGGCTACAATGCCTGTTGGGTGCCCGGTACGGATCATGCCAGTATTGCCACGGAGGCAAAAGTGGTAAACCGTTTGGCAGAACAGGGTATTCAGAAAGCGGATTTGACACGTGATGAGTTCTTAAAACATGCGTGGGCTTGGACAGATGAACACGGCGGCATTATTCTTAAGCAGTTGCGCAAGTTGGGAGCCTCTTGCGATTGGGATCGCACGGCTTTCACGATGGATGAAACACGTTCCAAAAGTGTGATCAAGGTTTTTTGTGATCTTTACCACAAGGGTTTGATTTATCGTGGTGTGCGCATGGTCAATTGGGATCCGAAAGCACAGACGGCTCTTTCTGACGAAGAGGTGGTTTATAAAGAGGAGCACAGCAAACTCTATTATTTGAAATATAAAGTTGTAGGTGAAGAAGGTAAATATGCAGTTGTGGCTACTACGCGCCCGGAAACTATTATGGGTGATACTGCTATGTGTATTAACCCAAAGGATCCTAAGAATCAGTGGCTGCATGGAAAGCAAGTTGTCGTGCCTCTCGTTGGACGTATAATTCCTGTCATTGAGGACGAATATGTTGATATTGAATTTGGTACAGGCTGTCTCAAAGTAACACCGGCTCACGATGTAAATGATTACATGTTGGGTGAAAAATATAATCTTCCAAGTATTGACATTTTCAATGACGATGGCACTCTGTCAAAAAATGCCGGGCTCTATGTAGGTATGGATCGTTTTGAAGTCCGTAAACAGATTGAAGAAGATCTGACAAATGCTGGCTTGATGGAGAAAACAGAGGCCTACACGAACAATGTAGGGTTCTCGGAACGTACCAACGTACCTATAGAACCAAAATTGTCCATGCAGTGGTTCCTTAAAATGCAACATTTTGCAGATTTGGCTTTGGAACCTGTTATGAATGACGAAATACAGTTTCATCCCGCGAAATACAAAAACACTTATCGTCATTGGTTGGAAAACATCAAAGACTGGTGTATTAGTCGTCAATTGTGGTGGGGTCATCGCATTCCGGCATACTATCTCCCGAAAGGAGGTTTCGTAGTTGCCGAAACAAAGGGAGAAGCATTGAAATTGGCTCGAGAGAAAGCAGGTGACAATGAATTAAAAGCTGAAGATTTGCGACAAGATGAAGATGCCCTCGACACGTGGTTTTCTTCTTGGTTATGGCCAATTTCTCTCTTTGATGGCATTAATAATCCGGATAATGAAGAGTTTAAGTACTATTATCCTACGGCTGATTTGGTGACGGGACCCGATATTATTTTCTTCTGGGTTGCCAGAATGATTATGGCTGGATATGAATATACCGGTAAAATGCCTTTCCGTAACGTTTATTTTACAGGGATTGTGCGTGATAAACTGGGACGTAAAATGTCCAAATCGCTTGGAAATTCTCCTGATCCCTTGATGCTGATTGACAAGTATGGCGCTGACGGTGTGAGAATGGGCATGCTTCTTTGTGCTCCTGCTGGTAATGATATTCTTTTTGACGAATCACTTTGTGAGCAAGGACGTAATTTCTGTAATAAGATTTGGAATGCATTCCGTCTCGTAAAAGGTTGGCAGGCAACAGAAGGGCAACAGCCCGAAACGGCCAAACTTGCTATTCGATGGTTTGATGCCTTGTTGAGTGAAACGGCAGTGGAAATGAAAGATCTCTTTTCCAAATATCGTTTGAACGAGGCTTTAATGCTGATTTTCAGACTTTTCCGCGATGAATTCTCCGGTTGGTATTTGGAGATGATAAAACCGTCTTATGGTAGTCCGATAGATGCTAAAACACTGGAAGTTACCTTGCACTTTTTCGAACAATTATTGCAACTGCTTCATCCTTTTATGCCCTTTATAACAGAGGAACTCTGGCAACATTTGTATGAGCGCAAAGACGGTGAAAGTATTATGGTGAGCCTGCTTCAGATTACTCCTGCTAAAGATGGAGGAAAAGAAATTGTGACTGAAATGGAATTGGTAAAAAGTATCATCACGAATGTACGTAATATTCGCAATGAGAAGAATATTCCACAGAAAAAATCTCTGAAACTGGAAATAACAGGAATAAGTCCGGTCGCTATTTACGACGACGTTATTGTGAAAATGGCAAATTTGGAATCCATTATTTCTGTTGGCAAGAAAAGTGACGGTGCGAGTGCTTTTATGGTGGGTACTACCGAATTTGCTGTGCCGCTGGGCGATTTAATAGATGTAGAAGCTGAAATAGAAAAGGCTGAAGCTGAATTAAAGCATTTGGAAGGTTTCTTGATTGGCGTACAAAAGAAACTCTCGAATGAAAAGTTTATGGCCCATGCACCTGAACAGGTTGTGAATTTGGAACGCAAAAAGCAAAGTGATGCAGAATCCAAAATTGCTACTTTGCGTGACGCTCTTGCCAAATTGAAAAAATAAAGAGAAATGATCTTTTGAAGCTAAAATACAAATGTGTATCCTTAAATTTTTCAACAGATTTTTTATGTTTGTGAGAATATAAGATCCTTTTTTGTGCGAAATAAAAAATATAGAAGGACTCAATCAGTAATTATTTGAGTCCTTCGTTGTTTATTTCCTACCTGCTAGTTTTTTTAGTCTTTTTTCTAAATGATCTTATCCATCAAGTTATCTTTCATAAATATTAATACCGCAGTTTTATAACTGTCGGAGACACTCTAACGTTCGCATTTGTAAAAAACAAGAGGCTACTTGTAAAATCTGTGAGGCCATTTGTCAAAAATACAACAAATATATTTTTACGCAAGTCGTTTGTCTTGGCAAATTCTTTTATACAGGCGTAAATAAGTGGGTTCTATTTTATCCAAACTTTCTTTGTAGTGCCGTTGTTCATACGAATGATATTCACACCACGCGTAGCTTTCTTTATTTGAATTCCAGCTGCATTATAGCGAGCAACTTCTTTTTGGTCTTGCTGAATCACAGAAGGAATGATGCCACTTAAATCTTTTTCCACAATGTTCAACTTTTTCCATTCTGGCGCAGACTTATAATTTGCTCCGGATCCTATTTGAACATATACTGTGCAATTTTTATCTACGCCACTAAATGCATCCGCATCGCAGCTTGGAGCTATTGCAGACATTGAAATGATTTGGATTAGATTGTTGCAATCTTTAAATGCTCCGTCACAAATGTTTGTTACACCTGCAGGCAAGTAGACGTATTTTAGATTGAGGTCACCTTCAAAGGTGCCGATGTCAATTTTTTCTATTCCACCTATATAGAGTTTTTCCAAACAAGTACATCCTGCAAATACACTGTCCTTCAATTCTTTTACGGAAGGCATACTGACTTCTTTTAAATGATTTGCACAACAAAAGAATGCATCGCCAATTTTAGTGACACTTTTAGGAAGATCAACTTTTTCCAATGAAGGACAGTCGTAAAACATGTGTCCGCCAAGTTCGGAAACTTCCGGAAATTCTACTGTTTTCAAATGATAGCAGCCATTGAAAAGATCTTCTTCTACTGTTTTTACGGTTTTTGGGAGGGACACCGTTATGAGATTGTCACAACAAGCAAACATAGATGCCGTCAATACATCATCTTTTGTATAAATGCGTGAACTCTTCCAGATGTCTAAATAAGGGTCTCCACCACTAACAATATGAACTTCGGAGAGGTCAAGGTTTTGCAGATGCCCATATTCTACATATTTTGAATTTGCCCCGTCGTAATCCCAATAATTGTCTCCTCCACCCATTTTACGAATCAGATTGATATCTGTTCCGTTAAGGTTTCCTGCAAGTTTCAAATCTGTCAGATTTTCCACTTCATCATCATTTAGTAACGTGGTTAAAGTTCCTGCCGTTGCCACGTTTACTGTTTTTTGTTGTGCGTACGTTATGATGCAAAACAGCAAACAGGCCATTGATAGTAAATTTTTTTTCATATTCTTTTTATTTTAAAATGATAGTTTGTGTATGGTTATTTCTGCCATATTTTTTCCCCGTTTTTGATCACAATTCCTTTGAATTTGTTATTTACCGGCATTCCCTGCAAGTTGATTGTTTCTACAACTTTTTTGGTGGCATCATTTTTGACATTTCTTATACCCGTAATTTTATTTTTGAGAGCTTCCAAATCTGCTGCTGTGAAAGTGGTTCCATTACTTAATTTGCAATCTTTGAAATCTCCATTATAACCAGGATAATCACAAGGATCATAAAATAATAGATCTCTGGAATTTCCAATGCCTTCGATCCAAAATCCCCCCTCTTGAAGATCATTCTCAGATGCTCTACTATAACAAATGAATAGGCATCTGAATTTTTGATTTTCAATGTTTAGGGTGTCAACAGAATAAACTTTCAGATAATTTGTATTAGGTAAAGTATCTTCTTTCTTTAATCCGAAATCACATAATATCGTGGGTGTGATTTTTTGATTGTCAATCATGTAAATGACTTTTTCTTTTTGATATAAAGAACATTCGTATTTTGTCAGACCGTTATGATTTTTATTATAGCTGTATATTTTCTTACAAGTCATTCCATTAATGGTCGTGTCCCCCTGAATTGTATAATTGATATCATAATTTACTCCTTCAATAAGGTAGTTTTTTAGGTGATAGGTCCAAGTTTTACCTTCTTCCAGGAAGTTGTCATATATTTCCTGAGCTCGTGCAACAGAGATACTACATAGTAAGAGACAGGAAAGAATATAGGCTCGATTTAAATTAAATAATTTCATAATAATAGTTTTTATTTATACCAGATATTATACAGTAGATAATGTGTCTTATTTCAGAGCTCCATTTAAAATCTCAAAAGAAATATTATTATTCTGAATTTCGAAGTTTGTATTTGTTTTGTATTTGATTTGTCCTCCATTTTCAATTCGAACCTTACTTCTTGGCTCCAAAACTAATTCTACGTTATTGAGAAGACCGTTGTTTGAGACTACCAAGGAAGCTCCATTTTCTACAGTGAGTTTTGCTCCATTATGAAAATTAATAGTTCCATGAATGGTCCATGTCGCGTTAGATCCAATAACAGTATGATTATAGCAATGTGAAGATTGTAATGTTGTTGAATCGCTTCTAATATATATAGTATTTCTTTCTTCTGGATTTAAACTTTCAGTGAATCCGTATTGGTCCATTGGACCAATTAAAGGATTAGAATCATCACCATCAGGAGTATCGGGCACATTACTGGGGCAGTTTGCTGGTTTTGGACCAATACCCCAGTTATAATATCCGTCTCCATCTGCATCTTCGCATATAATATCATTATCGCTATAGTTCGTTGTTCTGATTGGAGTAAGTAATGCGCATGTTTCAGCCATATGACTTTGTTCATAAAATAAAAGATAAACATATCCTTGATGTTCTGGAGTCCATGGCCAGTGAAGTCCGTAACTGTTTTTAAAAATCCAGTATGTCAGACCTATTCGACTATCTCCAGCATTAATGTGTATTAAACCATCAAAATCATTACTGACTCTGATGGAGTCTCCTTCTTTTATTGTTCCGTAACCAACTATTGCCATTGCGTGATGTGGGCCAGAATTAATTCCAGAACAGAGGGGGCCATGTTTGATAAGCGCATTTTTAATATCTGAAATATTCGAGTTGTCAATCACTTGATAACCACTGATTTGTACTAATTCGAGGGGAGTCGTGCTGTCACTTCTACAGATCTCATCATATGCATTAAATGGATAAGATGTTTCGTCGCATACACCATGGTTCTTTATATAAACAATAGGTGCTTCAATGGTCATTCCTGAATCTGGATTTGTAGTCCCATTACAACAAGCGGCCTCTTGTTCAGATAAGTCATTATTGTCAAAGATTCTATTATAATAAAGATTTTTTAAGGCTTCTGTACATGCTACTGCAGAGAATGCAGAACAATATCCACTCGGGTCTTGATCTTTAATTGATGTAATCCAATTTTTTCCGTGACGGTTTCTCCAATCAAAATGATCTACATACGGATGTCCCATTGTTAACAATTTTCTCTGTGATTGAGGTTGCCCAACTTCAAAGATACCACTCATGTAGTATTCAAATCCACCCGTAGAAAGATTATCTCTGAGACCTAACATGCGTTTCTTGGTTTCATAATCTTTTAGAGCAACGGGAGTTACACCAGCTCTCCATAGTTTTTTATTGGCAATATTATAGGTGTTTATCTTTTCAATGATAGCCTCTACTTGTTTTCGTTTATTAGCTTCAATTTCATCAGTATATGTTAGGGCATTTAGCTTGCTATTTGTTGAAGAAGAATTAAAAATTAAATTGTTGATTCTTAAAGTTGCATTTTTTATAAAAATTTTCAAAGAATCAGGCTGGATGTTATTTAATAATAGGGTCTCCTCTCCATAATTATTTAATTCAATTGTTGGCTGATTATTGATTTCATCATAAGATTCCAAAAGTAGATGTTCGTGCCCTTTTTTATCTTTAAGTATAATGCGAACTAAATAATTTGAATTGTTCCTGATAATTTGACCGTTTATGGCCAGCGCATTAACATTAAGAGCCTTTCTAAATGGTGTCAATGTTGTATTTTTATTTATACTTGTGTTAATGGAAACTGAATGAGTTGAATTTACTCCTGACGTTAACTTAAAGTAATTTTGCGCATTGATAGTTGTCGAAATTGGGGCAAATATTAGAACAAATAGATAGATAATATGTTTTATAGTATTTTTCATCCTGACAGTGTGTTTTATAATTTAAAATATAATAGGTTGAACTATTCTTTATATATCTTTTTAGTAACAATAAGATTTCCATTAACAATAAGTGAACATAAATAACAACCACTTTCCCATGTGTTTACATCAATTGCCGTTTGTTGTATTCCACTTCCACTGATATCATAATCAGCAATACGTTGTCCTTTAAGATTTATTATCCGTAAACTTGCATTGTGAACATCAGATGGAAGAGTTGTGGTAAAAATGGCATTTGATTTAATAGGATTTGGTATAAGCAATGTGCAATTTTCTTTTGTTGCAGTTGAAATATCTGTAAAATGTTCAAATGTTCGAAATTTGTTACTCATTGTCATCTTTTCTTCTAATGCATTAATACTTGCTTTCTGTAATTCTGATTGTTTGTTTAAGGACTGTAGAGCCTCTATCAATAGAGGAATTAAACCTTGTTCATTAAATAATGTTCGGCCTTTCTCGTCTTGAATTGTCAAATTACCTACTTCTTTTGTAATACTTTCTGTAGAGAAACCATACTGTGTTGGAGAGGCTTGATTTGATTTTAGAGTGACAGGAGTTATAGCATTGATTTTTTCCAAACCATTGTATAATGCACTTTTTTGTACTGAAGAACTTGTTGGTACTGCATTAATTATAGAACCGACTTGTATATTATTGTAGATGTTTGAAGCTGTATTCATAAAATCAATATTATTAACATCTCCAGATAGATTTAGATGTCGAGGATAGCTTCCGTTGAAGTGCATTTTGAAAGAACAAAAAACCTTATTACGTATAATTAGTCCATTGTAGTCATTGATATTAAAGTTGTAAATTTCATCAGTGTAACGATTACTTCCGATATGTGGAAATCCAAGTGAGTCAACATAAACCTGTGATTGCGCGGACAGATTGCATATAAAAATAGATATAAATATAATATATATTTTTCTCATTATGATAGTTATTGAAGTGTTATTTTGTTGATTTCTATTAACTTTCCATTCTCGATTAAAGAATAGAAGCCTTTATCAGAACCTCCTAATAGTTCTTTTGTTAATGTTGTACTGCTAGTTCCTATGATATCTAGTAATGTAATTTGTTCTCCTTTTTCATTACATAATTGGATATAAGCTGTTTTTATGTTTTCAGGCAGTTGATAATAAATGGTTTCTTCTCCATTACTATTATTACAGGATGTTTTGCTCTGCTGTCTTATCAGTTGTTTAGAAGTATAAACGTCTTTTTGTAAGGTGGCAATCTTACAATTCTGTGAATCAATTTTTTCTGCCAATTGTTCGATTGCTTTTTTTAAATAAGGTATAATTTCTTCATAGTTTATTCCTTTTTCATCGTTATTAAGATTAACGACTGAATGTGGTATTAGTTTTTTGAGGGAATTAATATCTAATGTATACTCAGTAGATGGAACACTCTTTTGTAGAGAGTTGTCTGTTCCTTCTGTATAACTGATTGTTAATGGACGTAAATTTGAAATTATGTTTAATCCATCAGATATTGAAGTATTACTAGTGTAATACCATATTTTAACATTTGATACAGAAATGTTGTTGTATACACGGTTTTCTGTATTATAAAAAAACACAGAATCATTTGTTCCTGCTATTCTTGGATTTGCTGCACACAAGCATAGTTGAGCAAACTCGCCAGCATTACTTCCAAGCCAATACATGCCATTGACATTCAAAAAATTGATACCTAATGATCTAGTTGTTTGTGGCGGGCCAACATAGATGGTTCGTAGACTATCACCCATAAGCCAAACTTCGGCGCTTGTAGTCATTGCGATGATCAATAATAAATAAGTTAAAAAATATCTTTTCATGTTTTTTAATCATTTAGTGATTGTAATATATTCTGATTTTGAGATTTCTCCATCAATAAATAGTGTACATCTATAAATTCCAGCATTTAGTAATCCTTTTTCTATATCTATCTCACTTTGGCCAAACTTATTAATGTGAATGGTACGTACGTTTTTATTATTCATTGTTGATATCAACACAAAGGCATTATTTGTGGTTGAAGGAATAAAACAATTTAATTTAACTGCTTGTGTAGAAGACAAAGGTGTAATTTTTGATAGATACTCTTTATTGATTGAATCTTGTGCCAGCTGTGTTATTTGGTTTAGTCTGCTATATTGGTCAATAATTTGATTTTGTAAAAATTGAATAGAAGCAGTTAATAATGAAATTTCGTTTGAAGTTTTTTTATTGTTTGATCTTCTTTGAAGAGATGGTTTACCTACAATAATATTACTTTCACAAATGGAGTCCGAATCATTATTCTCATCGCAATTTGCAAGTTTTGTTTCTTTGATTAAATTCAAAGGATTTTCAATTTGTGAAGCTTGTTGAATAGCTTGCAAACTGGATTCTTTATACACATTTCTTACAATAATCGTTTCAAATTTATTTTTTTTTGAATTGTAAAAAACGACAGAATTGCCATTTCCTGCGATACAAGGGTGCCTTGGTCTTGCGTCTAATTGGAAAAAATAAGTTGTATCGCGATCTTCATAAGGATGCTGATGATATAAATTTCTTTGCCAATATACTCCAGGATAGCCTCGTATGATAAAATTGTATTTTTTAAATAGAAAATTATCTGAACTGCTGTAATTACCGATATACGTATTACTGCTAGAATTAACTGCGATTTGTGCATGCACAAATATTAAGTTAAGTAAAAAAAATTGAACTAATAAGATTCTTTTCATATCATGTTGTTTTTAATTATGCAAACATATATAATTAAATTGATAGTTGTTATCGTGTTTTTACGATAAAAATCATAAAATAATTTTCATAAGCGAAAGCAGTTACGTATAAATAATAGATTGTGCAGAGTGTATGAAAAAAAAACGTAACCGTAGAGTCAACACGTAAGAGCTAAATGAACTGAAATGTTTAGTGAATGGAAGTTTCGTGGAAGAAAAGTTCAATTTACCTCTGGGCCTGTTGTTTATCTTAGTTTTCCTTTTGTGAAAATACAGGTCATAAAATAAACTCGTTGCTTTCAACCTAGATTCAAGAACGAAGTGCAAAAAGTTGTTTTAAAAACATGAAAACACTCGGGGGAAGCCAAGCGGCAGGGGGCAGACAGCCCCCATGAGCGTCAATGAGCAATACATAAATGAAAAAGGGAGACCGAAATCTCCCTGAGATTAATTAATTTTGTATT
>Ga0172377_10009056_pt1 | contig 10207 bp, 7 predicted proteins | sample Pumphouse3metaG_FD_119749 | JGI IMG/M metagenome (GOLD analysis project Ga0172377, IMG submission 119749) | Leachate microbial communities from a municipal landfill in Southern Ontario, Canada - Pumphouse #3 metaG | ecosystem: Engineered > Solid waste > Landfill > Unclassified | place: Canada... | reverse complement strand
TACACCATTCTTCCCCCGGTATCAGTGGATATCGGGACTACCGTTTCTCTCCATTCTCCGCTGTCGGAATCCTTGATACTGAACTTCTCGGTTATCGTAGTTACGGACAAAGTGCTCGTCCCTCCCGTGGGATCAAGATCATAGTTTTCCACTATCACAGAGCCTGTTCCCGCGGGGACATACGGATAAAAGAACATCTGGTCGCCCTCTCTCGGGGCCAGGCGTACCATTACTTTCCCCGCCCAGCTTTCGGCGCTTTTCGGGGAAACTTTTACCCTAAAAAGATTCTCGTCATCACCTTTAATGCCGGTCACAACAATCCTGAACCTGTAAATATCTCCTACTTTTTCCCCCTGAGTTTTGTCATACGGACCGAACATATACCATTTCTGGTCCCATTCCGGGGAAGCGCCGAATTCGGCCGAATCTAAAAGTTCTTTTCCGTAAACCTGATATTTACAGGCCGTGTTCCATTCGTTACCTGGAACTATCCAGTCGAAGAACCCTCCCGTATCCGGGTCATAGACTTCAATAGTCACTTTGTTCTGCTCATCCACGGGGACATCTACGAATATTTCCATCGTGCTGTCCCCTGCTCCCATTAGAGGATCTCCTTCCGGGCCGAATACATAAAACGCATGCGCCCTGGAGTTCTGATAGGGAATGTTATACGCGAACAGCATGGAGCTCATCGCGAACACCGCGACAAACCCTATGGCAAATAAGATTTTTTTCTTCATCTCTCCCTCCTTTTTTAGCATTTATATAGGGTTCTGCAAAATGGACTTTTATACCGTCTTTGCGAGGAACGAACCAAGTGAGTGACGAAGCCCTTCGTATCGTGATAAATGCCATGACTCAGGATTTCGGCAGACTCAGCATAGTGCCGAAGCAATCTCAATAAATATAACAAGTTATAAGATTGCTTCGGTCGCTTCGCTCCCTCGCAACGACGTGAAAAGTCCATTTTGCAGAACTCTAAACATTGAATCTACAATAAAACTTTTATCTTATTCCTCTTTAGCTCCAAACGGATCCTGAAAAAGTTTCTGAAGATCATCGGCTGTTTTCTGTACTGTCTCCACAGTTTCTTTCGCCGCATCCTGGGCCGTCTGTGTTATCTGAGTAGCCGCTCCTCCGGCTCCGGCTACTACGCCTTGGGCAGTTCCCACCAGCTTATCTGCGGTAGCCAGAGTATCGCTTATCGTCCCTTCGAGCCCCTTAAGGTCAAAATTGGCAAGACGAGCTATTGTGGTATTGCGAAGGGCTTGAACAACTATAAGGCTCACAAGCTTGTTGGGGTCGTTTATGTCTGTATACCTCTCGTTCAGGTTCAGATTGAATTCCTGCACAATGGGCTTTCCGCCCTTCGAATAGTCCTTGTAGATCACTTTTCCCACCTTAAGCTCAAGAACATCAATTTGTATTTCCGGCGCCTTGGCTTTTTCGGCAGGAGCGGGTTTCTTTTCGGTCTTTTCTTCTTTCACCACCTTAAGAGAGTTAAGATTAAGTTCTCCTTTGGCGTTCTTCACCACCAAAAACTCGTTCATGTTCAATCGTACCGTCCTTAAATGTATGTTCCCCATCACTATAGCGGGCAGGTTATAATCGACGTATATCTCGGGCATATCCATCATTATCTCATCTTCGAACCCGGCCGGGTTAAAAAGTTTTAGATCTTTTATCCCTACAAGCGTCTTTAAAATTCCAATATTGAGATCTGCTATCTCAAGGCGCAGCCCCGTTACCATTTCAACGCCTTTTTCCACCGAAAACTTGGCTAAGGGATCTTTAACCACAGATAGGACTAACACGACCGCAAGAACAACAACTAAAACAGTGGTAAATATTTTTCTCATTCCTCCCCCCTTATTTGTTTTTTATATCATTAAAATTTGTTAACTTTTAAGCCCTGTTTCACTGCCTCCACCATACTTTCAACCCGAATGTCCCAAGAAAAACCAGACACTAAAATTATAGCACTTTCTGAATTTTCTGGTAGAATATTCTTGCAATGAAAAGAATTTTTTGCTGCTTTTTAATAATTTACATATTTTTTCTCGCCTTTCCGTCATGTTCCGCCCAAGATACAGAAAAGCCGGAACTTTTCTACTTCTATTCGTCAAATTGTCTCGAATGCGAACTGCTGAAAAAAGAATTTTTCCCTGAGCTCGAAAAAAAATATTCCGGCAAGGTCATCTGGACAGAAATGAACATTGCCGAAAGCGCTGAAGCGCTCGAACTTGCACATAGGCTTGTTCTGGGAGAAAAAAAATTCGGGACAATAGCCCCTTCCGCGGTAATAGGAGATGTCGTACTAACAGGCCAAAGAGAAATACGTTCCGGAATGGAAAATGCCATTAAGCACGCGCTTTCAACGGGAATTTCACGCTCCCGTAAACCCTCTGATAATACGCCTGCTGAGCTATCCTTATTTTTTTCGCGCAGAATATCTCTTCCCGTTGTCATTCTCGCCGGCCTTATAGACGGAATTAACCCCTGCGCTTTCGCGGCAATAGCCTTTCTTATTTCTCTCATGCATGTCAGGTCTTTCTCTAAAAAAGAAGTGGCGGCGGTTGCAGCATCGTATTGCGCGGCTGTCTTCCTGGTATATTTCTTTGTAGGTTTCGGAGCCTTCGAGGCGGTTTATGCGTTAAGAAATTTCTATAAGGCTTCCAGGGTCTTTCACCTATGTGTGGCTACGCTGTGTTTCGCCCTTGCCGGAGCAAGCCTTTACGATTTTTTTATATACAGGAGAAGCGGCAAAGCCAAAGGCCTTATTCTTTCCCTGCCGAAAACCTTAAGAAAAAAGATAAGCCTTACCATAGGGTCCGGTATAAGGGATAAACGGTCAAAGTCCCTTTTTTTTCTGTCCTTGGGAGCTTTTTCGGCGGGAGGGGCGGTTTCCCTGATGGAAATGGTATGCACGGGGCAGATATACCTTCCCACGCTGGTATACATAATGAGGAACTCGCCCCACAGGACAAAAGCTTTCCTATATATACTATTGTACAACTTTATGTTCGTACTGCCTCTTGTCGCTGTTTCACTTATCTACATAAGGACTTCAAGATCGGAGATATCAGGCGCTCTGGTGAAAAGGCACGGCGGCAATGTAAAACTTCTCTTAGCCGCCCTTTTCACTCTTCTTGGCACTTTGATACTGCTTTCCCGATAACTCTTAGTCGTAAGAACATTACCCAAAAATACGTGAGAAGCCTGGCAAGAAACCATCCAAGTAAAATTACGATCCCGAAAGCCGCCGTTACCGGAATCCCCTCTTTACAATTTCTTTTCCCCAGGTTTTTTTCTGATGTTGAGCACAATGGGAAGAAAAAGCAGAACGAGCCCCCACCTGCTGTGTTTCATTAAAAATTCACCGGCCTTAAAAAAACAAGAACCTTTGATAGCGGATTCGGCCAGAGCATTGTTGGCCTGTTCGGCTATAGCCAGTCCGCCAATGGCATATTTTGACGCCGCGGCAAACCCTCCGACAGAGGCATGTAAAGCTATGGCGGCTCCGCCTATAGCATAAACCCCGAGAACAAGTCCGCCTAAAGCGAATACCCCAACCCCAAAACCCGCTATTGCTACTATGCCCAGAGAAAGGCCGCCTATGGAAAAACCTCCAATTGCCACTCCCCCGCAGGAAAAAAGTATTCCAAACGCGATGTCCCCTACAGCGATCCACCCCCTGGCTATACCCCTTTTCCAAACCCCGTTCTCGGATTTTCCGGTCGTGATGTGAATGAGAGGCACAGAGAATAGGTTAATTTTGGATGTGTATTCCATAACCTCCTCCTTTTTATCCATGTTGTCGAGGTCTGCAAAATAGCTATTTCACGTCATTGTGAAGGCACAAATCGGCCGAAACAACCCGCTGATCGCCCCCCGAAAAAAGTTCCGAACATCCCTTGTCCCTACCTCGCATTATACTCTCCTTTCAGCGCTTCCGACAACATTTTTCCCCTTCACAAAAAATTGGAACAAAAAAAAGGTTCTCAATAGCCTCATTTACCTGTAGAATATAAAAGCGCGGTTTTTTCCGCGCCCCGGTAAGATCCCGGATATTATAATATCAACAATAAAAGGGCTAAGGTGAGATCCCGTGAGTGATTATCTTTTTGATGCAATTATATTCGACATGGACGGAGTTATAACAAAAACCGCCCTCGTACATGCTCATGCGTGGAAAAAGACCTTTGATGAGTTCCTCAAGAAAAGGGCCGATAATACCGGAGAACCGTTCAAGGAATTTACTCACGATGACGATTACCTCCCCTATGTTGACGGAAAACCCAGATACGAAGGAGTAAAAAGTTTTCTTGAATCCCGCGGGATCTCTCTTTCTTACGGAGAAATGTCAGATAAAGGAAATGTTGAAACCGTATGCGGGCTTGGCAACAGGAAAAACGACCTTTTTAGAGAAGTCCTCGAAGAGGACGGTGTCGAGCAATACAAGCCAATGGTGAAATTCATAAAAGAAGTTAGCTCTCATGGAGTAAAAGTCGGGGTAGCCTCGTCCTCTAAGAATTGTGAACTTATTTTAGGCAAAGCCGGGTTACTTGATCTTTTTGAAACCAGAGTAGATGGGGTCGTCTCCGCGCGGAGAGGCCTTAAGGGAAAACCCGAACCTGATATTTTTATTGAGGCCGCGAGAAACCTCGGAGCGGAACCTTCAAGAACGATCGTAGTAGAAGATGCCGTCTCGGGCGTTTCAGCCGGCAGGAACGGCGGGTTCGGCCTGGTTTTAGGTGTCGCGAGGAAAAATAACGTCGATGAACTTCTCGCGGGAGGCGCGGACATAGTTATGAAAGACCTTTCTTCCATGGAAATAGGATGGCTGCAGAAATGGTTCCGAAAAGAACCCCATCACCTTTTTTCGGAATGGAACGAAATATACAAACCTTCCAGCACACAGCTTTGGGAACTAAGAGAGGATATTCCCATTTTTCTGAACCCATGCTATCTTCGCACCGGCAAAGAGATATTCGAAAAGAAAGAAACTGTTTTTTTCCTGGATTATGACGGCACTTTAACCCCGATAGTAGACCGGCCCCAGGACGCGGCCATATCTTCCGAAATGAAAGAAACAGTAGAAAAACTTGCCGAAAAATGCCGCGTTTTTATCGTTAGCGGCAGGTTCCGGGAAGATGTGCAGGGACTTTTGGGAATAGACAATATTCTTTACGCGGGAAGCCACGGCTTGGACATAAAAGGAAAAGATCTCACAATGGTGCATCCTAAAGCTAAAGAGGTCATCCCCGATGTGGAGCGCTGCATAGAGAGACTTGAAGCCGCACTAAGCGGCATAAAAGGCCTTTTTATCGAGAAGAAAAAGTTCAGCGTCGCCGTACACTATCGTTTGGTCGACGAAAACAAACACTTGGCCGATATCGAAAACGAGGTATCCGCGGCAGCGGAGGCCTCCGGATCCCTGCGTCTTATGAAAGGTAAAAAGGTATTTGAACTTCTGCCGAATATAGAATGGGACAAGGGAAGGGCCATAAGGTGGATACTGGATTCCATCGGCATGAGCTGGTCGGAAGCGAACATGATATACATCGGCGACGACGTTACCGATGAATTCGCTTTCCGTATGATCCGCACACGAGGCGCGGGCATACTTGTTTCTCCCGAACAGGCTCCATCCGCCGCGAATTTCAGACTGAACGACCCCGGGGAGGTGAAAGAACTTTTTGAAAGGTTCATTGAAAAAGACATCTAAAGGAATATACGAGAAATTGACCGGATGGAAAGTGATATATGAAGGCTTCGACCCGGTTCATGAGAAGCTCAGGGAGTCTTTATGCGTTCTCGGCAACGGTTATATGGGGATAAGAAGCGCTCTTCCCGGATCCAAGTCATCCGAGACACATTACCCCGCGACCTACATAGCCGGGGTTTACAACACCCTTCCCACTAAAATCTCCGGCAAAAAGATATTTAATGAAGACCTCGTGAACTGCCCCAACTCTCTTTTCCTCTCTTTCAGAATAGAACAAGGGAAATGGATAGATCTTGAAAAAACAGAGATACTGTCCTACCGTCAGGAACTGGACATGAAAATCGGGATACTTACAAGAGACCTTCGTGTACGCGACGAAGCCGGCAATATAACCCGTATCCAGGAAAAAAGACTCGTCCACATGGAATTATTTCACATTATAGCGATACAGTACCGGATAACTCCTGAAAATTATTCAAAGAGCGTCACTGTCCGGTCGTCTATTGACGGTGCCGTTGAAAACGAGGGCGTCGCCCGATATTCCGCGCTGAATTCCCGGCATTTAGATTTTATTTCTTCGGGTTCGGTCAAAAAAAGCGTAATTCACCTTACGGCAAGAACGGTCAATTCCAAAATAGAGATAAGCCAGGCGTCAAAACTCAAGGTACGAGTAGCGGGCGAGAAAAAAAACAAGACGATACGGATCATTAAGGGCCCCTCAGAGATAAACCAGGAGTCCTCTTTTATTGCCAAAAAAGGGAAAGCTGTTGTTATAGAAAAAATCTGTTCGGTTTTTAGCTCCCGTGACAGCGTTCGAGGGGCCCTGTGGAAAAAAGCGTCCCAATGTGTTTCAGCCGCGGTTTCCTTTGAAAAATTATTAAATTCGCATAGATCTGCCTGGCGCGAACTGTGGAAGGTCTGTGATATCAAGATAAAAGGCGACATCTTTTCACAAACCATGCTCCGGTTCAATATTTTTCACCTGGTACAATCGGCCAGTAAAAATAATGTTCATATAGACGCGGGACTGGGTCCCAGAGGACTTCACGGGGAATCATACCGCGGCCACATATTTTGGGACGAAATATTCTTTATGCCTTTTTTCAGCAGTCACCTTCCCGATACCGCCGAATCTTTGCTTATGTACCGTTATAGACGCCTTCCCGCCGCCCGGAAATACGCTAAAAAGAACGGTTACGCCGGAGCTATGTTCCCGTGGCAAAGCGGTTCTTCCGGAAAGGAAGAGACTCAAACCATACATCTTAACCCCATGTCCGGAAAATGGGGGCCGGACCTCAGCCGTAACCAACGCCACGTATCTTTCGCCATCGCGTACAACGTATGGAGGCATTGGATAATAACGGGAAACCTGAAATTTCTCAACGGTTGCGGAGCCGAGATCATACTTTCCGTGGCGAAATTCGCGGCAAGCCTTTGTTCTTATGACAAAAGGACCGGAAAATACCACACCAAAGGTCTCATGGGCCCGGATGAATTCCACGAAAAACTTCCCGGCTCAAAACAGGCGGGGCTTAAGGATAATGCTTATAGTAATTTTTTTATAGTGTGGACGCTGCTGCGGGCTATGGACGTACTTGAAATATTGCCTGACGGGAAAAACCGCAAACTCAAAAAAAGAACAGGCATAACGGATAATGACCTTGTCCTTTGGGAAGATATTACACGTAAAATGAATATAATAATGAACAAAGACGGTATAATCTCCCAGTTCCAGGGTTATTTCTCCCTAAAAGAACTTGATTGGAAGAGCTACAGAAAAAAATACGGTAATATACACCGCCTGGACCGTATCCTCAAGGCCGAGGGGAGATCTCCCAACGCCTACAAGGCAGCTAAACAAGCCGATGTCCTTATGCTGTTTTTCCTGTTCCCCTTCAATGAAGTAGCCAAAATTTTCTCAAGACTTGGGTATAAATGCGACAAGAACATGCTTAAGAAAAACTATTCGTATTATGAAAAGCGTACAAGCCACGGATCCACATTAAGCAAAGTCGTTCACTGCTATGTTGCCCACCTTCTCGGCATGAAAAAACTTTCCTTCGACTGGTTCAAAAATGTTCTGGAGGCCGATATACATGACTTTAAAGGGGGAACCACCCTTGAGGGTATACACACGGGAATAATGGGCGGGTCTATAGATATAGTAACCCGGGCTTTCGCGGGATTGCACATAGATGAAGACGGCGCTACCCTCTCCCCCGATCTCCCTCCCGGATGGAAACAAGTAAAATTCAAAAAAGGGTCACACCTATTTTTGCAAAAGTAATAAAAAAATAAGCAGCGTCCCAACTTTCTTGAATAGACCCCGACCCCACCGTCGTCGGAAAGTCGGGAATTCTATTACTCCGCACATATCTGTTTATGTTTCAATGTGACAGGATCCTTGAAATGCAACGTGTCAGAATTGCGCCTTTCCCTTTCGGCCTGAATCTCTCCTCCCGGGGTTAAGTTTAAGCGAGTTCCATAAATCACGCCATCTTGGGTTTTTCTTAAGACTGGGAGATTGTCCCTGGCTTCGATTTCTTCGATCGAAGGCAAATACCATCGCCATGTAATTGTGTTAAAATATACAATTAGTGCCTTTCCTTCACTACACTCTTGAACCATCTGATTCAGCTTCTCCTCATAGTCTTCGTTCATTCTGAGCGTAGATGAAGACACTTTTGCAGGAATTATAACTGCTTCCTTCCCCGTCAAAAAACGAATTACATCAGAACCATTTGAGTAAATTGTCCTGATCTCGTGAGTGTCCGACAGATAAGCTATAATATCCGAATTGTTCCAGTATCTTGAAGTATACCCTCTCCCATTTTTATGGATTCCCACCGCCGTTGCGATAGCAGGAATCATATTAATGCTCACGGAGAAAACCACAAGAAGAACGAAACCATACCAGATCCAGTGACGATTTAGTTCTTCTGACAGTGACCAGGCGAGTATAATGCCTGCTGAGGCCAGCGCTAAGATAGCGGGTAAAAGTATACGGTTGTCAAGTGGTGTGTGTGCCTCGAAAAAGGAGATAGATATGAAAAGAAACACTACATATATCACGGTATACATCACACAAAGTACTGAAAATACAATGCTCGTAGGCGTTGCATCCTGTTTACTATACACCTTCCGGTAAATGAATAAAATCCCACAAAACAAAAAAGCAACAACCACTGCAACACAAATTGCCTTTATCAAAGGCGCGATAGGTATGGGGAGGACGAAATTGCCCAATGTAAAGATCATATTCTTCGCATGACTCAAGCCAACGGGATGGAAGGCAAATTCTCGATTTGTTGCGGATTGCGCAATCAAGATGTTTCGAATCAACCAAGAGACCAGAGGAAGGGACGCAACACCAACGAATATAACGATATCCCTGATTTTGAGCCTTAAAGATCGATTATCCAGCAGGAAAAACGCAAGGGCTATGGTTGGAAAAAGAACGACTCCCACATAACGAGTTGCTGCTGCGAAACCAAGCATAAGACTTGCCAATACGAGAACGTATAGACGAGGACGCGGCACATAAAAGGAAAACAAAAGAAAACTTGCCATAGAAAACGTGATAAAGGGAGCTTCTGTCCAAGCCATTGAATGTACTGATATTGTTGGTGCCGAAAACAGGAATAACAGCATGGCGCAAACCGTGGCTACTAAGCTACGCTTTGTGCATAAGTGAACCGCAAGGCCAAGAAGGACAAGATTCGCCCCAAAAAAAAGTGCAGCAAGAAAGCGAGTTGCCTGAAGAACGTCGCCAGGGTGAAGCAAGTCAACCGCTCCTATCAGGATTGGATAACCTGGGGGATAACGGGTCATGACCTTGCCATGGGCGAAAAATCCGTTCCCTGCAATCAGACTTCGTGCAGCTTCAATATATGTAGTGGAGTCTGGACTGACACCGGTGCCTTGGCTTGTGATCCAATACATTAGCATAAAAGCGCAAAAACCGGCAAACACAATTAGGGGAATGATGCCGAATTTTCGTCTATATTTACTCATCATGTCCTTCATTGTCAGCATTGCTGGCGTCTATCTCCTGTTTGCAGCCGAACGCTATGCTCACCCGACAAGGAATGGCGCAGAGCAAAACGGCGCGCTATTCCTTGTCGGGCGGAGCAATTTGTTCAGCATCTCTTATTGAGTTACTCAGTGCATCATACAAGAGATTTCCCACCTTTCCCGCTCCTTGTGGTGTCATGTGTGTAAAGTCATAAAAGTCGACATCGTCCCAGCTGCTATGCTTCGCCAAGTCGACAAACAAGGCGCTTTTCTCCCGGGCAACAGCCTCCGTCACATCGTTGAGTTTTCGCATCATATAATAATAATCGACGCCGTTGTACTGTAAGCGTCGTTAGAACCCCATCTTCCATTCTGCCGTGAAACCCGATACCATAAAGCCTTCTTAACCAGAGGAGGCCGGCATGGAGAGAGCGAAGTACAAACATTTGGGAGAGGCCGCGTGGC
>Ga0172377_10009055_pt1 | contig 10207 bp, 9 predicted proteins | sample Pumphouse3metaG_FD_119749 | JGI IMG/M metagenome (GOLD analysis project Ga0172377, IMG submission 119749) | Leachate microbial communities from a municipal landfill in Southern Ontario, Canada - Pumphouse #3 metaG | ecosystem: Engineered > Solid waste > Landfill > Unclassified | place: Canada... | reverse complement strand
CAAATAATCATGATGGGGGCATTGCATCAGAATCACTAGGGGCTGAAGTTCTTGCTGGTGATTTAATGGGCGAATTCAAAGATGAAGTTAGCGTAAATCACTACGATCTACAAATTGACAATTACCAAAAAATCAAACAAAATCTTATCAAAGACCAACCAGACATCTTAGGTATATCAGTTAAAATTGGTGGTCTAGACCAACTAAAAGACACTATGAAAATTGCCAATGAATTACCATACTCACCGAAAATAGTTCTCGGTGGAGTCGTTCCGACATTCGCAACCAAAGAAATATTAGAATTATATCCAAACACAATTATTGCCATAGGCGAAGGTGAAATTGCTATGAGAGGATTGGTTGAGTTTGTTAAATCAAAAAGAGAATTACTAACCATACCAGGAATTGCAACGATAAATGATGGATCGATTGTTCGCACGGATAGCGAAAGAATTAACCTTGCAAACCACCACTACCCAGCCAGACTCACAACCGAAAGGATTAATGGCGATCAAAAAAATGGCATCTTATGGTTTGAGGGATCAAGAGGTTGCGACGGACATTGCACATTTTGTTCAAGAAGGGAGTTAAGGGGTGACGGATTCTCTGGAAACTTAACTGCATCACATGTCGCCGAAGATCTAAGCAGGCTTTCAAAAATGGGGGTCAATTATGCAAATGCAACCGACGACGACTGGCTTGGTGACCCAGAAAGAAGTTTGTCGATTGCCGAAGAAATAATCAATCGCGACATTAACATTAAATGGTCAATATCCACCAGAGTAGATCATATATGGCAAGAACCAAAAGCGGGTGACAACCCCGCCACAATCGCCACCCACAATGCTAGACTAAAATATATTCTAGAAAAACAAGTTCAAGCAGGGCTAGACAGAGTATTCATTGGCGTCGAATCATTTTCACCCACCCAACTAAAAAGATTCGGTAAACACGTCAACGTATGTTCGAATTATAAGGCGATAGACATTTTAAGAAGCCTCAATATAGACGTGGTCGCGGGCTATATACCAATCGATCCATTAATGACGATCCATGAATTAAAAGAAAATTTCGTAGGGCTACGCAATACAGGTATGTATAAAAAGGTTAACCCACTCAGTTCACTGCGAGTGCAAGCGGGCAGTCCATATCTAAATATGATAAAAAAACGTGAGCAATCGGACAGCATAAAATATCTATCCGAAAAATCAAAAGAATTGGTTTTTTACGACATAATAAACTATTCTGATAAAAGAGTCCAAATAGTCGCCGACATCGCAGACGAATGGGAAAAATCAATCCACCCATTAATATACAGCTTGAAAATGAATCTATTTTCGATAGACAAAGATGAAAAAACGAACAACGAACAGATGATAATAAGTGAAAATATAATTAGCAATATACGGGAGTTAGAAATGAACTTTATCGAATCAGTTACAGACAGCTTAATTATTGACAGCAAAAATCAATCAGAATTAAACCGAATTTTTGGGATATTCGAAAAGCAACGGATACAGCTAACGGATCAAGCGCAACGATGGATAGACGGCCTAAATATTAAAATTGCGCTTTAAAATTAATATTATGACCAAAATATTAAATAGCAAAAGACTAATGCAAAGACAGCTCCAAGACGTACAGATATATGACAGTAAATCAGCTGAATCGCCATTTATGGCCTTTTTGAAAGCAACGAACGAAAAAACTATCCTTGCGAATAAAATCTCAAACATAGTAGCCTGCAATAGACCGAAATCGACCGAAAATCTGAATATTTTAGACATTGGGTGTGGCGATGGGTCGATGTCGTCAATGTACGTAAAAGCATTGCAAAATAAATTTAATCAAATAAATTTTACAGGCATCGATCCGGTTAAATATAATGTCAGCAAAGCAATTGAAAATTTCAAAACAATCAAAACACAATCGACCTTTTTAATAAATACATACGACCACAATTTTTTTGAAAGTCAGAAATTCGATTTAATCATTGCCTCAAATCTTTATTATCTAGATATCGCCGAGATTCCAGAATTCATCAATCAAACATCTGAATTATTATCACAAACCGGCATTATGTTATTTATATATCGTGGGCCTGACGATCAGCTACTGGAATTTAGAAATTTATTTGAAAGAATGATTTATGGTGAATACAGAAAACCTAGAACAATGAACGATGTTATCAAAACGTGCAATAAAGATAAATTACATTACCAAGGTCCGATTAGCTGTAACTCAAAACTATCATTCCCAAAAAACAAACAAGCTAAGGACAAGATAATCGAGTTTATATTAAACCGCGATATAGTGGACATAGATAGACAAATATTAGAGCTAATCTATCATTACATATGCAAAAACGACGGAAATTTCAAAACTACTCAACAAATAATAATCGTTAAAAATCCACAAGTAAATTAATATCGTTCAATTAATTCAAGTAATTTTTGGTTGTCAGCTGCAGTACCTTCGAACTTCCAGTCATCATTGTCGCTCAAAGTTTTATTTAGTTTATCGAAACCAATCTTGTCGATTATTTCAAACTTATTATCTGCAATAAACTTTTTTAGATTGCTGTCGTTTTCGTCAAACAAAGACGGACTGCTCAATATCTCGAACTCAATATAAGCGACAGTAGCTGCTTTGACCAAAGAAATTACAATATCGCCCTGAGAGTTAAAATTATAAGTCTCTCGTTCAGAAATATAGCTTTCGTCAGCAATATTTGAAAATATATTAGCAAACCCAGCTAATTGATCTTTGCTGATTTTTTGAGGTATTTCAACGCGATTGTGCGCATGCAAGTCGCCAATTTTTACCACTACTTCAGATTCGCTGTTAGTAATTCGAGACCTAAAGTCAAATGATTTGTTCTCGTTATTTGAAAATCCCATATATGACAGCCTTTTGGTATGCGAAATTTCTTGAAAATTATTGCGGAACGTCAACAATACCTCGTCAAATGATTTAATATCTATAACTGACCGATACTCAATCTCTATTTTATTTTCCATAAATGTTATTATACAACAAACGAATCATAAGCAGCACCAATTATCAACTAAGTTGACTTTTTCAGCAACCTTAATAAACCTCGGCATTTTTATAAAATCGCCCCACTCGACCCATTGATAATTGTTTGATTCTACATAATCAATGTCTATAACAGGCTCTTTGTCTATAAAAAACAAATAATGCATATCGTAATGACAGTGTGAGTCTTCGTGCTTTTTGTGATTAGCTGGAATCAACTGCAACTCGATATTAAACGGAATCAAGACCTGGTCAGATATAAGACACTTATAGTTTAAGGCCTTTAGATTTACGCCAGTCTCCTCTCTTAGTTCTCTTAATGCCGAATCCAAAGTATTAGCATCGCTAGCTTCGATATGGCCACCCGGCTGGAACATCTCGCCTAAAATCTTGTGTTCAACCAACAAAACCCGCTTAGTGTCTTGGCATATTAAAAAAGAAGAAGTCGTAAAATGCCCTAGATAATTTTTTCTTGATTTTAACTCGGCGTCTGTTTGAGCTTTAACTTGACCCATCAACAGACTTAGCGTTTCACAATCGTTAGGATAATACGTTAAATATGTCGATAAAATCTGACGTAATTTCATTAATTACAATTATATCAAATATATAAAATATTGTAATATAAACTTAATAAATATTTCAAATACACACTAAAACATATTTTTGCAATTTTAGTCAAGACATCATATACTATATAAAGTAGAATCAAATGGAGAAAACTGATGAAAACTATATACCTAACTGCCAACGGAGAAAAAATCCTAGACAATAAAATAATTGACCATGAGCAAAAGACTAAAGACCTAGTTAGGCAGCTTGGTGAAACATGCAAAGATGACCCAGACCTACCTGAAAATGTATTATTCAAAGAAATACAGTTAAAACTTTATAGGGAAATACCAGCTGAAAAATCACGCCTACTGGGTATGAAAGCGGCTGCGATAATTGTCGAAAACACACAAGAATTCCAAGAAAAGCCCAATGACGAAGCTTGGATTGGCAGCAAAGTAACATTCTGCAATACAAACGACCCTGACTATATTCAAACGATAACTATCCTAGGGGCATTGGAATCAGATTATAAAAATGGCATAATATCATATGACGCTCCAATGGCAAGGGCAATGATAGGCAAGAAAACCGGAGATACTTTCAATATTAATATCGAACAATTACAAACTTATCAAATACTTGCAGTCAAACAAACCCTTGGTCAAACAGAAAACAAAACCGAAATATAGCCTACGCAGATAAAGGTATTAAAAATTGTGTCCCAAATTATCTTTGCACGGTTTGGCTAGTTGAGGGGTCACGAGGTATGAAGAGTTGTATTATTTTAATACTTTAATACGTAAAATTTGACTTTTAAAGATATTTGTGGTATCATCAATTAGTTGAGAAAAATAATCTAAAGCTCATTAATAAATCAGATTATTACAGTGCATGTCTAATATTTTGTATTAAATTACAACCAGAATGCTAGCTAATCTATATGATTAGTCTGCATTCTGGCTGCGGATCCCACTTACAGAAACCGCCGAATGGCTATAGTAATAAGGGGGAAATATAAAATACGAGGTAAAATGATGGAATCAGCACCAAAATCAGCTGTAACTGAAGAGAACAAGATAATGTTCTCGGAAGCAATGTTTTACGAAGCCGTTGCGTACATAATTCGTAACGTGGGGTCTTGGAATAGACTAAGCCCCGAAGAAAAAACCAGCTATAAAAATGAAGCTCATTGTCAATGCATCACAGATATAAACAACGGAGCCGAACCAGCGATGGCATTTGCCGACGCTGTATTCAAACTACTCAAGGCAATCGGTTGCAGTAGCAAAGAGGCTAAGAGTGTGTGGGAGAACACCATTACGCATAGCTTTTCGGCAGTCAATAACGACAATAACCATGCTAAACTAAAAGCAATTTAACCCTAAGGGGATTTTATCATCAACCGATAAAATCCCTCCTCGTTTAAATTTTTTAGACGTGCACTATTTGTAATAATCTGATTTATCGTATCAAAAAACACCTCGAGATAATCGAGGTGTTTTAATTTATTTTACATTTGGTACCGCGGACCGGACTTGAACCGGTACACCCATAATGAGCACCAGATTTTGAGTCTAGCGTGTCTACCATTCCACCACCGCGGCACTAAATGTAAAATAACCCCTACCAATTTCGCCACTGCCCATAAATGTAGTAGTTACCACCAATATATTGTACAATAGATTCAAGTAGGAATCTAGATTATATATGAAACCAGATGAAGAAAATAAAAACCAAAGTATAAATAATAACAATACGCCAACCTCACAACAAGCTGCGGCGCAACTAGTTCGAGCGCAAATTGACGATATTTATGAAAAAAATATAGACACAGAGCCGTCACAACCGCAAACAGCAAAACAAGATTATCATCAAACCGAGTATATAAGCCCATATAAAAGAACTCATACAGAAAGCCCCGAGCCAGAACCAGACAAATGGAAAAAATATCACACAGCGTGGCAAAATTACTACCAACAATATTACGAAGGTTATTATAATCATCACCTGCAAAAAGCTCTCGCAGATCAGAGCCAACAGAATGCAGACAAAGTAATATCTAAGGACGAAGCGATTTATGATTTGCGCCAAAAATTACTCGGCAAAGTGCAAGAGTCTGCTATAAAAGTTAAAAAAAGTCGTCATTTTATACCAATATTATCAGGTCTAGCCGTTGCATTAATTTTTTTATTTTTACAATTCAATAGGATATTAATATCAAACGTAGTGGCATATGTCAGTCCTGGTAATATTGACCCTCAAAACATCGTAATCGACCCCAACTCTAGCCAGGCCCCTAATGCTGATCCGAAATTGATTATACCAAAAATTAATATAGACGTTCCCGTTATCTACGGCATTGGCAGTGATTATAACTCACAAATGGATGCTATGACCAAGGGTGTAGCTCAATTTTCAATTCCTGGCGCAAGCAGCCATCCAGGACAAATCGGCAATACGGTTATTGCCGGTCACAGTAGCAACGATTTATTAGATTCGGGCGATTACAAATTCATCTTTGCACAATTAGACAAGCTTAATACGGGCGACACAATCTATGCCAATTACCAATCGGTTAGATACACTTACACAGTTACTAAAAAAGAGGTGGTCAAACCAAGTGAAATTAGCAAATTAGTCTATCCAACAGCAAAACCAGTTTTGACTTTAATAACATGTACGCCAATTGGCACATCTATAAATCGATTACTAGTCACGGCCGAACAGATTAGCCCAGACCCAAGCCAATCAGCCGCCGCACCGGCCAAAGATAATACATCAGCCGATTCGTCTATACCAGGAAATTCACCAACTTTATTTGAACGAATATTTGGAAGTAGCAAAAATTAAAGTAATATCATTCGAACACGCTGTAATTGATAGCCAGTTGCAGTTTTATTAATACTGTAAATAAAACGTTTGTTATGCGTCATCACGACATCTTGGCCATACACGACTGAATTAATTTTGTGCATATTTGTACCGTCAAACTCACGAATCGTCAAATGGCCATCACGATCCGACCAGATGTAATTATTGTCAAGCCATTTTATGTCAGACACGGGGCCATTACCATCAATAGTCGATTCGTACATTTTCTGATATTCCAGATCGTAGCTTGTAAAATAAGCATCTGACTGTACAACAATATATTCGCCAGTTGGACTGAAAATTAGGCTGTGAATAGCTTGTTTTGACTCAAAAGAATCAATAATTTTTAGACTAGCAGCACTATCGGTTCCATTAGGATAACTACCCCTTAATATGTCAACTTTTTTACCCTCGGCAATAGCAACGTAATCTTCGTTAAAATAATGCGCCGTTGCTACGCGTAGTGAAGTATCCTTGCTAGTAACCTTACGCAAAATATGCGAAGTACTGTCACCCTCGCGATATACGCCAACAACTTGCTCGTTTTTGCTTGCATCACCAGTCCCAATATATGTAATAATATTTGCTTCGTACAAGCTAAAACTGCTTACATTACTGACAAAAGGTTTAGATATAGTGCCTTCCGATAGGTTTAGTTTGCGAATATCGTTTGAAATTAACGCATAATAATCATTGCCATTCGTACCCGAAAAATAAATATCATTTATAGCAACATTAAGCAATTGAGTTATATTCTTTGTTAAATTTACATCCTGAGTATCCATAACCAACCACTCACTTTTATCACCGTAAATATGCTTTATTAATACATATCGTCCACCTTCATCCCACTTGACGGGATTGAACGAATGTACGATGCCCGATGTAGTTGCATCACTATAAGATTTAGCAGGGATGGCTATTTTAGTCGATTTTGGACTATCAGAGCTTAGGTTGACCAAATCAAACGATGGTACCTCGGCTTTTTCCTGAATAATTGTGTTGAGTTTAGTCGGCGACGATAAGCTGGCGTAAATCGACTCGTATTTTGTAATTTGCTCGACATTAAGCTTGTTTGGAACCAATATCGCATAATTAAACCATGTCATAGTTGCAGATTTTACATTGATATTTTTTTTCCAATCTTGGTAATTCAATCGTTTAATAACCAGGCTATGATTACCAGCAGGAACCGAAACTTTATTTGGCGTTTGCGAACTTATAGCAGAGCCGTCTACTGTAACCGTGGCGCTTGATGGACTCGAATTAAACTGTAATAAAGCGTACTGTTCAAGCTGGCCATTGTTTTTGTCAAATCGATACCCCAGCATAAACATAAAAATAAAGAGAACCACCAGGATAATCACAATTATCATACCAGCATAGGTAATTGCTAGCCTAATAATGTTTTTCCGTTTAGACAGTTTTGGTTGCATGTTCTATCTGCTATTATATCAAGTTGTAGACATTTTTCGGCAAAAACCTTGTAAATTTGTCAAAATGTACATAATATAGTGATATTGCTTATGTTGAAAAAGCATAATCTAGTAAAAAAGGGAATCTTGCGAGGGATAAAAATGAAGAACGATAAAATTATTACGATAAACGGTCGGTCAGTCGACAGCAGCACTGGCAAGCCCGTTGCTAGGCCAAAAAAGTCGCTATTAAGAGGTGATATAATCAGATCAAACCACAGCAAGGCGCTTCATGTGACACCAAAACGACCACAAGAGCTGCATACTAGATCCGCTATCAAACGCCCAGCAATTCGCGCCAAAACATTAGCTCGCAAGCCAGGTCACAACATGGATATAGCGCGCAGCAGTAATATTACAAGGTTTACAAAACAACCAATCGTTACGTCGACACCCTCAGAAGCTAAAAAATCAAGAATAACCGGCATCAAGCCTCCAATTATTCATCCAATGGCCGAAAAAGCCCACAAAATGCATGCCGAGGCTAAAAAGCAAGCCGAAAAGCCAAAAATCGTTAAATCAGCAAAGACTATCAAAAACGAAGCTATTGCCGAAGCTTTAAGCAAGCCAAGTATAAAACCCGAAAAAATAAGTGTATTTAAACGTCACCCAAAGCTTTTCAATGTTTTTACAATTAGCTTGGTTGTTATTTTTATTGTCGGTTATTTAACATATCTAAATATGCCAAGTTTATCTGTTATGGTCGCCAGTGCGCAAGCCGGCATTGATGCGACTTATCCCGAATATCACCCAGACGGATACAGCCTTAGTGGCCCAATTACCTACAGCGATGGGCAAGTCACAATTAATTTTCATGGTAACACTGGCAATAGTAAATTCGTTATCGAACAATCCAAAAGTTCATGGGACTCAAGTGCCGTCAAAGACAAGATTGATAAAGATTCAAAAGGTCAATTCGTCACCACCGAAGAGCACGGTTTAACAATCTACACCTACGACGGCAACGCAGCATGGGTAAATGGCGGTATTTTATACACCATCAGTGGCAACGCACCGCTATCGGGCGATCAGATCAGGCGAATTGCTACTAGTTTATAGGTAAGCGATGACTATAAAAAAACAAATTTTCTGCTATAATAACGGTTAAGCTATGGAAGAGAAAAAAAAGCTTAAACTATGGGCTCGTATCAAGCAGTGGGCAACCAAAAACCGCAAGGCTATTTTTATCGTTGGAGGTATTTTCGTTATTTGTGCCGCAAGCGCAGCAACTTGTTTTTATTTATCTTATAAACCCATCAAGTTAGCACCTAGCAAGGTTATAAAAGCAGAGGCACCAAAACCCGTAATTAAATATTATTCACCATTAACCGGAAAATTAGTTACCGACGAGTCCGCCACAAAACAAGCAGTTACCGCTATAATGATCGAGAATAGCCCTGATGCACGCCCACAATCAGGCCTCAAAGACAGTGGCGTAATATTTGAGGCTATCGCCGAAGGTGGAATTACTCGATTTTTAGTACTTTATCAACAAGAAAAACCACAATTAATTGGTCCAGTTCGAAGCGTTCGAATGTATTATGTCGATTGGTTGGCGGCTTTTAACGCTAGCGTGGCTCATATTGGCGGAAGTGCGGCCGCCCTCGCCGAAGTCCGCAATGGCAATTATCGCGACATTGACCAATTTTTTAACGCTGGTACATACTGGCGAGCAACGGATCGATATGCACCGCACAATGTATATACTAGTTTCGAAAAAATCGACGCTCTTAATAAAGATAAAGGTTATACAACCTCGACATTCACAGGATTCGCTAGAACCGACGGCAAAGCTAGTGAATCTCCGACAGTAACGACTATAAACGTTACAATAAGTAGTGATTTATACAACAGCTCATATATCTATGACAAAACAACTAATACATACACTAGATCACTAGCTGGCGAACCTCATAATGACCGTGAGGCTGGGCAGATTACCCCCAGTGTCGTAATTGCTATGCGTGTCGATGAAGCTACGACCATGGAGGATGGTTACCGACAAAGTATTTCGACGGTTAGCAACGGCAAAGCAACGATCTTTCAAAACGGAATAGCGATAAACGCCAACTGGAGTAAAGCCAATAAAACAGATCAAATCAAATTTACAGATGACGCTGGCAAAGAAATTCCGCTAGTTCGTGGCCAAACCTGGATTTCAGCCGTGCCGAACGACGGAGGAGATGTCACATGGCAGTAGACAAAGGCCCACGACAAGCCAATCATTTTTGGCCATTATTCCGTCAAAAAACAATTTTATTAATTTT
>Ga0172377_10009053_pt1 | contig 10208 bp, 9 predicted proteins | sample Pumphouse3metaG_FD_119749 | JGI IMG/M metagenome (GOLD analysis project Ga0172377, IMG submission 119749) | Leachate microbial communities from a municipal landfill in Southern Ontario, Canada - Pumphouse #3 metaG | ecosystem: Engineered > Solid waste > Landfill > Unclassified | place: Canada... | reverse complement strand
TGCATGGCTCTCGGTTCCATCGCCTCCGCCGCAAAATGGCCTGGCGGCGTCGGAGTCTTTTTCAAGTTCATCGGTAGTCCGATCATCGCTCTCGCCATCGGTTTGATCTTCGGCGTCATTCTGATGTCTTCCCGCGGAAAGATTGGAGACTTTTCGAAACTCACCAACGAAACGCTGAAAGTCGTCGGCCCAATCCTGTTCATTACCGCTGCGGGCGGAGTGCTCGGAAAAGTCATCACCGAAGCGGGATTCGTTACGTTCATGAAGGATCATGCGGAAGTATTGGCCAAGATCGGTATCTTCTTCCCGTTCCTGCTCGCAGCGATCCTCAAAACCGCCCAAGGTTCCTCGACCGTCGCCATCACGACAACCGCAGCCATCATGGGAAGCTTCACCGCCTCGGATTCGATGATGCAGGTTATGGGTTTCTCCAGCCCGATGTCGGCCTTGTTGGTATGCATGGCCATCGGAGCGGGCGCAATGACCGTCTCCCACGCCAACGACAGCTACTTCTGGGTCGTCACCAATTTCGGAGAAATGACCGTCGAGCAAGGATATAAATCCCACACAATGGTCACGTTGATCATGGGTGTCGTCGACATCGTTTTCATTTGGTTGCTTTCCCTGTTCATGCTGTGATCGTTTTCCCTGCACACCGGGAACGATTCCCGGTGTGTTGGCTTTCTCCCCTGTATCCTCTACAGTACCATCATGGAACAACAAGAACTTGAGGCTGCGCTCGCCCGAAACGCGGATGCCACGTATCGGGATTTCACCGCAAGGCTAAACCCTTCGGCACATAGAATCATCGGCGTGCGAGTTCCCTCAGTACGAGCCATCGCGAAAACCATACGGGATCCCCACACATTCCTCGATGCGTTTCCGTCGTTTTGTGATCCCGCATATGAAGAAGTACTCATCGCCTTCATTCTTACGGGAAAGCTGAAAGACCCCCAGGAAACCATTTTGCGTCTCGAGGCGCTCCTTCCGTTTAACGACGGTTGGGGCACCAACGACACACTTTGCCAAGGGCTGACGCTCATGAAAACGCATCCTGACGCGTTTTGGTCGTATCTGGTGAAAAAAAGCAAATCGCAAAACCCATGGGACGTACGATTCTCCGTAGTTTCCATGATGGACTGGTATCTGGATGATGCGCACATCGACCGGATACTCGATATCGTATGCGACATCGACCGCGAACCGACGTACACGATGCTTGCCGCAGCATGGCTTCTTGCCACGGCAATGATTCGCTATCCTTCCAAGGTGCTGATTCTTCTGAACAACGATTGTCTTGATGTTCCGACACAAAAGAAAGCCATACAAAAGGCTCTGGAAAGCCGTCGCATCCAAGACGAACTGAAACAGACGCTCAGGATGATGCGCCAAGCACCCGGAGAGCGTTCTTTGCCCACATCCCATCCAGTTCCGTCTCGGTAAGCCCCGCTTTCTTCAGTGCATCACGAAGTCGATCCATCCTATCCACCGAAGGCAGTTCCAATGTACCCCCGATGCCGTCGAAATCCGTTCCGATCGCAAGCACCGAAGCACCGGCGACGGAGCGGATATGCAGTACATGACGCACCATGTCCGCGATTCTGCTGACATGCATGCCGTCGTCACAGAGAAAAGAAGCGCAGAAATTCAATCCGGCAACGCAACCTTTGTCCGCCATGAGCCGCAACTGCTCGTCGGTAAGGTTCCGAGGAACGTTCGTCATGGCCCTGCTGTTGCTGTGGCTGGCCCAGAACGGCTTGGTACTGTATCGGAGGACATCGTTGATACCCCCGTCGTTCAAATGGGCGACATCGACGATGATGTGGCGTCGTTCCAACTCACCGATCGCTTCCATTCCTTTCGCCTTCAGTCCTTTTGCCATGATTTCCGGATCTTCGCTGTTCGGATATGCAAGTTCGTTCTCGAAATTCCATGTAAGGGTGAAACTGCGCACACCCCAGGACTGCAATGTGGCGATTCGCGAAAGATCGCCTTCAAGAATCGCACCTTCCTCCGTAGTGAGAATGGCGCCGGGCAGAGGATTGGAGATGATCTCCTCGACGGTTCTCACCTGCCGTATCCTTCCTTTATTCCGTTCCATCTCCTTCATAAAGCGATCGTGAAGATCACACACACTCCGCCACGGGCTTGATGTCTCGTCTTTCTTCACAAACAACGCGAAACATTGGGTGGAATTATGATTTCTTTCCAGTTTTTTGATATCCACAGACAACTTGTTCTCGCACAGGTTGTCATCCGCTTCAAGTTGCAAAATCGTATCGCAATGCAAATCTATCATCGTGTCCATGGGTGAATTCTCCGTTTTCCCTCGTTTTTCCGCAAGTACCTAGCCGGTCGCCTCATTCCTTTATATATTGAGGGGACAAGGAGAAAATAACATGATTCATCATATTGATTCGTCAACTTATCAGAAAGAAGTTGTAGAAAGCAAAGTCCCCACGTTGGTAGACTTCTGGGCGACCTGGTGCGGTCCGTGTCGCATGCAGGGAAAAATTCTTGAGGATTTGGACAAGGAAATCTCCGAAGACAAAGCGAAAATCTGCAAAGTCGACGTCGATGAACAACAGGAACTCGCCGCTCAGTTTGGCGTAAACACCATTCCGACGCTCCTGTTCTACAAGGATGGGAAAATCACCAACCAAGCGATCGGAGTCAGAGACAAGGAAGCCCTCAAACAGCTTCTTGGCATTGCGTAATGGGACATATGCCGAAAAATCAAATCGCCCCGGTCAATTCCCGGAGCGATTTTTTATTTCGTCTCTTCCGTACCGATCCCATGTCGCATGCCGAATGCCATCTTGATGACGCAGGAATGGATCGGGGCAAACATTCCGGCACGTGAAAAATCCCGAATCGTTTTCTCATTCGCCCCGCAAAGAGCTGATATGACCGTCTCGTCGACCATTACATCGCTTCGTTTCAAATCAAGGACGACAACGTAGTAATCATCGAACCCATCCGGTACGGAGACGGAAAACGACGGGCGCTCCAATGTCAGCGTCAGTCCCAGTTGTTCCCTTGCCACGCGTTGCGCGGCTTCCTTGCCGCTCTCTCCTGCCCGTACATCACCAGAGGCGCTAAGATCCCAGATGCCCGTCTTGGCGCGTTTCTGGAGCAACATCTCACCTCTGCTGTTAAAAACACAGACATGTACGACAAGGTGATATTGCCCTAATCCAAGGGCCTTTCGATCCACCACTTCCCCCGTTCTGTTCCGTCCGGCATCATACACATCCCATCGCTCCATAGATTTCTCCTCGGAAACCAGTATACAGAAGAAGCCGGGGTGTCGCCACCCCGGCTAGAAGCTGGAAGAAAAGCAAACGTGCAAGGGAAGAATCTTTGCACATTTGCGCTTATGGCGCCGGAAAAGGAGGTGTCCGTTCACCGGCTCCATCAAACCACATCACGTACTCTCGCGCCCATGGAACTTACTGTTGCCCAAAATACTCTGCAAAATAATGAAGAACGCCAACAGTGCAGCGATGGAGATCTTTGTCCACCAAGAAGACAGTGTTCCCTGAAAGGTGATGAACGTCTCAATCGTCCCTTTGATCAAGACGCCGAAGAGGGAACCGAACACATTCCCGACGCCTCCGGTCAGAAGCGTACCGCCGATGACAGCTGCGGCGATAGCTTCCATTTCGTATCCTCTGGCCTGTTCCACAAAACCCGAACAGGTGTTCAGGCAAAACAGGATTCCGCCGATGGAAGTGAGAAAACCCTCAAGAATATAGGCGTTCAGGCGTGTGCGACGAACGTTCAGTCCCATCAACAACGCACTTTGCTCACTCCCGCCGATGGCGTAGATTCTTCTGCCGAATCTGGTGGACTTGAGCATAAAATAAATTACCACAAGCGTCAGGAGCGCAATGATCACCGTTGGATAGATGAATGGTTTGATCAACACGCCTTTGCGGCTGAGATACCCGCCGAACGGAATGTACATCTTATGCTGGGCCCATCCGAGAAACTGCTTGTCCATAATGGAAATCATGTCCACGCTGATGATCGCCGTCATGCCACGGGCGAAGAACATACCCGCCAGGGTGACGATGAACGGTTGAATCCTGAGATACGAGACCAGAAAACCTTGGACGAAACCGAATACGATGCCGGTGCCCAAAACGATCGCCACCGCACCAACGGCGCCGACCCCCTGCCGCTCCATCATGTAGGCAAGCATCATGCAGTACATTGCGACGCAGGAGCCGACGGAGATATCGATGCCTCCGGTAAGCATGACCACTGTCATGCCGGCCGCAATGACGATCAACGACGCGTTGGATATGAACAGATTGAGAAATGTCTGAAAATGGGTGAACCCTTTCTCCCTGAACACGATCATGCCGATGACATACATCACAAAGAACAACGTAATGGTGATTTTCAGAAGGAACACCGTTTCGTTGAATGGCCTTTTCTGTTTCATTCTCATGCCTCCACCGCTTTCGCCTCGACCAGCAACCTGCGGGCGGTGACTTTGGAGAACCACTTTTTGAACTCTTCCGACTGCAAGGTAACGATAATCACTACGACGATCGCCTTGTATACCGGCACTTGGTCGGCGGTCACGCCCATGGCGTACAACGTTGTGGTAAGCGCCTGGATGGTGTACGCGCCGATCACGGATCCGGTGATGTTGAATTTTCCGCCCGCCAAGTCGTTGCCGCCCAAGGCGACGGCGAGAATCGCGTCCAGTTCCATGTTCAACCCGATGTTGTTTGCGTCAGCCGAATAAATTCTGCTGGATGCAATCATGCCCGCAATTCCGGAAAGGAACCCGCAAAAGGTGTATACGAAGAAAATGATCCAATTCGACTTGATTCCCACCAGACGGGACGCATCCTTGTTGATGCCTACCGACTGGATATACAACCCGAGCGCGGTTTTCTTCAGCATGAGATTGGTCAGGATCACCACCAGAATCGCCACGAAGATCGAAGTGGGAAGCGGAACGTGGGGAATGAAGTTTCCTAAGTACTTGTAGGAATCGACGCGAATGTAGGTGATCTGACCGCGGGTGATCAACTGGGCGATACCGCGTCCTGCGGTAAACAGAATCAACGTCGCAACCATCGGCTGGATGCGCATCTTCGCCACGAGGAATCCGTTCCACGCACCGCAGAGCGTAGCTGCGACAAGGGCTGCCAGCAATCCGAATCCCCACGGAGCCGCATAACTGTTGACGGACACTTGTCCGCCCGCAAGGACGAAACAACTCATCGCAGAAGCGACCGCCATAACGGAACCGACGGAAATATCCGTCCCACCCGAGGCGGCCACTACAAGCGTCATACCCACCGCCAGAACCACCAGTTCGCTCGCACGGTTCACCACATCGATGATGTAGCCGTACAATACCCCATTGCGGATGGAGAGCTGGAAGAACGTCGGGGTCTTGATGACGTTGACCAATAACACCAAGACCAAACAAAGGATGGGGAGGAACAACCGGTAATGGGTGATCCTCTTGAAATTCGGTTTCATTTGCCGCCTCCAGCAATCGTCGCCATAATCGTCTTCTGGTTCAGTTGCGATTCATCCAGTTCGGCGATTTTCGAACCATCACGCATCACGGCCATGTGATCGCAAGTTCGGAGCATCTCGTCGATTTCCGATGAAATGAACATTACCGCAGTCCCTCTGTCGGCAAGCTGAAGAACCAGTTTCTGGATTTCCGTCTTGGTCCCGACATCAATGCCGCGAGTGGGTTCGTCCAAAATGATGAAGTCAGGCTGGGTGAGCAACCAACGCCCGATGATGACCTTCTGTTGGTTTCCTCCGGAAAGCGACCTTACCGGCATGTCGCGATCCCTTGTTTTGATCTGCAGCAAATCGATGTACGTATCGGCGAATTTCTCCTGATCTTTCTTGGAAAGCAAATGCATCGTCCCTTTTCTCGCCTGAAGAGCGATGATGATGTTCTCCTTCACGGAAAGATCTCCGATGACTCCTTCCTTCTTCCTGTCTTCAGGAAGGTACGCCATCCCCGCCTTCATCGAGTCGATCGGATGGGATGCAAAGAATGGTTTCCCGTTCATTTCCATTCTCCCGTGATCAGGTTTGTCCGCGCCATAGATACATCTCGCCAATTCCGACCTTCCGGAACCAAGCAATCCGGCGAGTCCCATCACCTCTCCGCGTTTCACCTCCAAGGAAAACGGCTTGATCGTCCTGGAATGTCCGAGATGATCGGTGCGGACGACCACCGCATCCGACGGTTTTTTCGTCCTGATCGATTTGATCGATGCCAGATCGTCGAAGTCCTTTCCCATCATCTTCGCCACCAACTGGTACCGGGGAAGATCGTGGACGGTGTATTCGCCGACGAGCTTTCCGTTTCTCAGAACGGTAATGCGATCGCAAACCTCATACACCTGTTCGAGGAAATGAGTGACGAAAATGATGCCGACCCCGCGTGCCTTAAGCGCACGCATTACGTCGAAAAGTTTGGCGACCTCTTCCTCGTCCAGCGAAGAGGTCGGTTCGTCGAAAATCAATACCTTGCACTGCATGTCCACAGCCCGGGCGATGGCGACCATCTGTTGCAAAGCGATGGAATAATGTCCGACCGGGACAGTCACGTCCGCGTCGATGCTGAATTTCCTCATCAGTTCCGAAGCCTTGGCGTTCATCATCTTCCAGTCGATGAACCCATGCTTTCTCGGTTCCCTTCCGATGTAGACATTCTCGGCAATCGAGAGGTTGGGACAGAGATTCACCTCCTGATACACGGTACTGATGCAAAGCCGCTGCGCATCTTCCGGAGACTTATTCTCGACGAGGTGATCCACACCCGCAAGACGTATCTCGCCCGAATCCTTCTCGTATACGCCGGTCAACACTTTGATCAATGTCGACTTACCGGCTCCGTTCTCCCCCATCAACGCATGGATCTCCCCTTTGCGAAGCGTGAAGTCCACGTCTTCAAGTGCTTTTACGCCGGGAAACGTCATGCAAATTCCATGCATGGCGAGAACGATCGAATCATCCATGACCACACCTCCTTGGTCCTGTCAAAAAAAGGGCAGAGGAGCATTCCTCCGCCCTTGTCGTTTCCCGTGATCGGAGGATCAATACAATCTGGTAGCTTTGATGGCTTTGAGATCCATCGTGGTATCGAACAACTTCTCATCGACATACTGGATCTTGTTGACTTTCTCACCGGCCTGCAGTTTCTTGATGATGGCGTCCACGCGCGGCCCGTGCAACGGGTTGCATTCCACGGAACAGTTCATATCGCCGGCCATCATGGCATCGAATGCGGCGGCTACGGCATCGAACGAGATGATGATGATATCTCCATTCGGTCCGCAGGTCTTTCCTGCGGCTTTGATGGCGTCGATGGCGCCGAAGGCCATGTTATCGTTTTCCGCGACGACAACGTCAATGTCGGGATAGCTCTTCAGGAACGATTCCATGACTTCCTGTCCCTTCGCTTGGGTGAATTCGCCGGTCTGCGTGGCGAGCATATGCCATTTGGGATGTTCTTTCAGCTTGTCACCGAATCCCTCGGTCCTTCCAACCTGAGCGGATGCACCGATCGTCCCCTGCAATGTCACGATATTGATGTCATCGTTCTCACGACCCTGTTTCTTCAAATAAGCGGCAAGCCAATCGCCGGCATCATGTCCTTCCTTGATGAAGTTCCCGCCTACCCAGCAGGTATACAGGGAATCATCGGAAAGTTTCATCTGACGATCAGAAAGAATGACGGGAATCCCCGCATCCTTCGCTTCCTTCAGAACCGTTTCCCATCCCGTCTCGACAACCGGTGCGACGACGATATAGTCGACATCCTGCTGGATGAAACTGCGGATCGCCTTGATCTGATTTTCCTGTTTCTGCTGCGCATCGTCGAAAATCAGCTTATATCCGTTCTCTTCGGTGAATGTACTCTTGAAAGACTTGGTGTTCGCCGTTCTCCAGTCGGATTCGGCACCGACCTGCGCATACCCGACGACAATCAGTTTTTTCCCGGCTTCCGCCGCCGGGGTTGCTTTTTGTTCCGTTCCGCCCTGCGCAAACGCACCGGAAAGGACAACAAGCGCCATCAGCACGATAGCAAGTGTTTTTTTCATACCTCTTTTCTCCTTTCTCCTTCATCCATTTCGGATGATAATCTCAGTCTACGGCGTATCGGTGAAAAAGATACGGAAGGACTTCCGCTCTTTATGGGAATTTTTTCTGAAACGAAGGAAGAAATCCGGCTGTCAAGAGAGAAAATCTTCCGAAAAAGGTGAGAATTTTCCGAAATCATCAAAAACGTTTCATTCAAGAAAGAGATGCGAGAGCTGGGATCCGAACTTTCGCCGTTGTCCCTTTGCCAATCTCGCTTTCAAAGGAAATGCCATATCCCGATCCATAGGTAAGGAGAATCCTCTGCTCGACGTTGTACAACCCGAAACTTGTTTTTTCGTCGTTTTTCTCTTTGATGGAAGCTCGGAGTGCCATAAGTTTTTCCTCGGTCATCCCGATACCGTTGTCGGAGATGACGAACAAGAGATCGTCCCCTTCCTTACACCCGGTGATGGTAATTTTCCCTCTCCCTCGTTTTTCCTTGATGCCATGGTAGAGCGCATTCTCCACCAACGGCTGGAGCGTGAGTTTCAAAATGGAATACCCAAGAATGTCGTGGTCGAAATCCAACGAATAGGAAAGGATGTCCTGATAACGCATTTCCTGAATCTCGAGGTAGCTCTCCACATGCCGTTTCTCTTCCTGTACGGTGATGTAATCCCTACCGGAGGAGAGGGTCGTCCTGAAAAAGTCGGAGAGATATGTGATCATCCGGACGGCATCGCCAGGCATGCCGCTTTCCACCAACGCAACGATTGTATCCAGCGTATTGTACAGAAAATGCGGATTGATCTGCGCCTGATAGAGTTTCAGTTCGTACGAACGCAGGTTCTCCTGCTCCTTTGTCGTCGTCTTGATCAACGCCTGGATTTCTTCCGTCATTTGATTGAAACTCGCCGCGAGTACACTCAGTTCGTTGTCGTACTCCTCGCTGAGCCGGACGGAAAAATCTCCGCGTCCGATCGCCTGCGCCGCCACGACAATCTCTCCGATCGGCTTCTTCACCTTGGAAAGGACGTTGTGGCTGTACCAAGCGGAAAAGAGCATGTAGGATGCGAAGACAGCAACGAACAGCAGGACGAACTGGAACGTACGATGGTACAGGTTCTGCCGAAGAGTCTCCATGCTCTGCGCCTCATAGAAGATATACTCCTGGATTTGTTCCTGGATCAATTCGGTCAGAATATAAACGTTCAGATCGAGGAGACGCATGTTTTCATCGTAATGACCGTATACCTGGGCGCTTTGCTCGACTTTGCGGCACACTTTTTCCAGATTGTCCAAATCCTGATGGATCACCCGAATCCGCCGCATGTTCTCCGCATTGGAGATGTCCCTCAGATCGACGAATACGTTTCTGGTCTCGTTGATCAACTCGTAGGGATCGGTCGTTTCCTCATAGGCGACTTTCTTTTTCAGGTTTTCCACGCTGCAGGCATTTGCCACCACCAGATACATCGTGTGGTCGATCTGCTCCTTGAACCGTACCGAGTATCGGTTCGCCTCGGTGATGTTCCTGACGATACGGTCGTAAGAAAGCGTCGTGCTGACCAGGGAAAACAACATGATGCCGAAAAACACCACCACGGGCACGGTGCTGACCATATTGTTCAGTCGAAGGCGATGGAGCAAGGAACGACGTTTCATCCATTACCCCCTGTCCCGGAATTCCTTTGGCGTACACCCGACGATTTTCTTGAACAGATAACCGAAATAATGGGAATCCTGATACCCGACCTCTTGGGCGATGTCGGACGGACGCATCGAAGAACTCATCAAAAGTCCCTCCGCTTTTTGCATCCTCGCCTCGGTAAGGAATTCGATGAACGTTCTGCCCGCTTCCTGGCTGAAAATCGTGGAAAAATAATTCGGACTCATATGGATGAAGTCGGCCACACTGTTCAGAGAGAGACCATAATCCCCGACATGTTCGGAAATGTATTGCTTCGCCCGCTCGATTTGCTGATAGTATTTCCGGTTCGCCTGCCGATCCCGTTCCGCGATGACGGAGGCCAACAACTTCGCAAGATAGCCGCAAAGGTCGTCCGCCGAATGGATCAAGGCAAGATCAGGCCCCAACAAACAACGATTCTCTTTCGGGAGGG
>Ga0172377_10009050_pt1 | contig 10211 bp, 10 predicted proteins | sample Pumphouse3metaG_FD_119749 | JGI IMG/M metagenome (GOLD analysis project Ga0172377, IMG submission 119749) | Leachate microbial communities from a municipal landfill in Southern Ontario, Canada - Pumphouse #3 metaG | ecosystem: Engineered > Solid waste > Landfill > Unclassified | place: Canada... | reverse complement strand
TTACAACAGTGTCGACTAGGGGAACTTTAATCTTCAACCCCGCATCGTAGTGGGTGTTTACAATTTTACCAAACCTAGTTATTACGGCCAGCTCCCCCTCTTGGAGGACAAAGAAAGGTCCTAAGAGGATAAAGACTATCAAGAGGACAACTACTATAACTAAAGCTGTAATCAATTTTTTCATTTTACACCTCCTGGAGTCACCGTTAAGTCACTAATGGGGAGGAAGTTTTGTAACTTCTTATCGATGAGGGTGAGGGTTCCGGCATCAGCTTGCGAGAGAATCTCCTCCATTGTTTCGATGTAGAGGCGCCGGGTCGTAATATCTTTTGAGAGACTATAGGCCTCTAAGACCGAGATAAAGCGCTCCACATCTCCTTGGGCGTTGTTAACCCGCTCAGCAGCATACCCTTGTGCCACCTGAATAACCTGTGAAGCCTCGCCTTGAGCCCGTGGAATTTCACGGTTGTACGACTCTTTCCCTTCGTTGATAAGACGGTTCATATCTTGAATTGCTTTGTTGACATCTTCAAAAGCGTCTTGCACCTCTCCCACAGGGGGGACGATGTTTTGCAGCTTAACGGTTAAGAGGCGAATTCCCAGCTCATACGAGTCAAAGATTTTCTGCATCAGCTCTTGCGACTCAACCTCTATCGTGGTCCTTTCACTCGACATAATGGCCAAGATGGGGAGGTCTCCCACTAGTTGGTTAATTACACTCTGTGAGATGTCACGAATAGTTTTGTCGCGCTCTTGGACATTGAAGAGCCATTTGGCAGGGTCCTCAATGCGGTACTGAATAATCCACTGCACGTCGACAATGTTTAAATCACCTGTCAACATAACCGATTCACCAACGGTTGATCCGGTGGGGTAGGTCATGAACCTTGAGTTCAAATCTTGTCCACTACTTTGTCCAAAGTCCATTGTCTGTACGACACGGGTAGGAATATTGTAGTTGCGGTCTATGCCTAGTGGCAACTTGGCTTGCAACCCTGGTCCAACTGTACGGTTATACTTTCCAAAGCGCAATATTACCGCCTCTTCTGTTTGATCGACTACAAAGACACTGCTTAAAATCAAAACGAAGAGGAGGACGACTGCGATAATGGCTAGTATCAACTTTGGACTAAGGCGAAAAGGGGTTCTTTTTGAAGCACCCGATTTATCCATTTACGCTCCTCCTTATAGGCTTCAACTCTTTGTCAAAGCCCTTCAAATGTATATTAGATGCCCCCAAGCGTCAATCAAAGTGGTAATTATTAGGGTGGTACGATTGAAAAAAGAGCCCTCTATAGAGTATAGTGGTCAACATGAAAAAGAGATTAATAACTAGTGCACTCCCTTATGTTAACAATATTCCCCACCTAGGGAACTTGATACAGGTCCTCTCAGCCGATGGCTTTGCCCGTTTTTGCCGCTCTAAGGGGTATGAGACCCTCTACATCTGCGGAACCGATGAGTATGGGACTGCTAGTGAGACCAAGGCGGCCCAAGAGGGGATTACCCCCAGGGAGTTGTGTGACAAATATTTTGTTATCCACCGCGATATCTACCGCTGGTTTGAGATCGACTTTGACCACTTTGGGCGCACCAGCACCCCCCTCCAAACCGAGATAGTCCAAGCAATCTTTAAGAGGGTTGATGAAAATGGGTACATTAAAGAGGACGAAATAGAGCAGCTCTACTGTGAACATGACCAGCGCTTCTTAGCCGACCGCTATGTAGTGGGGGAGTGTCCCAAGTGTGGCTCTCTTTCGGCGCGGGGTGACCAGTGTGACGAGTGTGGCTCCCTCTTAGACCCCACCGACCTCATCAACCCCAAGTGTGGTATCTGTGGTAACACCCCCGTACTTAAGAGGACTAAACACCTCTATATCGACCTACCTAAAGCCTTGCCCCTCTTGCAGGAGTGGATGGATAAAGCTTCAGTCGAGGGTTTTTGGGCCCGTAACGCCATTCAGACCACCAAGAGCTGGATTAGAGACGGCCTTAAAGAGAGAGCTATAACCCGCGACCTTAAGTGGGGCATTCCGGTCCCCAAAGAGGGGTACGAAGATAAGGTGTTCTACGTCTGGTTTGACGCTCCCATTGGCTACATCTCAATTACAGCCAACCACACCGAAAATTGGCGAGATTGGTGGCAAAATAGTGAGGAGGTGGAGTTATTCCAGTTTATTGGGAAAGACAACATCCCCTTTCACACCGTCATCTTCCCGGCCACCCTTTTGGCAACCCAAGAGCCGTGGACGATGCTCCACCACATGTCCTCAAGTGAATACTTAAATTACGAGGGGGGGAAGTTCTCTAAGAGTAGAGGGATGGGGATCTTTGGTAACGATGTTCAAGATACCGGCATCCCGGCCGATATGTGGCGCTTCTACCTCTTCTACAACCGACCAGAGAAGGCCGATGTCCTCTTCACTTGGAAAGATTTCCAAGAGAAGGTGAATGGTGAGCTGATAGGCAACATCTCAAACTTGGTTCACCGTACCCTCTCCTTCATCGACCGCTTCTACGATGGGGTCGTCCCCGAAGGGGAGATTGATGAGACTCTCAAAGGGGAAATTGCCAACCGCATAGAGGAGATTGATCTCTATTTTGAGAGGGGGGAGCTGCGTGAAGCACTACGCCACATCTGCTACCTCTCTTCGGTTGGCAATAAGGCGTTCCAAGATGGGGAACCGTGGAAAAACCGCACTGAGAATCCAGGGCAAAGTGGCTCTCTTTTAAGGACCCTCATCTACCTGCTGAGAGACCTAGGTGTACTTCTACAACCCTTTGTTCCACGCGCTTCAGCTCAACTTTTAGCCTACCTCAACAGTGAGGGGGCGACTTGGCAAAACATTGGAGTCTACTCTGGAATAGAGAAGATAAATAGACCCGATTACCTCTTTAGGCGATTGGAAGACGATTTAATAGATACATTGCGGGAACGCTACAGTGGGTCCCAAGCAGCAAGAGAGAAGGAGAAGAGTACAATGGATTCAGTTGCAGCAACATTTGCCGAGAAGGTAACACTGAGAGTCTCTAGAGTCGCTGAGGTGGAGCGCCACCCCGATGGAGATAGACTCTATATCCTCCAATTAGATACCGGTGCTGAGGAGTACACCACCATCGTCTCCTCAATTGTCCCCTTCTACAAAGAAGTGGAGTTGTTGAATCGCAATATTGTGTTGGTTCAAAACCTTAAACCGGCCAACTTTAGGGGGGTAAAGAGTAGGGGAATGCTCTTAGCTGCCAGTGATAAAGATGATCAAAACCATGCGACCTGTGAGGTCATTTTTGCCGACCAATTTGCCGTTGGCACCGAACTTCTCCCCGAAGGGCTTACTGCCCCTCCCCAAGTTAGGAGCCAAGTTAAGGGAGAACTCTTCTTCTCCCTACCCGTTTATACCGAAGGGGGAGTGGTGAAAATCGAGGGGCGCCCCATTGGAACTCCCGATGGGAACCTCACAGTAATGCGCTACACCGATGGAGTGGTGGGCTAAAGAGTGATGGAGAAGCTCACCGTTGAACCGATTCAACTTGAGCAACTCGAGTCGAATAACAACCCACTACAAAGTGGGTTATGGGCTAACGTTAAAAAGGGTAACGGCTGGATAGCTTACCCCTTTGCAATAACAATTGGGGCTAAGAGGAGTACCCTCTTAGTCCTAGTCAAAAAGCTCCTCTTAAATTACTCAATTGCCTATCTCCCTTATGGACCTGAAGAGGGGTTTTACCACCCAGAGTTGAGTGAAAAGCTGACACCCCTCCTCCCCAAAGGGGTGGTCTTTATCCGCTACGACCTCCCTTTTGGCAACACCCAAAAACCAACTAATGTAAAGGTCTTAAAAGAATCAATTCAGCCCGAAGGAAGTGTTATTCTAGACCTCACCAAAGGGTATGTTGAGGTCTCTAAAAGCTACCGTCAAAGGGCAAAACGCCATATTAAGCGGGGTAAAGAGAGGGGGCTTGAAATCTTTAAATGGGAGGGGGATGAGGCAACTTTTGAAGGGTGGTACCGCCTCTACCGACAAAAAGGGGTAGAGAAAGAGTTCTCCCCCCGTACAAGCGGCTACATCAAACAGTTCTTTACCTATAGTGGCGAGAAGTGCAGAGCAGAGCTCTACTGTGCAGCCTATCAAGATAAGTTGGTGGGTGGCATAGTTCTCCTTAAAGGCGTTTCAAGCGCCCTCTACCTCTTTGGAACTTCTAAAAATATTGACAAGGTTTCGCCGGCCTACCTTCTCCAAGATTACGCAATCAGAGAGTTGTGCAACCGAAATTTTAAGAGTTATGACCTTCATGGAATAAGTGGCGAGGGGGGGAGGGGAAGTCACTTGGCAGGCCTAGACCAGTTTAAGCTCTCTTTTGGCGGCGAGAAGGTTGTGCGTCACCCCTCGTTTGATACCCCCTTAAAGCCTCTCCTCTACTACTTCTATTCAATTCTTGAGAGGTGGCGCATGCGACGCTACAGAGGCTCTAATCGAGATTCTTAACAGCCTCTCTAAATTGTTCTCCCCGATCAAACTCGTGCTTAAAAAGGTCAAATGAGCTAGCCCCAGGTGAGAGGATTACCGCCTCGCCTTTCTTTGCTTTAGAGTAAGCCGATTCTACCGCCTTCTCCATTGTGATAAAGGGCCCCTCATAAGCAATAGAGTGCTTCTCTAAGAAGGGAATTAGTTTATTAGTGGTAAAGCTACCCGCCAGCAGGTGGACACTTCGAGCCACTTTAAGGGGGGGGAGCATCGCTTGTGCTTCGAGGTTTTTATCAGTTCCTCCACAAATTAGGTGGTAGTGGAAGGGGCTATTGCTGCAGGTGAAGGCGACCGCTTCGGGAATCGTCGCAGCTGAGTCGTTTATAAATAAGACATCCCCTTTCATCCCTAACGCCTCTTGGCGGTGGGGGACGCCGGTAAAAGATTCAAAGGCACTCGTTACCTGACGCGAGCCCACCCCTAAACTGCGGCAAAGAGCCCAAGCAGGCCTAAGACGGGGAGGTTGCTTCTCATAACCAGGGAAACTCTCAATTGTCTTGATTGAGTCAACTTTGGCATTGATTAACTCTTGGGAGATTTCAGCGGGAACTATTACACGGGTAGCTCCAGTTTTGAAAAGGAGCCATTTATCCTCTTTATAGGCTTGGTAATCGCTATAGCTGTTGAGGTGGTCGGGGAAAAGGGAGGTTAAGAGGAGGGCTTTAAAGCGGGGTAACTTACGAGGCGAGAGTTTAAAAAGGTCTCGAATTTGCCACGAAGAGAGCTCGCTGACAAGGTAGAGGGGCATTGCTTCCCCCATCTTTGCCCTTTTTTCTAGAATATCGAGGATTGTAAAACCACTTACACCCATATTTCCCAGCTGAAGGGTCTCCCCTTTAGTTTGATTGAGGACGTGGGTCGTGGCGGCTACTGTCGTTGTTTTACCTTTGGTTCCAGTCACTATAACGATGTTTATCCCCTTAACGAGGGGAGAAGAAAAGAGGAATGAGATATCAGTTGCAGAATCTTTAGCCAAAAGTAGGTAGGGGCTCTCAATAGGGACAGCGGGGTTCTTTATGACTAGATCGGCCCACTTAAAATCTTCCTCACGATGGGTTTGGCAAATAGCAGTGGCACCTTGTCTCTTTAATAGTTGAAGAGGCTCACCCAGCTCTTGCTCTGAGCGTAAATCGGTGATTCTAACCTCATCTCCCCGGTCGAGGAAATAGGAAGCGGCAGCATAGCCTCCCCCTAGCACCCCAAAGCCAAAAATTAAAACACGCATGCTGTTTTTATATTACACTCTCTCTTAATTTGCAACAACCGTAAACGCCACTTGACGTAAGGTTGCAATAAGTAGCATAATAGCATCGTTAATTAGTGCTTAGATATCTTATTAGTGAAGGAGTCCTATTGTGCCCTGCGGTAGAAAAAGAAAAAGACATAAAATTGCGACCCATAAGCGCAAGAAAAAGCTTAGAAAAAATCGTCACAAAAACAAAAAATAGCTTAGCTATATTTTGATGATTGAACCGTCGGAAAACCGACGGTTTAATTTCATCTACCCATAACAAGGTCATCAGAAATAATTTTGCTCTAGAAAAAGATTTGATTTTAAAGTGATTATGAATATCCTTGTGTTAAGCTTTTACTTGACAGGAGTCAATTTGGTCGATAAAATTGATTGTTATAGTACGGAGAGAAATAGTGAACGATCTTAGTCAAAAGACTTCAATGCAAGACATTGCAACAGCCCTTGGTATCTCTAAAAATGCTGTCTCATTAGCTTTAAACAATAAACCTGGGATATCGGAAAGTCTACGTCAGAAAGTTATCGATTGTGCAATCTCTATGAACTATGGCAGTTATGGGAAACTTGAATCTAGCCGCAATAAAAGAGTTGTTGCTATTTGTGTCCCAAGCGCTATTAGTGGTTTTTCACAATTCTACTCCTCTATCTACTGGACAGTTGAGCGAGAGTTGGCTAGTCGTGGCTATCGCTCCCTATTAACAAGTGTCTCATCGGAGATGGAAGAGTCGTTACAACTCCCCCCCGTATTAACCGAAGGCGATGTTTTAGGGGTAATCGTAGTTGGTACATTTGCAGAAAGTTATATTGCTAAAATTTCAAGTGTCTTTAAAAATTTAGTCTTAGTTGATAGCCACTTTGTCAATTTACAAATCAATTCAGTTACAACTGCCAACCTCGAAGGGGGCTATAAGGCAACTAAATTCCTTATAGAGAAAGGGTTTAAACGGATTGGATTTCTTGGGAAAATTGATGTTTTTAGAGCTTATAAAGAACGGTTTTTAGGCTACCAAATGGCTTTAGAAGAGAGTGGATTTGAAGTTAATCCCAATTTTATCCTCACTGAGGAGAACCTCTTTATCCCAGAACTAAACTTAGAAAGAATCGCCAATAAAATAGAAGCAAATAAACTCTCTTCTGTATTTTGTGCCAATGACCGCCTTGCAATTAGGTTGATGGGAAAACTCCAATCTATGGGGTACAACATTCCTAAAGATATCTCAATTGTCGGTTTTGATGATATTGAAAATGCCGACATTGTCTCTCCTCCACTTACCACAGTACGTGTTTCTAGAACTGAATTAGGGAAAAAAGCTACCCATATTCTTATAGATTTAATCAAAGGTAAAAATTCAAATACCTCTAATATTGCAATTTATCCCAAACTTATAATCAGAAACTCTGTCTTCGATATAAGCGACTAATTAAAAGCTCCTAACATATATCAATTTAAGCTTGACAATTGTAAATATAGGTTTTAGCATCAGATTGTTGATATTTCTATCAAACTATAGGAGGAAACAAGATGAGGAAAAAGTTGATTCTTGTGATTTTGGTAATCTTAATGGTTGGCCTAAAAATATTGCCTTAATGGGAAATTTACACACAACCGACACGATGCTCTATGGGACACCTGATGAGGTCTATAAAGCCTCTCTTAAAGCGATGGAACAGGCCAAAGAGGGGGGTGGGTTTATCCTAAGTACAGGTGACCAGTGCCCTTACGCAACTCCTGATGAAAATATCTTTGCTATGCTTCAAGCAGTTGAAGATAGCGGTTATTACTGATAAATGGACCCTTCTCCTTGACACTCAAAAGAGCCTTATGGTAGGGTAAACAGACCTCTTTATCCACTGTGAGTGGATCAATTAGTCCGTAAGGAGGAACTATGCGAAAGTACGAATTTACTATCATCTTCAATCCAGATGAAGATGCCACAGAGCAAGGTCTCACCCGAGTATTAGCTGAATTAGAGGCAGCTAAGGTTGAGATTACCAAGCAAGATGACATGGGGGTCAAAACCTTGGCCTATCCCATCCACAAACACGAGACAGGACACTACTTTTACTTCGAGTTAAATGCTGATCCTGCTACCATTAACACCTTTAACAACTCTTTTAGATTGATGCACCCCGTCTTAAAATTCTTGTTTGTCCTTAAGAGTAAGTAAAATAATTAAAGGGAGTTAATATTATGGCAAATGACACTAATATTGTTGTGCTCATCGGCCGTCTCACCCGAGACTCCGAATTGAAGTACACCAGCGGCGGCACTGCTGTTAGCCGTTTCTCGATTGCTGTTAACCGTATGAAGAGGTCCGGAGACCAGCGTGAAGAGGAGGTGAGTTTCTTCGATATCGTTGTTTGGGGAAAATTTGCTGAAGTCCTAAACCCCTATTTAACCCGCGGAAAGCAGGTGTGTGTCGAAGGGGAGTTGCGACAGAGCAGATGGGAACAAGATGGACAGAGTCGTAGTCGGGTAGAAGTAGTGGCTAGAAACCTCCAACTTTTGGGTGGTGGACCCTCTTCAGATGTCGACATGCCATCAGACAATAGAAGCAGAGAGAGGAACTCCTCTCAAACCGCGTCACCAATGCAGGGCTTTCCCGGCCCCGAACAATTTGATGACGACATTCCGTTTTAGAAACTTAAATAGGAGAAAATTATGCGTGAACGCGATAATAGAGAGATGAACATGGACGACTCCGGCGACGGAAGAGGTGGATTTCAACGTGACCGTCGTGGCGGTGGAGCAGCAGCTGGTCCTGGACGCAGAGGTCCGTATCGAAGAAAAGTTTGTAAGTTCTGCACCCAAAATGTGGTAGCCGATTACAAACACCCCGATTTCCTACGCCGCTATATTACTGAACGGGGGAAAATTCTCCCCAGTAGAATTACCGGGACTTGTGCTAAACACCAGAGAGCTTTGACAACCGAGATTAAGCGGGCCAGAGTATTGGCCTATCTCCCCTTTGATCGCAAATAGGGGTTAATTATGGACCAGCAAACTGGAACGATGATCAAGTCGGGAGTCATAGCTACCATCTTAGCCCTTGTTCTCTATAAGATGGGTGTCTCTTCCCCCTTGTTTATCTTACCGCTGCTGTTTTTTGCACCTAAGTTTAAACCAAATATCTGGGCAGTTGTTCCGGTAGCTTTGGTTTTGGCGATTTTGTTAGCCTATAACTTGATTGGTACAAGCGACCTGTGGCGCTCCTCCTCAACAATAGGGGTACTTTTGGTGGGACTCTATTTCCCCATCTCCTCCCTTGTTGGAGCCGGCATTTGGATTTTACTTGGCGAGCGGAGGATGTTGACTAAACTCCTCTCTGCCTCAGCTTTTGCAACTGCCGCTGGGTTTGGCCTTGTCTATTGGTTGAGTTTAGGGGGACCGGTCGCTACTGCTACTGGAGAGCTCTATCAGAGGACGATAGGGGTACTTATATCTACCGTTTTTGGTGGAGAGATGCCAATGGGGCTTACGACTGAGGCAATTTTCCAAGCGATAGTCTCACTCTTAAAGAGGGGATTTCTCCCCATGTTTGTGGGACAGTTTGGATTTTGTGCCCTCTTAAGTACCATTCTCATCCACCGAGGAGATAGCTCCTTTCAAGCTAGGATGACGAATTGGAAGCTGAGTGAGAACTTTGTGTGGCTCTTTTTGGGAGCCTGGAGTCTCGTTTTGGTTTCACTTGTGGTGAAAATCCCATTTTTCGATATCGTTGGGTGGAATGTTGCTTTGGCGACAACGCTACTCTACATGGTGCAGGGAGTCTCTATTGTAGCCATGTTTTTCAGGAGGAAAAATCCCAATGTCACGGCGACAAGGGTTTTTGTCCTCGCCCTTATCTCGGCCTTTTTGCCCGGGATAAACTTGGTCATTTGGATCGCCCTCCCACTTCTTGGGGTGGCAGAGACATGGATCAACTTTAGAAAGAATAGTTAAGGAGAGCAGGTTTTATGAAATTAATATTGAATCAAGATGTTCACAACCTCGGTGAAGAGGGCGATGTGGTCGTTGTTAAAAGGGGTTATGGACGCAACTACCTCTTACCCCAAGGGTTAGCAGTCCCCTTTAATAGACAAAACCAAGCCTTATTTGCCAGTCGTGCAGAGATTATTGAGAAACGCAAAGAGGAGAAACGCCAAGCTGCCGCTTCCCTCAAAGATCGCATTGATGAGATGACAATTACAATCCTCGTCTCAGCTGGAGAGTCAGGGAGACTCTTTGGTTCAGTCACCAATACTATGGTCCAAGAGGCCTTAGCTAAAGAGGGGATTGAAGTTGAGAAGAAGAGAATTGAGGTCCCCTCCCACGCCATCAAAATGGTGGGTGAGTACAAGATCAATGTCAGGCTCTACGAAGGGGAGAATGCAGTTCTCTCTATCGATGTAACTAGTGAAGCCATTCTCAAGAAGCGTGAAGCTGATAAATTAGC
>Ga0172377_10009049_pt1 | contig 10211 bp, 6 predicted proteins | sample Pumphouse3metaG_FD_119749 | JGI IMG/M metagenome (GOLD analysis project Ga0172377, IMG submission 119749) | Leachate microbial communities from a municipal landfill in Southern Ontario, Canada - Pumphouse #3 metaG | ecosystem: Engineered > Solid waste > Landfill > Unclassified | place: Canada... | reverse complement strand
TGTAAATTCAAGATTTAGATTATAGGCTAGCAATTTACGTTCATTTAGATAAGCAATATCAGCTTCATTTAAATAAAAATTATAATAATAAATTGGATAATAATTTGCTAATTTTTGGCTAGATCGAAAGATTTCATCATTAGGCAATGTGCCCATAATAACGCGTCTTTCAGGAAAAATAAACTTATCATAATACTTTGTTATAATAATAGCCTCGTTTTCAGTTAAACTAAAAATCTCTTCCGCCGATTGCTTTTCCCTTAAATTATTATAATAAAGATGCACCAAGCCTTCTTCTGAACCAAATAAAACAAAATTTATGCTCCAGGCTGAAAAAAATAATAACACTGATATTTCAAACGCGGAAGCTACTCTTTTTCCTAAAATCTTTAATTCACCTTTAAACAAATATTTTATCGCCTTACTAAAACGAGCGATAAGTAAGGCGACAATGGGCATCATCATCAAATAAATTGGTAACCAATAACGAGTATAGGAGTTCCCTATTGTAAAACGATTAGGGTTAGGATTATCATTAAATATCCAACTTCCGTAATAAAAAATTAAAATTGTGGAGATTAGAACAAAAAGAGAAAAATAGGCTATATATTTAAAGTGCCATTTTCGCAACAAGGAGCCTAGAATTAAAAGTGAGCCCAATAAAAACAAAAGAGAAAGCCAGGGAAACATCTCTAATATGTAATGTTGTGCCATCTGCAATGATTGACTTTTATTAAAACCAAAATAAAAAATATTATGATAAATACTTTTTAAATAAACCGTTATATCCTGGCCCTCAACAACGGATTTAACAATTCCTGATCCCGCTTGCGAAATATCATCTATAGACCGATTCATTTCATTGTAACCTCCGTATATCGGTGATGAATACAATAGCTGATTGTAATATATGTTTGGCAAAATAGCTAAAAATAAACCACTAAAAATTAAAATTATTTTTGTAATACTATATCGCTTAAAATATATTAACCAAGCGAATAATAAAGCTGGCGCCAACCATATCAACTCTGAAGTTCGGGTAATAATTCCTAATCCTAAGAAAATGCCCGCTAAAAATGAATAAAATAATTTAAACCATGTTTCTTTTTTTAATTTAAAAGTAAAAAAGCTATATTTTTTATTTTTTATCTCACTTTCATTAACTTTATTTTCAGCAATAATTTTTAATTTTTTTCCTCTTTTTCGATTGGCTGCTAAGACTATAAAATAAACCGCGGTTAAAACCATGACAATAAAGAGAACATTATGAAACATGCTACGCACAGTATAATAAATATAAACCGGGAAAAAAGCTAGTAAAAAAGCGGCAATAGTTCCAATTTTACGCGAAAATATTTTAGTTATCAAAAGATAGAAGATGATAATACCAAAGGCGGCAAAAAAGGGGGTTAAGAAAGGAATTACAGCGGTGCCAAATATGGCGCCTAGGCTACCATATAATAAAATTATACCCAAAAACGAAACTGGCTTTAGCCAGCCAAAATCACTACGAAAACTACGAGGCATAACCATATTATCGCCTATTATTGCAGCTTCATCAAAATGAGCAATATCAAGACCCTTACTTAAACGGCTAGCAAAAAAATAATTAGCGCTTTCATCCGGAGAAGTCCATTTTATATAATCCTTGCTCTGTGTTAAATAGTTAAAACTTGATGTTGCCACAAAAAAAACAGCTGCTAAAACCAGTATAGTAAGGAGGGACCAATTGATCTTAAATTTTTTTTTCATCATTTTAATGTTAGCCGAAATTACCAATTTTAGCAAGAATTTGCTATCATATTATTATTATGAAAAAGTTGCCAAAATATCTTAATATTTTAAAAATTAATGACTTATTATTAATATTTTTAAGTCTTTTTATTTTTTTTTCTAGTCTTTTGTACTGGTTTACAAGTTTTAGTTTTTTACTTCTTATCGTCTCATTTTTTTTAACTACAGTTAGCTTAATTGTCCTCAATAAATATCAACTTTTACCTTCTAGAGAAAAAATTAAATCAAAATCTAATCAAATTAACGAAAAAAACAAACTCCTACTATTAGCCTTCTTCTTATTTTTTGGCGCAGCTATCTTGGAACTAATGATTAACGCAACAGGTAAATCTCTAATCTCGCCCTGGGAAGTAGTTGGCGCTCATTTCTTTTTCTTTTATGTCTTATCGCTAGTATCACTATTTTTTATCATCAAAGAAAATGTTCTAACAAAAAAAACAAATCTACTTCTTATTTCCATCCATCTCTTCCTTAGTCTCAGTGTTGCTTTAATTATCTATCGTCTCGGCTATGGCTTTGATCCTTTCATTCATCAAGGGGCCATGGAAATGATTGCCAAAGAAGGAGAAATTAATCCTAAAACACCATATTACCTAGGTCAATACAATTTAATTGTCTCATTAAATTACTTAAGCGGCATCTCAATTGCTTTTTTAAACAAAATTCTTGTTCCCTTACTCGCTGCATTTTTATTACCATCAACTGTCGCTAATTTACTACGGAAAATTATTAACCACTCAACAGAAAAAAAGGAATTAATAGTACACTACAGCACTATTATCGCGACTGCCTTAGCTTTTAGTCTTTTTATCGTTACTACTCCTCAGAATTTAAGTTATTTATTTTTAATTATCGCCATCTTCTCTGGCCTAGGAGAAGAAAGGCCCACCAAAACCCTAATTTTTGCCTTAGCAACGGCCGCCATACACCCCATATCCGGGATTCCCGCCTTCATTTGGAGTGGCTGGCTACTATTTAAAGCCTATAGACATCGCCTTTCTACTAAAGGACAAAAGATAATTTCAGCAACCTTGCTTTATCTGGGCGCCGTCATTATTCCCCTAGCCCTTTTTATTAGCAGTGGCGCAAAAATAATCAATCTAAAATTTTCTTTTAACAAAATTTTTCTCCCATTAAACAATATTATCAGCTACAAATATGCAGGAAGTGAAGACTGGCTTTTAAATCTTACCTATTTATTATTTAACAACTATTCCCTTTTGCTTTTCATTCTAATTATTTCTGGTATTATTATTTTTCAACGAAATCGCGGCGATTTGCGCGCTTCAAGCCTGAAAAACTATTCTTGGCGAGGATTGTTAAACGTTAATATTTCTTTAGTTATTGCCTATATTTTAAGTGTTCAAATAAATTTTCCTGAATTAATAAATTATGAACAGGGTGATTTCGCCAATCGCATACTGATTATTATTTTACTTTTTTTGTCACCCTTTGCTCTTATTACTATTGCCCAACTATTAAAAAAAATAATCCTCTACCATAAACCTGCGTTAAAAATATGGTTTTTGATACTTGCATTATTTTTTATTAGCGCATCTTTATATCTTGCTTATCCTCGAATTGATAAATATCATAATTCCCGCGGTTACAGCACCAGTGATAATGATATAGAGGCAGTTAAAACTGTTGCCGGAATAGCGCAAAATAATAAATACATAGTACTGGCAAATCAACAAGTTTCTGCCGCCGCTCTTAAAAGTTTTGGTTTTGATAATTACTACCCCTCCGAATATGGCCCGATTTTTTTCTATCCGATACCAACTGGTGGCACTCTCTATCAATACTATTTAGACATGGTTTATAAAAGCCCCAGCCGTGATACTATGCAACAAGCAATGGCACTAGTTGGGGCTAAAGAAGCTTATTTAATTATTAACTCCTATTGGAATGATAGTGGCAAAATTATCAAAGCAGCTAAATTAAGCGCCGATAATTATTTCGAAATTGGCAATAAAGACATCTTTATTTTTCAGTATAAAAACTACTAACGCTTTTCTTGATAATCCCAAATAGGCCCAATTACGATTATTTTTTGCCCCTCCTGTTGATGGACTATAGCCAATAACTTTAGTCTTCTTAAATCAAGTTCCAAGCCTCTTCGTGCTTGGGAATTGAATTTTAAAACATTATCATTGATGCTACTTTGACTAACTTGAAACTTCATTGCAAAATCTCTAATATTTTGTCCATCTTTTTCATTTAATTTCTCCCCTCTTAATTCTTTTTTAATAATATCACGAATCATATTTAAATCTTCATCAACAGCACGCATCACTTGAGCGGCTAAATTAGTTTCGCGATTTAAATTAAGCGCATGAAACATTTCTGAAACCATTTGATTGGTGGCTAATAATTCATTAACTAAATCAAGATTAGGCTCAACATAGGCATTCTCACCATAGTTAAAATACTCTCCCAAAGTTTGCCCCTCAAAAACTGGAGTAAGGGATAATTCATCAAGTGGTAGCTGAAGGTTAGCCCAAGCAGAAACAGCGCTATTAATTTCCCGCTTTTCCCACTTAGAAGATTGAGCAAAAATCGGCATCTTCTTCTTATCAGAAATCATCTTATTCATTTGAGAAATTGTAGTCCAATAATTAGAGGTGTGCCACATTCCATCTCTATCAATTTGGTCTTTTAAAATAGTTGCTTCACGCTGATAATTTAAATAACTAGCATTTTCTATAAAGACCTCATTATTATCAAGCGGTATTACTAGATTTGCAATATCTAAAGAAAAGCCGTTACAACGTACAATTTGATTAGATATTTCACAGGCGGTAAGATTGCTATCACCTACTTTTGTGCCAATATAATTTCCTACTGCCGGATAAGTTAAACGTTTAAAAATATAGTCATTAGGCCAATAAGGTCCAGTTAACATTTTAAAACCAAGCAATCTTTTATTAGCCAGGTTGTTTTTATCAATTGCCCCTCTTATTTCTGAAAAGTTATAGGCTAATAATTCTTCTTTTAGTTTATCCAAATTATCCATAGCTTCCGGATTTTTATCATCAAAAAGTACCTCTATATCATAGTCTTTATCAAAAACAGCAATTAAAGCATCGCGGAAATCAACATAATCTATTTCCTCGCGCAAGCCTTGAAAAAAAGCCATTAGTTTATAAATCATAGCCCAGCCTCCTTTTAAACTATCGCGATTAGAAAAATCTGTTGATATTAAGCTCGCTGCAATCATACTTAAACGCCAATCTTCTTGGTCAAGCAAACAATCTGAACAATTGCCATTATTATACTCTAAAGGAAATAAAGAGTTCAACCAAGTTGAAGCTAAATAAAAATTATTTAATTTAGCATCAGAGCGATAATCTGTCGGCACAGAAAATTCCTTATAATCACGGACATAAAGAAGATTAGGAGACTTAGCGGTCTCACGGGCTGCTCGAATAAGCTGGACCTCTCTTAAAACGTCATCACGTAGATAAGGTGGAGGATTAAAGTAAAATGTTTCAACATCGCCTTCGGTAAACTTTGTTTTATCCTCAATCGCCCCTTTTATCGCAATCTGATCAGGGGCCGGTTTCAATAACTCCAGAGAAACCGCAAAAAAGGCCATTTCCATTCTTTGTCCTTCTAAAATAGCATCATTTACATTACCAATTGCTGCTAAGCGTGATTCATAACGATTTTTTGATATTTCATAAAGCTCCTTATTAATTCGCCAAAGATTATCATAAAAAACAGTTTCTTCTATGCCCTTAAACACCTGTTTGAACATGTTCTGTTGATAATAAACTAGAAAATCAGAAGTTATTAAAAAAGGAATTTGCCTTTCTTCTAAACGACTATATAGACTATAGAAATCATTTGCCTCATTTAACCAAGGATTTTCTAATATTGCAAAACCGTTATTATTTAAATCATCAATAACTGGATCTAAGTTTATTTTTCGAGAAAGATCGTAATAATTCATGCCATCAATTTTAACATTAAGTGGCAATTCATAGTCATCTATATTTAAATTAATATCATCCTTTATTGGTTTATAGAAATCAGAAAATGACAGATATTCAATTTGAGCATCACTTAAATTAGAGTATTCGGTATCAGTATCATCATTTTCTCCTTCTCCGTTCAAATTGGGCAGGGTGGCATTTTCTGGGGCCACATTTTCAACTTCATCATTTTCATTAATAACAATGGGGTCAATTTTTGCCTCTTTTTTTTGTATTATGATAAAAATTACTAGACCAACAATGACTAATAGAGAAATGCCAGCAATTAAAAATAACCACTTTTTATTATTACGTGGTGGTTCATCATTTGAAGTGACATATTTCGACCCTTGATTAGAATCTATAATTGTAGCCTCATCAGAAAACATGTTTTTTTATTTTAAATACTTATACTTATTATTTAAATGCTCTTGATAAGTTTTAGCGTAATAAATATTTCTTCCTTTTAAATCGGTAAGAAAATAATTGTAATCGCTTTCAATTGGATAAATAGCTGCCTCTATTGCTCTTATCCCTGGATTACAAATTGGAGTCGGCGGCAAACCTCTGTATTTGTAGCTATTATATGGCGTATCGACTAAAAGCTCTTCTCCGCTATGCGCTGGGTTTGTATCTTTAAACCAGTACGATAAAGTCGCGTCTGATTCAAGCGCTTGACCAATTGCTAGCCTACCCCAAAAAATACCTGACACAATTCGCGCGTCCTTATTTTCCGGATCAGAATAATCTATTGGCGCCTCTTTTTCTATCAATGAGGCCATAGTAATTATTTCATATATACTTTTGCCCTGACGAGCAATCTCTTCCCTTAATTCTGGTCTTAACTTTTTATCAAAATTCTCCAGCATCTTTACTATCACATCTTCAGTATTAGCGGAAGCATAAACACGATAAGTGTCTGGAAAAAGAAAGCCTTCTAAGCTGTAATATTCTGGCTTATCTGCTAAAAAAGCGAAACGCTCAGAAAAATCCATCGGATACGTGCCCCCTTTGCGATAATCAACCTTTGCTTTACCCACTAAAGAATTAAAATCAGATTCTGCAAAACCAAGTTCAACTAAATAGTCTCTAACATCTTCTATTGTCCAACCTTCTAATATCTTTAAAGTTTTCTCTTCTTTATAAACTATAGGACTAGGGGCCTGTCTTTGTTCGCGTTCGCTTATCATGTCAGTGATAAAGCGTGGAAACATTTCTTTATTAGGCCTGATAAAACGATGATATATTAAACGAAAATTCACAACAATAATAAGAATAATCACTAATCCCAAAAACCAAAATATTTTTTTTCGACTAATTTTCATTATATTAATTTTATTTTTTTATTTTCTTAGTTGCCGCTGCCTGTGCAATCATTTTCGAACTAGCTCTGATTTTACGCCCCAAGCCATCAACCATTTTTATTCCCATTTTTTCACATATTGGATACTCTGGCACATCATTTATATTTTTTCTATCTCCACCATTGGCAAAAATGTCAGGATTAATTATTTTCAAAGATTTACATACTGACTTATCCCTATCTACAGCTAAAAACACCTCATCAACATCACGCAGAGCCCCTATTATTCGAACTCTATCAGCCGCTGACATAAAAGGGACGCTTCCTTTGATTTTTACCTGATAATCATTATTAACAATCGCCACTAATTTATCACCCAATTTTTTGGCTTTTTCTATCATTTCTATATGCCCCACATGAAGTGGGTTAAAATAACCGGAAACAGCAACTACAATTGGTTTCTTTTTTTTTATTTTTTTAGAGTTTATCATAATATACTAACTATTTTATTATTGATTTAATTATAACAAAAAATCACTTAAATTAAAACCAAAAAAAGACCTGTTTAAAAAGCAGGTCTTTTCCGATATTCTTTATTTTAATCTACATCATGCCCAAGCCCTCCATGCCAGTTCCCGCTGAATTTGATTTTTCCTCAGGGTTATCAGCAATAACCGCTTCGGTTGTTAAAAACATCATTGCCGCTGAAGCTGCATTTTCTAAAGCTGATCTTACCACCTTGGTTGGATCAACTATACCGGTTTTAATCATATCTACAAATTCTCCAGTAGCTGCATTGTAACCAATTACCTCTTTCTTGTTTTTATTCTCTTCAATCAATCTTTGTAATATCAAGGCGCCATCAACACCAGCGTTACTTACAATTATTTTAATTGGTTCTAATATTGATTGGTTAACAATCTTCTCCCCCACTGATAATTTACTTTGATTTTTTAATTCCATCTCAAAACCAGCAAAATCTTTTCCATAACAAGCAATCGGTAAGGAAAGGCCGCCTCCTGGCACTATCCCCTCTGCTACAGCCGCTTTTGTGGCATTTAAAGCATCTTCGATACGATACTTCTTTTCCTTCATTTCTGTTTCAGTCGCAGCGCCCACTTTAATAACTGCCACTCCTCCAGCTAACTTGGCTAATCGCTCTTGTAGTTTTTCCTTATCAAAATCTGATTCCGCTAACTCTTTTTCTTTTTTAATGTTTTCAATACGATTTTTTATATCTTTCTCATCTCCTCGACCATCAATTATGGTTGTACTTTCTTTTGAAGATACTACTTTTCGCGCTTGGCCCAAATCAGTAATTTCAACCTTATCTAGTTTTAAGCCAAGCTCTTCACTAATTAACTTAGCCCCTGTTAAAATTGCGACATCCTCTAACATTGCCTTACGTCGATCGCCAAAGCCAGGCGCTTTAATTCCCAAAACATTAAACGTTCCTCTTAATTTATTTAAAACAAAAGTAGTAAGCGCCTCACCTTCAATATCTTCAGCAATAATTACCAAGTCTTTTTTACCTGATTGTACTACTTTCTCTAAAAGAGGTAATATCTCTTGAACAGCCGCAATTTTTTTATCGGTTATTAAAATATAAGGGTCACTCATTTCTGCCTTCATGTTATCCTGGTTAGTAATCATGTAAGGTGAAATATAGCCCTTATCAAATTGCATGCCTTCAACTATTTCCTTTTCAACGCCAAAAGATTGTCCTTCTTCAACTGTAATTACACCTTCTTTACCCACGCTTTCCATTGCCTCGGCAATAATTTTTCCAATCTCAGTATCATTAGCCGAAATAGAAGCAACTTGAGCAATTTCTTCAGGAGAAGAAATGGTCTTAGACATTTTTTTTAGTTCAGAAACAATTTTTCGAACCTGTTTTTCTAAGCCCTGTCTAATCTCTATCGGATTAACTCCAGCAGAAACCAAACGCATACCATTATTTATCAAAGCTTGAGCTAAAACTGTGGCCGTAGTAGTGCCATCACCAGCAGCGTCATTAGTTTTTGCAGCTGCTTCTTTAATAATTTCTGCTCCAATATTTTCAAATTTATCCTCTAATTCTATTTCTTTTGCCACCGTTACCCCATCTTTTGTAATTATCGGCGCGCCATAGCTTTTGCCAATAACCACATTGCGTCCCTTTGGCCCAAGCGTTACTTTTACCGCATTGGCTAATTTATCCGCTCCCTGCTTTAAAGATAATATCGCTTTTTCATTAAAAATAATTGTTTTTGCCATATATTTATATTTTATTTTTTATAAATTTAATTATTCTAAAATTGCTACTATGTCGTTTTCACTTAAAACAAGATAGTCTTCATTTTCAATTTTTATCTCATCGGGTGAATATTTTTTAAAAATTACCTTATCGCCAACTTTTACCGACATCTTTATAAGATTTCCTTGTTCTGTCATTTTGCCGGGACCACAGGCTATGATTTCTCCTTTTTCTGGTCTTTCTTTTTCATTGGTTTCAGGCAAAACTATTCCTGATTTAGTGACTTCTTCAACCTTTAATGGTTTAACAATTACGTTGTTAGATAATGGTTGTACTTTCATATTTTTAGCTTAAATTAAATAATTTATATTAGCAATCAAGACCATTGAGTGCTAATTCTGTTATTATTTTAGCCCTTTGCCATTAGTCTGTCAAGATATAAGCCAAAGCCTTTATTTATTATTAAATTTTAGGTAAAATTAAAATATAACAAAAAAATATGACAATTTTTCAATCTATTATTCTTGGGCTCATTGAAGGCCTAACTGAATTTTTACCCATCTCTTCAACCGCCCATCTTATCATTGCCTCAACTTGGTTAAAAATTCCCGAAAGCGAGTTTCTTAAAAACTTTCTAATTTCTATTCAACTTGGCGCCATTTTATCAGTAGCCGTTTTATATTTTAAAACCTTAATCAAAAGTCCGCGCCTGATTCTAAAAATTGCTGCCGCCTTTATCCCTACCTCTATTATTGGACTTGCTTCCTATAAATTAGTAAAGAATCTATTTATGGAAAGCTTATTTATTATTGCTATTGCTTTAATTGTCGGTGGTGTAATTTTAATTATCCTTGAAAAAAGATTTTCTTTAAAAAATAAAGAAAAAAATGAAGCCGAAGGG
>Ga0172377_10009048_pt1 | contig 10212 bp, 10 predicted proteins | sample Pumphouse3metaG_FD_119749 | JGI IMG/M metagenome (GOLD analysis project Ga0172377, IMG submission 119749) | Leachate microbial communities from a municipal landfill in Southern Ontario, Canada - Pumphouse #3 metaG | ecosystem: Engineered > Solid waste > Landfill > Unclassified | place: Canada... | reverse complement strand
AGTAGATATCTATTTCAATATTTATATAAACCACTCCGACAATTATAACTATACGAAATAAATTAGGTTGCAAGCAATCATATTTATCCTTATAATTAACAAAGAAGTAAGGAGACAGCAATATGCAGGATGAACATATAAACTTGGGCCTATTTTTAACTTTATTATTCTTCGGATGGTTAGGCTTAGATAAATTTTACATCGGTGGCAAAAAAGCTTGGAAATTGTTTTTATTAAAGCTCTTATCTATGACCATTGGTCTTGGTGAATTATGGAATATTTTCGATTTAATTATGTGTCTATTTAAAAGATACGAACTTGATCCACGCGACTATCTCGGTCAGTTGGAAGAACGTCACAAATTCGATTAATATCATTTTTTAATCAATCATTATAACTAAGTTTATTTCAGTGAACTTAGTTTTTTTATTCTCTAATTAAACCTAAACGATTATTCTGAGCATAGATAATATGATCGCTCAGCAAATAATTCTCGGCCTTCGCAAAGAGTAAGCGAAAATCAATATCACCACTATCTGTTCCCACCACATCGGCAATGTGGGCAAGAAGAACGTCTCGATTTAAATAAGTAAAATGCTCTAAATATGTAATGATACCATTAGCAATTTCTAAATAAGATATGTTGACAATCGGTCTTTCGCTTATTTTTGATCTCGTCAATCGATTTTCGGAAATATCGTTAGAGGTTTCCTGCGGTTTATCGTAATAGTCAAAGGAATCATCAATTTTTGTAAGCATCTCAAAATAACGATACTTTTTCTTTTGATCATAACTTAAATCTTCATTTTTAGAATTTAAGAAGTTGGCTTCATTGCTCACGTATTCCTTAACGTTTTTGTACATTGCCATAATGTTCAAATCTTCATATAACATAAAATTCAAGGGATACTGAAAAATAGTTTTAATTCCATATTGGGCATAAAGTAAGGAAGGAACATCGTATATATCGCTTGTATTAAGTTCGCGATATGTCGGTTCAAAGCGCATAGCATATTTCTGATTATATTTTTCATAAAAAAATGGAATGACTACATTAGGAGCGATAGTTTTATTTTTAATTAGGCTAATACCCTGGCGTTTAAGTGCCTCTTCAAAATGCTTTTTAAATATCGGAGAGGACATTTCATATAAGCTATATGCATCTAAATCTTTTGCCAAGTCCAAATCGAGAGTTTTAACATAATCAAATTGATTGGTCACAGGATTAATTATGATGCATCTTTTTCCTAAAGAAATGGAATTGTAGATATCCAATAAATTTGTGCGATTATCTAAAAAGATAATCGCCAAATCAAATTGATATTTTCCAAGGATATCAACTTTATTAACATCAGTTGTATATAAAGGATAAAGATGGAAAAAATCATCTCCACAAATTTTTATTGCATCGCGAGCCGAATATAATTTTTTATAGTGATATTTCTCTTTGAGGGCCGCCACTGTCTGTTTAAAACTTGGCTGTTCCAACAAATTTTTTCGGATAGAAGAAAAAGCCTTAACTATATCTAGATTAACTGCTTTAGGATTATTGTTAACTAAACGATAGAATTGGAAAGTATTCTGCGAGTTCTCTTCGCTCAATTTGACTCCTTGTTTCTTTTTAAACTCATCGGTCAATAAATATTTATACAAACTTGCAAAGTAATTATTGCGGAAATTAACTAAATTATTTGCTTTCTTTTCCACATCGTCAAGAGCTTCTCTCAACTGCATTGAAGATTCATCAGCCTTGATAGAAAAGTCCAAATATGTTTCAAAATCATTTTTTGTTGCAACCAATTTCAACTTAAAACGTTCAATGATGTTATCGAATGATGCTGAAATATAATCATATTTGTCTTCGTTGAAATACTTGTGATACTGATCCAAATCATGCTCAAAAACTGAACGCGACAAAACTAGTGAAGGGTAATAATTCTTTTTATACTCATCTAAGAAATGATTGTCGTGAAATATTTTATGAGTAAATTTATTATCAAAATTGTATTTAGAATAGAGCAAAATGTTGCGCTTGTAAGACTTGATGAAATCATAGGCTTTTTCGATAGCAAGTATATCATCAATGTTGTCAACATTTCCCTTGAAAATTTTATGTACTTCGGGAAAAAGTTTCTCCTTGTTTTTAGCATTGATCAAATATTTATTAAATAGGACCATCAGCGCCCGAAAGTTCCGACGATTAGCATTGATTTTCATAATAGACTTAAACTCACGGCGCTCTTCTAACTCACCCCTGGTCGTTGAAACTTTCTCAATAATTTTGCCAAAGTCCATAGTCCAAACAACGGGGCGACAGACCATATCAATCGACAGTTTCATAGAGGCTTCCAAGCGATAACACTCTTTGAGTGAAGATAATTTTTCCAAAAGACTATCGGTAAAATCTATATCAAAATACTCCAAAGGAAAAGCCTCATAATCCGCGAAAATTGATAAGAGCTTATCAGAATTATCGTAATCCGTAATGGAGTCAAAATCAGACCACTTCGACATTTTTATTTGGGCTTTTACAATATTTGATTTAAATTCCTCAATATCCTTAATAAACGATTTTAAAAAGGAGATTATTTTTGTATATTCGTCTTTAGTTATCGTCGAATTCAATCCATAGAAAGGATGATTGACAAATGGTTCTGTCAATATTTTTCCGGCATGATCAATGAAATCCAAGAAAGCGTTATCGGATAAAAAGTCCTCATACTCATATTCGTTATCGTTCTCAAATTCATACAATTCAGTCGATTGATAAAAATATTTATAATATGAATCGAAAACTTCTAAACTATTTTCCCCAGTAGGAATACTAATATTCTTCAATTGACTATCAATTGATTTATGTTCCGAAATATTTTGTCTTATTTCCTCTCTTTTCATCAGCGCATTCGAATCAACGACAATTTCTGGATGTTTCCTTACTGCTTCGAAATAATTAAACATTGCCACATTAGGCTTGCTGAAATCATTGTATGGAACGAAAACATCATAATAGTTTTCATTTATTTTTTGCTTTATTTTTTTTCCTTGTTCGGTATTAGAAGAAATGACAATAACATTTCTTCTATTTAAAATGTATTCCTCAATCGTTGAATCAATAAAAGTCTCAGTTAACGCATCCACATTATTAACTTTTACAATATAGTTCTGTTCCAATGCATTCAAACCATCAAATACATATTGTGGATGTTGAGAGTGATTAGGAAATTTAAGTAAAGGTGAAGGTGGAATAGATTCATCCAAATTGCGAAATGTTAAATTGGAATTTAGCTTAGGCCAAACATCCAATAAATGTTTAATCTTAACCCAATGAAAAATATCTTTTTGACAAAGATGAACAGAATCATCTACCGCAAAAAATAACTTTTTTATTTGCTCAGAAATTTTTTGAATATATTCTAAGTAGTCAAAACCTTCAGCATAATTGCCAATATCCACTTGATACTCGCGCTTGATTAAATCAATTAAAGGATAATTATATAGTGGACTATTGTAGTCCAAAACAAGAAAAAACTTTTCTTTTATCTCCATGATTTTCACCTTAAAAAAGACTAAAGGTGCAACCGATATTGTCTTGCTATTCTTCAATTGATAATATAGATTACCAAATGAAAGGAAAACATCATCTGCATTTACAAATCTTTTTAGAATATCATCTTGATAAAGAGGAATAGTCGTTGTTGCTACCTTGTCAAAACCCAGTTGATTAATATCAAAATATTTTATTAGATTTTCCTTCGCATACTTCTTTTTACGCAATATTCTATGACCATTAAAGTCAATCATATTGTCATCAGCTGAAAACGAATGATCAAAATACGTTTTAATCTCAAATTGTTTCTTGGAAAAAAGCATATCAAAAAAAGTATTGTAACTTGGTGTAACAAGTTCAAGATTTGGACTTTCATCCTCATTTAAATTGATAAGGTCACTATTTTGAAATTCCTGTTTGAATAAATCAATAATGTCTTTATTTGAAATATTGTTTCCCATATATAATCATTTTATCATAATAGAAAAATTATCATTATAATTATCCCAACAATTTTTATTCCTTCTTTGAAAAATCACTTGTAAATTGTACGTGAAACCACTATAGATATGATTGTAATAAGAATTTTATGTTGCTAGAATTATATTGTGTAGGATAATATATGAAAACAGAAATAAGAACATTTGAGTCAAAGGAATTAATTGAAGAATTAAACTCAAATATGGTTATCGCCTTTCCCACCGAAACGGTCTTTGGGCTAGCCGTAACATCTAAGTCGCAAGAAGCCTTTGACCATTTAGTCAAAGTCAAAAGACGTCCGCCGAATAAGCCTTTTACTTTGATGTGCGGAACAAATGTCGATTTAAATAAATATGCCTTTATTGATAAAAATATTAAAAGAGTCTTATCCATCTTTACCCCAGGTCCAATCACTTTGCTTTTGTCGCCTAGACCAAATTTGCCTGAATTTTTGACTTTGAATTCTAATAAAATCGGTATTCGTATTCCAGGAAGCAAAGATTTACTTGCTTTTTTAAATAAATTATCATATCCATTGCTCGTTCCTTCTGCCAATAAATCGGGCAAATTACCTTTGAAAAATTCTACAGAAGTATATAATGAATTTGTAGGCGAAGTATCCTCTGTCGTTATTGGAAATTGCCAAGGCGGTCTACCTTCCACCATCGTGGATCTATCCGTTCCTAACGAAATTTCCTTGATTCGCCAGGGAGAATTAGCCTATCAAAAAATAGTTAAGATTTTCAAAGGAGAATAAAAATGTCAAAAATAGCAATCGGTTGTGATCACGGCGGACTTGAGTTGAAAAAGTATTTAGTCGCCAAACTAAACGAAAAGGGATACGAGATTATTGATTGTGGAACATATTCTGCCGATTCAACTCACTACCCTATCTTTGCTTTTGCCGTTGGAGATTTGGTATCGCGAAAGCAGGCTGATTGTGGAATAATAATTTGCCGGACAGGTGAAGGCGTTTCCATCGCTGCCAATAAAGTTAAGGGTATCCGTTGTGGAATTGGTTACAATTTGGAAGTATCAAAGTTGATGAAAGAACACAACAATGCCAATATGATTGCCTTTGGAGCAGATTTTATTACTCCTGAGGATGCTTTAAGAAATACTTTAGCCTTTATAAATGCTAAATTTTTAGCCGGAAGACATCAAGTTCGTGTTGATATGATCAGTGAATACGAAAGTAAATAATATTTAAATTTATCCATTAAAAAAAGACCGCTAAAAGAATAATTCAATTTATTCCTAGCCGTCTTTTTTTATAACTAAATCAGCTTTTTCTTCTTTTGTTCAAATTCTTCTTTAGTAATGATTCCGTTGTCAAGCAAATCTTGATACTTTTTGAGAGTATCCAATTTTTCCCTTTCGGTCATGCCAATTGGTTTCTTAGTATATCGATACTTTTTATCCTTATTTCTCATTACAATTTTTGAATCTTTACTCAAAAAGAAAGTCATAAAAAATATCAATATGGAAACAAGAATATACATCAATGGCGACAAAATAGATTCAACAATAAAGATACCTAACTCATTTTGATTCATGGTCCCAAAAGACTCACTTGTGGAAGAAGCAATAAAATCTCCCACTCCAAATAAGAAAGTAAATACCAACAACAAAACACCTGAAATCTTCAATAAACTGTAACTATCTACACGACTATTGGAAATTGAATTCATCACCAATGAGATTATTAAGAATATAAACGATAGTGCGCAAAAAACGCCAAGAATAGAATTAACTGATTTTACCCATACATTTTCAGTCAATGCTGAAGTCGACCATATAGTCGATAGAAAATATCTTCCGTATATAATTAAATATACTATGTATGAAGCAAAAGAAAATCTCGCTTTTACCCTCGGGTTTTCAAAGTGAGTATATTGGCCAATGATAAATAGCAGCATTGCTCCCAGAACTAAGAAAGTTGTTATTGATCCCACTTCAAAGCCATCGTGCACAACATTATCGATAATGTTACTAGCAATAACAATAATAGCCGCTATAATTGATAAAGTTAAAATTATTCCCCTGTGTTTAAATTCAAATAACATATTTAGTCTTCTATTTCAAAATATCTTTCTTTTTCTTATCGTATTCTTCTTGGGTAATAATACCATTATCCACCATATCTTTATATTGCTTCAATATTTCAATATTTTCTTCTTCTTTCTTTTTGGGATCAATACTAGCAGTGGAGTCATATGCATAGTCTCCCTTCCCGCTAGCTGCCGCTCTTTCCGCTTCATCAGGCATCCAAACTTTAATACTGTTTCCATCAGCATCCGTTGCTGATCCTACTAAGATCATAACCAAATCTACTAAAGCTCCAATTCCAAATAATCCACAAGTTAGAATATATAGAATACCCATTCCTATTTTGCCTTCGTAAAATTTGTGAATTCCTATTCCGCCTAAAAAGAAACATAACAATGCATCAACAAGTCTTGATTTTTCGGATATATTTTTCATAATATCACTCCTTTTTATTATATTTTAGCATAGTACAAATAATATTAGAATATTGATTTTTTACTAACGTATAAAACCCAATAGAATCCCATCACAAAAAAATAAATATAAGTTTATTACTTTTTCATCGGCATAGTTTATTTTGTAAAATTAATAAGTATCAAGGTTTCTCGCATAAAAAAGCCCGCCATTCAAATTGAATGGTGGGCTCTAATATTTGCTTATAATTCTCTAGGAAATCTAAAGTAGCTTTTTCTTCTTTTCTTCAAATTCTTCCCTAGTAATAACTCCATTCTCGACTAAGCCTTGATATTTCTTCAATGTTTCTAACTTCTCTTTTTCAGACATTCCGACCATTCTAACATTAGGTCTAGAACGAACTTTAGGTTTGTTAGATCGCAGGGTGGAATCTTTATCCATAAAGAAAGTCATCAAGAAAATGAGAATAGTAATAAATAAGTGTAGGACTTGAGGAACACCAAAGTAAATAACAAATAATGTTACGTCATATGATATATTATTTAACTCAAGATAAATTATAGGACTAACAATAAATACTAAGCAGTACAAAGTTGAAAATATCAGTAGCAATAAACTAGATAATCTTAATAGACGGAAACTATCCTTGTGGTGTTTTTCTGTGGAAAACATTATCAACGAAGCTACTAACAAAATATAAGATATAATGGTGAGCAAGGCAAAGACAATATTAACCGATGACCAGAAATTCCACCTAATCCACGGGAAGGTAGAAGCAACTATTTGACTAAATAAATTTCCAAATAAATTGGAAAATACATATCCCAGCTCAATAACTAAGAAAACACAGTACGCCACAAACGTAAATGTCGATGGCATATTCTTATTTTCAAAGTGAGAAAATTGCCCAATAATTAGAATGACTGCTCCAGCTAAAATTAAGAAAGTCGGAAATATATTAACTATGCGCGATTGAATCGAACTTTCCAGTATTACTCTAATAATAGATATAAAAGTGGCGATAACAGCAATAGCAATGACCGTTTTTCTATATTGAAATTTAAATGTCATTTTACCATTACCTCAGAATATCTTTCTTTTTCTTATCGTATTCTTCTTGTGTAATAATACCTTCATCAAGCATATCTTTATATTGTCTTAAAATTTCAATATTTTCTTCTTCCTTCTTGCTTGTATCAACCCCTGAAGTTGATCCATATGTCCCATTTTTATAAGCAGCTTGTTCAGCTTCATCTGGCATCCAAATCTTAATAGCATTACCATCAGCATCCGTTGCTGATCCTACTAAGATCATTATCAAATCAACTAAAACTCCAATGGTGAATAATCCGCCAGTAAAGATATATAGTATACCCATACCAATTTTACCTTCGTAAAATTTGTGAATTCCTAAAACCCCCAAGAAATAGCATAATAAGACATCAATTAGCCTTGATCTACTGGACACATACACATTATCCATAATATTGCTCCTTTATATATTAGTATTCTAGCATAATTAGAAAGGAGATTTAAAACTTCTTTTTTACCTTTTAGTACATTCCCGGAGTAGGGGTAGACATCTTGTCATCCTTATCTTCCTTTATATCTGAAACCGCTGCATCGGTAGTAATAAAGAGAGCCGAAATAGAGGATGAATTCAAGATAGCTGATCTTGTAACTTTGGTAGGATCCACAATCCCAGCATCGTACATATCAACCCATTCACCTTTTTTCGCATCAAACCCATAATTAACTTTCTGTTTCAATTGTTCAACCAAGATTTTGCTTGAATCATATCCCGCGTTCTCGGCGATTTGACACAAAGGTGCTGACAAAGAATCCAAAACAGCGTCGATACCTTTTTGAATGTCTTCGTTGTCATCCTTCAGTTTATCTTTCAAATCTTTATAAACATTAACCAAGGCTGCACCGCCACCGATAATAATACCTTCTTCAACTGCAGCTTTAGTTGCATTTAGCGCATCTTCAATACGCAACTTCTTTTCCTTGAGCTCAGATTCAGTTAGAGCACCAACCTTGATAACTCCAACTCCATTAGACAACTTTGAGGCTCTCTTAAGCAATCTCTTCTTATCGTATTCAGAAGTAGTATTAGCCGCCTGATTCTTAATTTCAACAATTCTATTAGATATATCCTCTGCTTTGCCATATCCATCAATGATAGTTGTTGAATCCTTGGTAATATTAATCTTTTTAGCTCTTCCTAAATCTTCAATAGTCACATCCTTAAGTTCCATTGACAAATCTTTGGTATATAATTTAGCCCCTGTCATAATTGCGATATCTTCCAAAACTCTCTTTTGATTTTCACCAAATTCTGGAGCCTTAGTAGCCACAACATTGAAAGTTCCTCTAATCTTATTAAGAATAATCGTATTGGTAACATCACCATCAAGATCATCAGCAATGATGAGCAATGGTTTGTGAGCATCGACAACTTTTTGCAATAGAGGAAGCAAATCTTGGATATTAGTTACCTTCATATCGGTAACCAAGATGTATGCGTCTTCCAAGTCACATTCCATTTTTTCACGATCAGAAACCATGTAAGGTGAAATGTATCCTTTGTCATATTGAAGGCCCTGAGTAACAGTCAATTCTGTCTCGGTTCCACGTGATTCATCAACAGAAATAACCCCATCTTTACCGACTTTATCCATCGCTTCTGCAATGTTCTTTCCGATTTCTTCGTCGCCGGAAGAAACAGTAGCAACCGATTCAACATCAGCATTTGTCTCAATCTTCTTCGTGCGCTTAAGCAGTTCATTTGAAACGGCCTTTCCCGCTTTCTCAATACCTTTTCTTACAAATACAGGATTAGCTCCATCATTGACGCTAGTTAGTCCTTTATGAATGATAGCTTGGGCCAAAATAGTTGCTGTCGTGGTACCATCGCCTGCTGTATCGTTGGTTTTATTAGCAACTTCGTAAACTAATTTTGCTCCCATATTAGCAAATTTATTTTCTAATTCAATCTCCCGAGCGATAGTTACTCCATCGTTTGTAATAAGAGGGGAGCCATAGCCTTTATCCAAGACCACATTTCTTCCTTTCGGACCTAAAGTTAATTTAACCGTATTTGCAAGTTCATCAATTCCTGCGACCATTTCTTTCCTAGCATCTTCACCAAATTTTATTTCTTTTGCCATAATAATACCTCCTAAATTTACTCAACAATAGCTATAATGTCATCTGCTTTAATCAAGAGATATTTCGTGTTGTTCTCCTCGTAATCAGTAGATGCATATTCGCGATATATTACTTTTTGACCGACCTTCAAATCAATCTTTTCTAGCGTACCCTTATCGTTCTTTCGACCGGGACCAACTGCAATAATCGTCGCCGTATTAGTTTTATTTTTTGTATCTGCAACAATAATACTACCAACTTTCTGTTCAGCTTTAATCTGCTGTAACACAACATAGTCATTTAATGGTTTTATCATTTTACAAATCCTCCTTAATCTTGTAATACTCTTATTTTAGTCATCGTTTTAGCAATGTCAAGTGCTGAGTGCTAAAAAATATTTTCGCTTTTATTTTCGCACTCAACCGCCTAAAATAGCATACAAAAGATATTTATGACAATTTTTGAGCGATTTGAGCAGCAACGAGGGCATTGTTTTTCATTAAAGCAATATTTGATTCAAGTGAAGTACCATTGGTTAGTTCAACGATGCGAGCAAGGAGATAGGGAGT
>Ga0172377_10009047_pt1 | contig 10213 bp, 9 predicted proteins | sample Pumphouse3metaG_FD_119749 | JGI IMG/M metagenome (GOLD analysis project Ga0172377, IMG submission 119749) | Leachate microbial communities from a municipal landfill in Southern Ontario, Canada - Pumphouse #3 metaG | ecosystem: Engineered > Solid waste > Landfill > Unclassified | place: Canada... | reverse complement strand
GATTCTTTAAAAACATGACTGGCGGGGAAAACTGATAAAAATGTCCCGCTATACTTTTTCCCTTCACGAGTTAAAATAGTGCAGTATTCTCCATCAAGAGTCGGCCATATCGGCCCACCGATGGTAGTAAATTTGACGCTTCCATCAGAAGCAATGCTCCGTACCATCGCTCCTAAAGTATCGACATGCCCAGAAAGTCCTAGCACATAATCAGTCTTTCCTTTGATGGTAATTATTGCGTTCCCTTTTTTTGTTTTCTCAACTAATAGTCCGAATTTCTTCGCTTCTTCGGATATACGGGAAACGACGTTTTGGCAGTAGCCACTCGGAGAGGGAATGGCTAATATTTCCTTTGCAAAATCAAAGATATAATCTGTTGTTTTATCCATAATATCACCCGATTCCATTATATCATATGCCCGTTGTTCGATATTCGGATATTTACTTTAATTTTAAAAAAAAGTGTGTTAAAATATGAGTGTAATTTAAATAACAAAGGAGCTGAATATCGATGATTATCGTATTCGGCGGTGCTTTTAACCCGCCTACCATTGCTCATAAAGAGATTTATTATTATGTTCGACAACATATTGAATGTAAACAATTCGTTTATCTACCTGTAAGTAGTTTATATACCAAACGTTCTTTAGCTAGTAATCATCACCGTTTAGAAATGCTAAAATTAATGACTAAAGACCTCCCTCGTGTTAAAGTATCGACAATGGAATTCGATGATTCTGATTATCTTGGAACATATCATAGTTTGGTTCGGATTCAAGAACAAAACCCCGGTGAAATCGTTGCTTTCATTATCGGGGCAGATAACTTATCAAAACTACCCAAATGGATTAATATCAAGGGATTGTTAGTGGAGTTTAAATTTATCGTCATCAATCGTCATCAAACCGATATTCGCCAAGCGATTGAAGACGATCAACTATTACGAAATTATCACGATTCTTTTATCACCCTTCCCGATTTTCACATTGATGTTTCTTCAACGGATTTTCGCGGAACATTAGATCCAGGTTCAGTCACAAGAGAAGTGTATGATTATATAATGGTTAATCAATTATATCGAGGGTAGAAGAATGTATAAAAACGGGTTTCTTAAAGTCTGCTTGGTATCACCGGCTGTCACTGTTGGCAACCCCCATGAGAATGTCAATGAAATGTTAAAAACGCTTGAGGAGAATCCAAGTGCGGTTTGTGTATTTCCAGAACTGGGAATAACCGCATATTCATGTAACGATTTATTTATGCAAAAATCGTTACTTGACGATACAATCACTGCTTTAGATTTGTTAATCCAACATAATTCATATGCAGGGATTATTATTTGCGGAATGCCTTTTGAATACCGAGAAACAATCGTTAATGTGGCTGTTGTTATTCAAAAAAAGCGAATTCTCGGTATAGTCCCAAAATTTTATTTGCCGAATACCAAAGAATATTATGAAAAACGCTGGTTCAATTCCGGTTTCGATTTAATCGATAAACTAAAATCAGTACAAATCCTTAACCAAAATGTTCCTTTTGGCAACATCTTGTTTGAAGCAAATGAAATCAAATTTGGCATTGAAATTTGTGAAGATATGTGGGCAACAATAACACCCGGTAATTTGCTTTCAGTAAACGGAGCTAATTTAATTATTAATCTTAGTGCTTCAAACGAGACTTTAGGCAAAGAGGCGATTCGTCGTAACGCGGTTTTAGAGCATTCACGGAAGAACACCGGTGCATATGTCTATGTTTCTTCGGGACCGAGTGAATCAACAAGTGAGACTGTTTATTCGGGGCATAAAATCGTTGCGGCAAATGGAGTAATGATTGCGGAATCACAAAGCGACGATCTCGAAACTGGAATCTTGTACGCTGATCTCGACATTGAGCGCTTAAGTTACGAGCGACGCAATAATTCGTCATATCGAGAATCGATGCTTCAATACCACATTGATTATCAAGTGGTGGAATTTGATTTGCCAATCGCTGATGATTATCAGTTTGAAAAACCATTGGACACCCTACCTTTTATTCCTAAAACCGATGCCATCGCCACTTTTAATAAAATCAGTAAAATTCAAGAGTTAGCTTTGGCAAAACGGTTATCGCATTTACAACTCGATCATGTTTTAATTGGCATCTCCGGAGGATTAGACTCAGCTTTAACCCTTATCGTCGCTTGTCGGGTTTTTGATCGGTTGCATTACGATCGCAAGGGAATAATTGCTATCTCAATGCCAGGAATGGCAACTTCAACGCGGACAAAAGCCAACGCTAATAAATTGATGAATTCACTAGGTGTCACGAATTTGGAAATTGATTTAAAAAAACACGTGTCCGATCATTTAGCCCTTCTTGGCCACGACGGGAAAACCGAAGACACTACCTATGAAAACGCTCAAGCACGTGAACGAACAATGGTCCTTATGAACTTAGCAAATAAATATAATGGTATTGTTCTTGGGACCGGCGATTTGTCAGAAATAGCATTAGGATGGTCGACATACAACGGTGACCAAATGAGTATGTATAATGTCAATGCTGGGATTCCGAAAACATTGATTCGATTTATGGTCGATAGTTATGCCAATCATTTTTGTACTTTAGAAACAAAAAAATGTTTATATGACATTATCGATACGCCGATAACTCCGGAACTAAAGGCTTTACAATCAACCGAAAATATTATCGGCAAATATGAGATTAACGACTTTATCTTGTACCGTTTTTTAATGTGTGGAGATACTAAAGAGCGGATTTTATTCCTCTTAACAAAAGCCTTTACCGTTCCCGAAAAAGTGTTGAATGATTACGTAAATAATTTTTTCAAACGTTTTTACGCGCAACAGTTTAAGCGGCAGGCCAGCCCCGACTCTCCGAAAGTAATGGATTTTTCTTTATCTCCGAGAAGTGATTTCAAGATGCCTTCTGATGTAAAAAGATAGGTGATTAAATGGCTAAAGTAATTATTGGATTAAGCGGAGGCGTTGATTCTAGTGTTTCCGCTTTCCTTTTGCAACAACAAGGATATGAAGTCGAAGGACTATATATGCGCAATTGGGATAGTGCTCTTAACCATGATCTTTTGGGCAATCCTGATGTCAACGATTTGGTTTGTCCACAGGAACAAGACTATCTCGATGCGGTGGCAGTTGCCACGCATTTAGGAATCAAACTTCATCGCCACGATTTTATAACGGAGTACTGGGATGATGTTTTTAAGTTTTTTATCGCTGAATACAGGAAATATCGCACTCCAAATCCAGACATTCTGTGTAATAAATATATCAAATTCAATGCTTTTTCGAAAGTGGCAAATATGCTTGGCGCTGACTACATCGCGATGGGGCATTATGCTAATACACGATACGAAAACGGAGAAACTTGGTTGCTGCGAGGTACTGATCATGACAAGGATCAAACCTATTTCTTGTGTCAATTGACTCAAGAACAGCTGAGAAACGTCATTTTTCCAGTTGGAATGTTGACAAAATCGGAAGTTCGCGCCATTGCGACTAAAAACAATTTAATCACTGCCAATAAGAAAAACTCAACGGGAATTTGTTTTATTGGTGAACGTCGATTTCACCAATTTCTCAGTAATTATCTTCCGGCTAGTCCTGGCTTAATGAAGGATACCGAAGGGAAAATCATCGGTAATCACGATGGTCTCATGTACTATACAATCGGTCAACGTAAAGGGCTGGGAATCGGTGGACACAAAGACTTTGATAATGCTCCTTGGTTCGTTGTCGGTAAAGATATCATCAATAACATTCTTACCGTTGGCCAGGGATTTCATCATCCAGATTTATATTCTAATTCCTGCTTAGTAGAAGAAGTAAATTGGATTCCGAATACCCCATTTTCCGATAACCTCGACTGTACTGCCAAATTTCGTTATCGACAAATAGATGTTCCCGTGACCTTGTCATGGATTGATAAACATCGCATCAAAGTTCAATACCCAAATACGGTTCGCGCCGTCACTCCCGGGCAAGCTGCGGTTTTCTATCAAGGACCAATTTGCCTTGGTGGTGGAACAATTGATCAAGTATTTATGGATGAGAAAAAAAGGAATTATTAAGAGGCGGAAAATGAGTAAAAAAATCGGTCTTTGTTTAGCTGGTGGTGGTGCTCGTGGCCCTTACCAGATTGGAATCGCTAAAGCTTTAGCGGAAATGCAGCTATTTGACCGAATTGAAGCATTTTCCGGTACAAGTATCGGTTCTGTCAATGCCGCCTTTTTAGCATCTGTTGGCGTTGAAAGAACCGAATCTTTATGGGCGGGAATTTCTGATAACGAAATTAAGACTACAGAGGGAACTTTCCGCAGGATTATCAATGAAAAATTGAATATTGCCGAAACCGGAGTATATGATATTTCCGCACTACGTAAATATATCCACGATAACCTCGATTTTTCGGTTTTAAAGGAAAAAGAAGTATATGCAACTTTGTCAAAAGGTGGGAAAGTCGGGGAAAGTATTATCGGTTTATTAAAAAGTAGTTATCGACACTTTATCAAGAAGGATTCGCAAGTTATCTATAGTCGCCTTGGAGAAACAAATGATGAGGAAACAATCGAATTAATTATTGCCTCCTGTTCAATTCCTGTCATTTTTCCACCCGTAGAGTTGAATAAACGCAAATATTATGACGGTGGAGTATATGACAATGTTCCCGTCGAGCCATTGGCACAATCGGGTTGTGATATTATTATCGTCGGCCATCTCCATTTTTTAGATTTCATTGATAAGTCCAAATATCCCGGGATTGATTTCATTGAGATTCGCCATAAAGGCTCATTGGGTGGTTTTTTAAATTTTGATCCTAATCGCGTTGCAAAACTTGTCGAATTTGGTTATCACGATACCATTGATTTCTTTAGCAAACATGGTATTACAATTTAATTAAATATGTTTCACGGAAAACCGCCTTAAACCCGTAATATGTTGTCATAAACGGATAAGGAGGTTTTTTTTATGAAAAAAATTGGTCTTTTAGCAATGCTTTTATTTATTGTCGGGATGTCATCATTGATTTCGGTATCAGCTGATGAGTACGGTGCGTATCAAAGCATAACTTTTGTCAATGGAAATGCGAAACTTTTGAAATCCTTTACTCAAGAAGAATATAAAAACTACTATAATCAGATTCCCAAACATTACTTTATGGGTTGGAAAATACTGACAGTATGTAAGGAACAACCTGTTGATTTTATTTCGGAAACAAAATTAAAAATCTATAATCGTGGTTACAGTACAATTAAACACGATATTACTTTGACTTCAAAGGTAGAATCTAAATATCAGATTAGTGCTTCTGGATCGATAGCGATTAGTATCAGTGGAAATGTCAAAAAATTTAAAGGCGGACTCGATAGTAATATCAAAGCGACGATCGACTATGAAACAAAAACCTCATCAAGTGAAGAATATTCATTTAAAATTTCGGTCGATCCAGGGACGTATATTACTATTATCACAAAAGGGGAAGGAATCGTTAATAACGGGGTCGCAAAGAGTTATTTTTTTTGGATTCTCACCAGTAAAGGTGGCTGGGAAACGTTTGTTGTAACAACGGAATATTATGAAATCATAAAAGAAAGAATTGTATGAAACGGGTAGCATTAGTGCTTGTTATGAGTTTCTTCATTGTGGCCGTGGTATTATTGATTGTCGCTAAACCACAGACAAAAACCGTCTCCATCTTGACGGTTGCGCACGAATATTCACGGTTAATAGCCTCGAACGAAGAAACAGTCGGAATCGTCATATTTGCCAATCAGAAAGATACATTTTTAACAGATCAAACCTGCATTTCAGGTGTTAAAATCTATGACCAAGATCGTGAAATGGCTGTTTCTATCGCTTCAATTGAGATGCTGGATAATCAAATTGTCTATAATTCCCAATTATATTATGCTTTTAGATTTAATTTTAAATTGGTTGATTTAAGTGGAAGCACAGCAGAACTGTCATTTTTCGATGCAACGCTAGAAATATCTTACATCAACTCGCATCAGTTAGCTTTTATTGTTGGTAATATCAATTTAATTTATAATGACCTTAGCGATTCAAATCATATCGATATGTTTCGAATGTATGCTATCATCAACTCCATCGATGGCATCTCATCATTGGCAGGCATCATCATCGGTATATCGACACGTAATCAGGCTCCCGTTGTTTTAACTGATATGACGATTTTTACAACTAATGCCAAACTTGATTGGGAAAATGCCATGGTTGTAAATCAACCTCCTTCACCCAAAGAGATTGTTCCATCGATACTACAATGTGAAGAATATGATTTTGTTGTGTCATCGTTTGCGTCGATGACTAATGATATCAATGTAATTGATGAAGTTCTCATCTTCATTCCTATTCAATATCGGGGAAAGCTAGGCTATTTATACCGTTTTCCGATTCGAATTTCTTATATGGTTGGAAATCAAAGTTATCAATACTATATCGATGATTTTCTTTTTCGTTCTTTTGAATTGTTGCCGGAGGTGTTCAAAGATGATGTCGTCGAGGCCACATATCGCTATTGAAATGGAAAAGGTTTCTAAGAAATATGGCACAAAAACCGCAATCCAAAATATTAATATCATTTTTGAAAGCGAGACATTAAACTTACTTGTTGGGACCAATGGATCGGGAAAATCAACATTGTTAAAGTGTATAATGGGCTTAGTTCATTATGATGGGACTATAAAAAAACGCCATTTTCGGATTGGATATGCCCCTGAAGAATATGTAATGCCGTATTTTATGTCAATTCGTTCGTTCTTGGAAAATGTTGGTTCTTTTCATGAGGATTCCAAAGAACACTTGACAAAGGAAATTAATCTTCATTTAGATTATTTCGATTTGCGTCAATCAGAACACAAACCGATTGGGAAAATCTCCAACGGAATGCGCCAGAAGGTTAATTTAATTCAAGCATTTCTTCATCATCCGAAAATCCTTTTACTTGATGAACCATTATCGGCTTTAGATATCGACACCCAGGGGAAAGCAATGGGATTAATTCGCGAACGAATGACTGAAAGTTTAATTATCGTCTCTACTCATTCCCCCGAAAAATATAAGTTTCGTCGTAAGCGGATTTGTGTCATGGTCAATGGAACCATTGATAACAATAATGTTTAAACTTCAATTATACTATCTGATGAATCGAACGGCTATGTGGTTTCTATCAATAGCATTATTAGTCGTTGCGGTAGCGTTTTTGTACTCAAGTCGGTTCTATGAAACCACCGCTTTGCTCGACGCTTTTCGGAGTCAGTATCAATCTGAGTATCTTTACGAATCAGTCGGAATCACTAAATTTGTTATGGTAACCGTATCGCTTTTTTTAAATTTACATTGTTTTTTGGGTGTTAACGGCAAATATGCCGCCTTTTTTGTTTCTAAGCATAGCGATCGTCTTCGATTTATTATCTCAAAAATGGCAATGATTAGTCTGATTACTACCATCATGTGTTTGGCAACATGGTGTATATTTAATTTAATTGGAATATATCTCACTCCTTATCACACCCTAAAACTTAGTGATGCAGTTCTATATGGATACATTACTATCGAAGCGATTAGCCTCGGTTTGATCGAAGCATTATTGATGCAGTTATTTGATTCATTGTTTTCCGGAATTATACCCATGATCGGTTTTTGGGGTATGGAGTTGTTTGCATCTGATGAGGTGTTATCTGATAACAAAATAATCACAGTTGTATATCAAGTTTTACCTCATATAATCAATAAAAATGGAGAATTAATTGTCAAAGGAACATGGATTTGTTACATGCTTTTTTTGGTAACATTATTGATGATTAATATCTTTGTCTTCCAAATCCGTGATATTAAGTAAATAAGAACTGTTTTTCATAAATCATTTATAACTATAATGCACATTATTAGTAAAAAAGAAAATCAGTTGGTTGAAAGTGGTACTCTTGAGTGATATAATTTTAATATGTCTACGGATACTGCATAAGAGAGGGTACTCACAATGTGTGGAATTGTTGGTTACTTAGGAAACAATAAAGCATCGCAAGTGATTTTAAGCGGGTTAGAAAAACTGGAATACCGCGGTTATGATTCATGCGGTATTTGTTTTTTTGATGTCTCTCAAAAAGCTTTCGTCACCTATAAAGATATTGGCCGTGTATTTCATCTGGTTCATGATTTCGATTATCATTATGATAATCATCTTGCCATTGGCCATACACGTTGGGCAACTCATGGCAAACCAAATCAACTGAACTCGCATCCACATTTTTCTGCCAACAAACGCTTTGCTATCGTTCATAACGGTGTCATCGAGAATTATAAAGAGTTAATTAATAAATATTTACCCGATGTTCACTTTATCAGTGAAACCGATACCGAAGTAATTGTCAATATGGTTGAACTGTTTGTAAAAGACATGACAGTTGAAGAAGCTATTAGAAAGACTTTATCATTAATTGAAGGATCATATGCTTTATTGGTGATTGATACTCAGCACCCAGACTCTCTATACGCCGCCAAAAACAAGTCACCATTACTAATCGGAACCGGGAAAATGGGCATTACCTTAGCATCCGACATTATGGCATTAGTGGGCTATGCCGATCAATATTTACCCATTGGCGATAAGACTTTTACCGTCTGTAAAAAAGATGACAATGGGGAATATCGATTCGAAATGTATGATATCATCGGTTTGCCGATCCATGGAGTTTTTTTGAAGATGGATCTAGTTTTAGACGAAATCGGCAAGGCAGGCTATTCACATTATATGCTTAAAGAAATCTGCGAACAGCCTTCGATTATTCGCGCGATTATGGAAAAATACCTGATCAATGACATTTTTACTATCCGTCAAGAAATTTGCCAATTATTAAAGAACTGTGACCGCATCTATATTCTCGCAGCAGGGACAAGTATGCATGCTGGACTTGTCGGAAAATACCTTCTTGAAAACATCGCCAAAATACCATGTGAGGTCAATATTGCCAGTGAATTCGCTTATAACCCCCCGCTTTTGACACAAAAACCGGTTTTTCTTTTCATATCCCAATCCGGAGAAACTGCGGATTTGCGAGCTTGTTTAGTAAAAGTTCGAGAGATGGGCTTTAAAACGTTAACGATTACCAATGTATCAACCTCAACATTGGCTCGAGAAGCTGACTATTTCTTGGAAATATTTGCTGGTCCGGAAATTGCAGTCGCATCAACAAAAGCTTATGTTGGTCAAATTGTATTGTTAGCAATTTTAAGCTATTGTTTGGCAGAAAAAAAGCCGTTTGATTTGAAACAAGAGTTATCTAAAATTGCAGTTGCGATGGAAGCGGTTATCGAAAAACGTGATTATATACACTCACTAGTAAAAGAGCGGATTATTAAGCGTAATTGTTTTTATATTGGTCGTAGTTTAGATTATTATACCTGCCTGGAAGCGGCTCTGAAACTCAAAGAAATTTCTTACATTCAGACCGAGGGATTTGCGGCTGGAGAATTGAAACATGGAACTATTGCTTTAATTGAAGAAGGAGTTCCCGTTATCGGCATTATTTCGCAGCAAATAATTAACAACAGCACTCGGGCAAACATCCGTGAAGTTATGGCCCGCGGAGCCAACAAAATCGTCATTTCGCTTCATCGAGTTAGTGACCCGACCGATGAGATTATTCTCATGGATGTCGAGGAGATGCTTTCACCAATATTGACAGTCATCCCTTCGCAATTAATCGCTTTTTTTGCGGCTCTAGAACTTGATAAAGATATCGATAAACCCCGTAATCTCGCTAAATCGGTAACAGTAGAATAGTAGGTGAAGTTATGAAATATTTCGGCACTGACGGTATTCGTGGTAAAGTTCATGATTTCATCAATTTTGATCTTGCTTATCGGGTTGGCCAAAGTTTAGCAAGTTTAAACGTTCCGATTGTCATCATTGGTAAAGACACTCGTGAATCTGGAACGTTATTGGCTGATGGCATCGCCAGTGGAGCTAAATCCGTCGGCATAAATGTCTGTGATATCGGGATTGTATCAACACCTTTGTTATCATACGTTAGTGGGAGATTGCAAGCAATTGGGGTGATGATTACCGCGAGTCATAATCCATATACCGACAACGGTATTAAAGTCTTTTGCCTTGGGAAAAAGCTCTTTAGTAAGCAAGAACAATTATTGGAGGATTATTTAAGCGGAGT
>Ga0172377_10009046_pt1 | contig 10214 bp, 5 predicted proteins | sample Pumphouse3metaG_FD_119749 | JGI IMG/M metagenome (GOLD analysis project Ga0172377, IMG submission 119749) | Leachate microbial communities from a municipal landfill in Southern Ontario, Canada - Pumphouse #3 metaG | ecosystem: Engineered > Solid waste > Landfill > Unclassified | place: Canada... | reverse complement strand
TGCCAGTGAACCACGCATTGAGGTGCGTATTTACGATGTGTTGACTGTTGATTTTGCAAAGTCTGTTGGCGCACAGTATGTTTTGCGCGGTGTGCGTTCTATGGTCGATTTTGAATACGAACGTACTATGGCGGATGTCAATAAACGTTTGGCTGGTCTTGAAACCGTTTTGCTCTTTGCTGATGCTGATACGGCTTCTATCTCTTCGTCGTTGGTGCGAGAACTCAAAGCATTTGGTAAAGATGTAACTGATTTTTTGCCGTAAAGAATTTCTTTAGAGGCTATACGTAATAAACAAAGGCGACTCCAATTTGGAGTCGCCTTTGTTTATTACGTATGTGTAGTTATTTACTTCGCATGATATCAAAACCTTGACCATATACGCCAATGGCAGAGGATTGTGATACAAAGGCATTTGGATCAATTTCTTTAACCAGTTTAAATATTTTGGCTGATTCATTTTTGCGGGCTAATACTGTGATGATTTTTACGGGTTGTTGTGAGTACCAACCGGTGCCATCGAGAATGGTGACGCCACGGTGAATTTCGGTATTGATAGCAGTCGCAATTTTAGCATATTCGTGTGAAAAAATAAAGAATTGTACCGATTGACGTACACCATTCACGACTAAATCGACTGTGAGAGTAGTAATAACCATGGCAGTTAAACCATAGACTATTTTTTCGATAGTACCATTGGGTAAAAAATAGGATGAACTTATGATTAATACGTCACAATACAATAACGCGCGTCCTAACGTGATGTTGCGATATTTATTGACGACTTTGGCCACAATGTCAGTGCCTCCCGAACTTCCATTGTTTAAAAATACAATACCCATACCAGCTCCTGCAAGTAATCCTCCAAGTACACAAGCCATAAATGGTTCTTGTGCCGAAACAAAAGTTCCAATTTTGGCCGCAGGAATAAAGGCAAGGAAAAAGGTTAAAACAAAAACACCATAGATGGTTCGTAGACTAAAAGCCCAACCCAAACTACGTACTGATAAGATCAATAATGCCGCATTTATGATAAAATAAGTAGCAGATATAGGAAACCCACTACCATATTGAATGATAGATCCTATACCAGTAACTCCACCGCCTGTAATTTGGTGAGGGAGCAAAAAACCTTTCCAAGAGGAAGCATACATGAGTAATCCTAAAGCAATCATTAGATACTCTCTGATAGTATTCCATGTTGGTTTGTTGAGCGTTGTCATACGACTAATAGATTAAAATTAAAGAACAATATTTACAATTTTACCCGGCACAACGATAATTTTTTTAGGTTGTTTCCCTTCGAGGAATTTAGCGGTTTGTTCGTTGGCTAACGCTATTTTTTCAACATCTTCTTTACTCATGTCGGCAGCTAACTCTAATATAAAACGAACTTTTCCATTAAATGATATCGGATATTTTACGGTAGTTTCCACTAAATGTGTTTCGTCGCATAGTGGGAATGTGGCATCACAAATAGATGTGGTGTGACCTAATGTTTGCCATAATTCTTCGGTAACGTGTGGCGCAAATGGCGCTAATAAGATAAGTAAAGGTTCTAGTATTGAGTGTTTGTGACACTTTTGCTGTGCCAATTCGTTTACGCAAATCATAAAAGCAGATACTGACGTATTGAATGAAAAATTCTCAATATCGTAGGTTATCTTTTTTATGGTTTTGTGAAGTGTTTTTAGTTCCTCGGCAGTGGCTCCTGTATCGGTTACAGCCAACTCGTCGCCGGTATAGAATAGGCTCCATAATTTTTTTAAGAAGCGGTGTACTCCATCAATACCATTTGTGTCCCAAGGTTTTGATTGCTCCAATGGACCGAGAAACATTTCGTACAAACGAAGTGTGTCTGCGCCATATTTCTCTACAATATCGTCTGGGTTAACCACGTTGAACATCGATTTCGACATTTTTTCGACGGTCCAACCGCATACATATTTGCCATCTTCTAAAATGAATTCGGCATTTTTGTATTCAGGCATCCACGCGCGGAAGGCTTCGGTATCTAAGACGTCGTTGCTCACAATATTGACATCCACATGGATTTCTTGTGTTTGGTAGTTGTCTTTCAAGTTGTACGATACATATTGGTTTGTACCGACGATTCGGTACACAAAATTGCTTCGTCCCTGAATCATCCCTTGGTTAATCAATTTTTGGAATGGTTCATCTTGACAAATTAGGCCTAAATCGAACAGAAATTTATTCCAAAAACGACTATAAACTAAGTGTCCTGTGGCGTGTTCTGTACCGCCGATGTATAAATCGACGTTTTGCCAATAAGCGTTGGCCGTTTTCCCAACTAAGGCTTCGGTATTATGCGGATCCATGTAGCGCAAATAATAGGCCGATGAGCCGGCAAAGCCAGGCATCGTATTTAATTCTAAAGGATAACCGTCGTCTGTTTTCCAGTTTTGTGCGCGTCCCAATGGCGGTTCGCCGCTTTCGGTAGGCAAATATTTGTCAATTTCTGGTAGTTCTAGTGGTAATTTGCTTTCGTCCAATACGTAAGGCATACCCTTTTTGTAGTACACAGGGAATGGTTCGCCCCAATAACGTTGGCGGCTAAAAATAGCATCGCGTAGGCGATAATTTACTTTTACTTGGCCAAGCCCTTGCGCTTCTACATACGTTTTCATTGTTGCGATGGCGTCTTTGACCGATTTTCCGTTGAGGAAGCCAGAGTTTATCATCACACCTTCTTTGGCATCAAAACTTTCTTCGCTGACGTCGCATCCTTCAATCAATGGAATAATTGGTAAATCGAAATATTTAGCAAAAGCGTAGTCGCGACTGTCGTGTGCAGGAACGGCCATGATGGCGCCTGTGCCATAACCGGCTAACACATAATCCGAAATATAAATTGGAATTTCCGTTCCACTGACTGGATTGATTGCATATGAACCTGAAAATACACCAGATACACGTCTGTCGGCAATGCGTTCACGTTCGGTGCGTTTTTTAGTGGCGTCAATATAATTAGTTACCTCAAGTGTTTGATCCGCAGTTGTACACATGGTTACTAACTCGCTTTCGGGAGCTAAAACCATAAATGTGACTCCATAAATGGTGTCGGCTCTTGTCGTGAAAATCTCGAACTCTACATCTTGGTTTTTTAAGCGGAATTTCATTTCAGTACCTTCGCTTCTGCCAATCCAATTTTTTTGCGTTTCTTTTAATGAATCTGTCCAATCCAATTTTTCAAGTCCTTCGAGCAAACGTTGCGCATAGGCAGAAACACGTAAACTCCATTGGCGCATCATGCGTTGTTCTACAGGATGTCCACCACGTACCGAAAGTCCGTCGCTTACTTCGTCGTTTGCTAATACAGTTCCTAGAGCAGGACACCAATTGACTTTTAAATCGGCTAAATAAGCAATACGGTAAGCCATGAGCACTTCTTGTTGCTTTTGTTCATCCCAACTTTTCCATTCCTTAGCCGTAAAAATAGGCGTTTCTGATTGAGCCGCACGTACATTCGCGTTGCCGTTTTCGTTGAATAAGTCCACCAATTTAGATATGGGTTGCGCGGCATTGGTGCGTTGGCAATACCAATGGTTAAACATCTGGATAAAAGCCCATTGTGTCCATTTGTAATAGTTGGGTTCGCAGGTGCGTATTTCGCGACTCCAATCGTAGCAGAAACCTATTTTGTCCATCTGCTCACGGTAGCGAGCAATGTTCTTTTTAGTTGTTACTTCGGGATGTTGACCTGTTTGTATGGCATATTGTTCAGCTGGTAAACCATACGCATCGTAACCCATTGGATGCAAAACGTTAAAACCTTTTAAGCGTTTGTAGCGGCTAAAAATATCACTAGCAATGTAGCCCAGCGGATGGCCTACATGTAGTCCCGCACCCGATGGATAAGGGAACATATCTAAAACGTAATATTTTGGGCGATGTTCGTCTACGTCAACTTTGTAAGTGGCATTTTTAATCCAATAGTGTTGCCATTTTTGTTCGATTTCTTTGAAATTGTATTCCATAATACGGGTTTGTTCAAATTATTAATTAATAATTTGAGTATCTGTTTTTTAATGAGTTAGACCTTTTAATTGAGAGGAAAATCATAAATTGTAAGGGATGATTATGTAATTTCCTTTTAACTCGCAAATGTACAAAAAAATCCACTGTTGGCAATGGATAAAAACGTCGCTAAAAATTTTGTTTTTTAGCGACGTTTATGAGATTGAAATTTCTTGCTATTTCCTAATTGCAGGTCAATACATTGGCATTATCAATTGGGGCTATATTTGTGCAATCGTCTGCCGCTGTAATGGTTAAATGGCCCCCATTGAGTGTAATGGTTCCATCTACGTTGATGCCATCCGATTTTGTACCAGCGGCATTGATTGTTACTGTGCCGCCATTCATAGTTACATTATTGATAGTTTTGATGCCGTGGGCTTTTTCTCCATTAGTGCTGATGGCAATTGTGCCGCCGTTGATAACGATGTATGGAGTGATGCTGTCGGTTGTGGTAGTTTCTGGCTCGAACGATGCTGTGATACCTTTATCAACTGAAGTAATTGTGATGTCGCCATTGTTTATTTCGATGTAGCCTTCATCAATATCGATGGCATCACCTCCGGTGCCTGTGGTGGTGAGATTTAGTGTCCCGCCGTCGCACAAAAAGTAATCTTTGGCGTGGAGTGCATCCGATTCTGATTTAGTGACGGTGATGTTACCGTTGCGAACATGAATATAGTCATCGCTACAAATGGCGTGTTTATAATTACCTTCAATATTCAGCGCTCCGTTACCGCTAAAGATAAGTTGTCCTTCGCTAAAGAAACAGGCTTTTTCGTCTTCGGTGGTTGATGTTGGATAGGCGGTGCCGTCTTTGAGTGTGTTTGTTGTATTGTCTTCAAGTACTACAAATACACGTTTGCTCGATTGAATATTGATGGCCGAACCTATGGCATGAGTGATGTCGACACCATTCAATGAAAGCTTGAATTTATGTGTGCTGTAAACTTTTAAACTTCCGTTCGTAGTTGTGCCCGTAACGTGTAATGCGAGACCTTCGATGGTCGAAGTGACAACCGTATTGGCTCCATCTATCGTAACTGTAACTCCTGTTGAGGCGGAATTGGTAAAAGTTGCCGTTTCACCATTAAATGTGATATTGATTATTTGTGTAACTGTGTAGTTTTCAATCGAGTCGTTGTCACTTGATGTGTTCACTGTTGGCGTATTGGTCGTTTCGCAAGCGTTAAATGCGACTAATATGCCCATTAGAAGAATGAATAAGGTTTTGTTTTTCATAATTGAATAAGGTTTAATGCAGCAAAGATATATAAAGTACTTGATATTGTCTTATGTATACATCAAAATTAATTCTAACCAATTTAAATATTTTGTTTTACCTTTTTAAAGTGCTAAAAAAATAGTACTTTTGCACTTATAGAACGCCTCTTTATAAGAGACTGTTATCACTTTTACTTGTAACTGATTATGAATTCCACTAATACAATATTGAAACGTGCCGATTTTGAAATCATGGCACCTGTTGGGTCTTGGGAAAGTCTCGCTGCGGCTATTAAAGCGGGAGCTGATTCTATTTATTTTGGTATTGAAAATTTAAATATGCGTAGTCGTTCGTCGAGTAATTTTACAACGGACGATTTGCGTACTATTGTTCAGGAATGTAATGAACATGGCGTAAAGTCATATTTAACGATTAATACCATTATTTATAATGATGATTTAGTGTTGATGCGTACCATTGTTGATACAGCTAAAGAGGCTGGTGTTTCAGCTATTATAGCAGCAGATGTGGCGGTTTTGATTTATGCGTACAGTTGTGGTGTGGAAGTTCATTTGTCTACACAATTGAATATTTCCAATAGCGAAGCGCTCAAATTTTATGCGCAATTTGCTGATGTTGTTGTGTTAGCGCGTGAGCTCAATATGGAACAAGTGGCTCAAATTCATAAAACAATTACGGATAATCAGATTGTTGGAAGAAGTGGGGAGCTGATTCGTATCGAGATGTTTTGTCATGGTGCTTTGTGTATGGCGGTTTCGGGTAAATGTTATTTAAGCTTACACGAGTTGAATGCTTCTGCCAATCGTGGTGCCTGCATGCAGGTTTGTCGTCGCGGTTATACTGTTCATGATAATGATTCTAAAATTGAATTAGCTGTTGATAATGAGTATATCATGTCTCCTAAGGATTTGAAGACGATTCATTTTTTGAACAAAATGATAGATTCTGGGGTACGTGTTTTTAAAATCGAAGGGCGTGCGCGTGGACCCGAATATGTTAAAACGGTTGTGACTTGTTACCGTGAAGCCATTGAGAGCTATCTTGATAATTCGTTCACTGACGATAAAATTAACAACTGGGACGAACGTTTGTCACGTGTTTTTAATCGTGGTTTTTGGAATGGCTATTATCTTGGTCAAAGACTTGGCGAGTGGAGCCATAATTATGGTTCTGAAGCGACACGTCGTAAAATGTACGTTGGTAAATGTACTAACTATTTTAGTAAAATTGGTGTGGCTGAGTTTTTATTAGAATCTCAAGAACTTTCTATTGGCGACGAAATCTTAATTACTGGTGCTACTACTGGAGCTTATGAAGATGTAGTTAAAGCTATTCATGTTGAATTGAAACCAGTCGAACGGGTTGGCAAAGGCACCTCTTTTTCTATTAAAACTACCGAGCCTATTCGTCGTAATGATAAATTGTATAAAATGGTAGTCGTACAACCAAACTAAATATGGTAGAACACCATTCCGCTCACAAACTGAAAAAAAGTATTATTGTTTTGTCAATAACGATTTTCTCGTTATTGTTATTGATGGTTGCACTTTTATTTGGCGCGTTAGAATTTGCTTCATCCGACAGAGGAATTCATCAAATTGAAACTTTCAGTAATGATTTGATAGATGGCTCTTTGCAAGTTCATTCAGTGGATTATCATTTTTTGAGTACATTTCCTGATTTTACGCTATCTATTGATAGTGTGTCTCTCCATTCCAAAGTTCTTCCAACTACTGATTCATTATCACTTTTATCTGATAGTTTGGTTCATTTCGACCATTTTTCAGTTACTTTCAATTTAATGCGATTTTTATTCACTGGCGATTTAGTCGTGAAAAATTTTGCACTTGAAAATCTACAATTTGTCGGTGTTGTGAATTCAGATGGCATTGCCAATTGGTCATTGATTTCTTCTGAACCAGATACAACAGCCTCTGAGCCAATTTCGTTGCCTCAGGTGTATGTGCATAGGTTGTCTGTGACGAATGCCTCTATACGTTATATTGATAAACAATCAGGTTTGTCATTTGCTGTTGATTCGTTTCAAATGTTAGCAAATGGAGAAACACGTTGTGATACATTTTTGGTAAAATCAGTAGTGCAAGCTCCACGTATTAGATATGCTGATGATAACAAGATCGAGGTTACGCTTGACTCTTTTCAAATGGATATTTCGAGTGCATTGCTGGGTGATTCTTTGCAGGCAACCATAGGTGTTAGTACGCCTTCAGTTGCCTATAATACGGGAACGATGTATTCAAAAGCGTTGCCATTAGCTGTGGATGCGGTAGTTAAAGCTCGTCATGATTTTTCTCTCTTCGAAATTGAAAAGTTTGCTTTGTTTTTTAAGAATATTCAATGTAACTTGACTGGCACAGCTAATCAATTGACCGATAATGCTGGTTGGGATACAAATTTGAAATTCCAATTAGATATTGCTGATTTGCAGCAAGCGCTCGATTTAGTTCCTATGCCTTATGCAAAGCAATTGGTCGATTTTGATGCTGCTGGACAGATTAAGTTTTTAGGTACGGTAGTGGGCTTTGTAAATGACACTTTATTACCCAAGGTGGTAGCCCATTTAAATATTTCTAATGTACAATTAGGAATGAGAAATAGGCGTCAGAAAATTGACTACATCAACCTTGATGCCGATATGCGTTATGATCAGTTACAGCCAGATTCTACCTTTGTAATACTCAATAAATTTGATTTCAAAAGTGGTCCTTCGTTTATAAAAGCTTCTGGCAAAGTCGAAAATCTTGAAAATATGTATGCTGATTTTTCTATGCGAGCAAAGATGAACTTAGGTTACTTGGCGCAAGTTTTTCCACTTCCGTATGGGACGGAATTGCATGGTAATTTTGATGCCGATTTAAAAACCCATTTGCATATTAATGATTTTAGAGACGCGCATTATGAAAAAATATATGCCTTTGGTAAGATACACATAGAACAGATGTCTGTCCAATTACCGAAAGAAGATTTTGCTTTGTTTGCGAATAATATGCATATGGATTTAGGTAGTAATTCTATCGCTTCCAGGCGTTATAAACGCGATATGCTTTTGTCGTTGCGGGTTGATTTTGATTCGCTTCGCTTGCAATATGGTCATACCATTAACATGAATGCTTCACAAGCTGTTTTCTCGAGTTATGCCGATCAAATTATTTCAGGTATTCCTGTTTTGCGGGCTTCACTCAAGATGGAGCATGCCCAAGCAACCTTGAATGACACACTGTATATGAAAGGTCAACGAACACGTTTGTCATTTACGGTTCGTACTGATACCATTGATACTATGATTCCACGGTTAAAAGCTTCCTTACGTGTCGATTCTGTCATTATTAATCAGCCTTCATTTGGCACATTTATGGATTCTACGCGTGTAGACTTTACCTTAAAACCTCGTGTGCGTAAATCTCATCGTGTCAATGGTGTTCGTGTGCCTATTGATATGACTAATCGTCAACCAATGAATCTTGATTCGTTATATCGTTTGTGCATGGTTGTGGTGAATGCCGAAAAACAAGATGAACAATTCTTTAAGAAATTTACTTTGCATGGGAAAACTTACATGAAAATATTGCGTTATTCGTCGCCTTATTTCCCATTACGAACTTCTGTTCGTCGTTTGGATTTGGAATTTACTGATGACACGTTACATCTCCAAAATTTGCGTTTGCGTGTAGGTCGATCTGCTATCACCCTCAATGGGGACATGTACAATATGCGTCGTGCTTTTTTGCGTGGGCGTACCCTCGAAGCTAATTTTAATATAAAATCCCGTCGATTAGATTTTAATCAAATTTTAAACGCCATTTATGAAGGTAATGAACTTCGTAAACGTGATGTGGAAATTCATAAAAACCAAATCAAAGATGCAAATACTACAACATCTGTTCCGCAAAACTCTTTAGTAAAACTGCTCGATGAATCGACTGATATTTCATCAGCTGACGCAGATACATTGCCATTAGCACTAGTTGTAATTCCGAATAATTTGAACTTAACATTTGTATCAAGTATTGATACGATTCGTTTTGGTAATATGGTGATGCGCGATTTTAAAGGAGATGTACGGGTGAAAGATAATGCCTTTCAAATCAATAAATTGACAACAACTACTGATGTCGGTGATTTGCGCATGAATATGATGTATAAGTGTACAGTTGATACAATAGCTCAAACAGGTATTGACCTTTGGGCTGATGATATCTCTATTGAAGATTTGGTAAGTTCACTGCCTATGTTGGATTCTTTATTGCCTATGTTGCGCTCCTTTAAAGGTAAAGTAGATGGCGATGTGACAGCAGTGGCTAATCTTGATGGGCATCTGGATGTTATTTTGCCTTCTATTAATGCGGCTGCCATGCTCTATGGTGAAAATTTAGTATTGCTTGATGGTGAGACGTTTGCTGAAATAGCTAAAATGCTTATGTTTAAGCGGAAAACGGAAAATATAATTAATAAAATGTCTGTTGAGTTGTTAGTGAAAAATAATCAATTACAAGTATTGCCATTTATGCTTGAAATGGATAAATATTGTGCAGCCATATCTGGTACTAATGATTTTGACATGAATTTTAAATATCATATTTCCGTTTTACAATCGCCATTGCCATTAAAAATTGGGCTTGACGTTGCCGGTAATGCTGATGATTATCATGTGCGTTTAGTGCAACCGTTGTATAAAGATGATAAAAGTGTGACGCATTATGAAGATTTACTTAAAGGAACAGTTAATGTACGTACCGAGTTACAGAAAAGTCTTCAAAAGGTTATTTCGGAAGTCATAAAGACGTCATCTGAATAATATCGATTGACTATTTATTTCATTGTATTGTGGAAATTTGACTTTTTTTTATAATTAATTTGGTTATTAACAGAATAACACATACATTTGTTTCTTAGAAAGATGTTTTTGTGA
>Ga0172377_10009043_pt1 | contig 10215 bp, 6 predicted proteins | sample Pumphouse3metaG_FD_119749 | JGI IMG/M metagenome (GOLD analysis project Ga0172377, IMG submission 119749) | Leachate microbial communities from a municipal landfill in Southern Ontario, Canada - Pumphouse #3 metaG | ecosystem: Engineered > Solid waste > Landfill > Unclassified | place: Canada... | reverse complement strand
TGACGGAGATAGTGCGCCTAACGGACGTTTCCGTTACCGTTATTGCTTTAAAAAATAAAATTAAAAAGAAAAGCGCCTGACAAAAACTTTTTGAACAGGAACTAAAGATCAAATTATTAGAACATCAAAAAAAAGAAAAGCAGATTAATGCTGCAACGATTTTTTATATTGAAGTGGTGTGACTCCCTTTTCTTTTTTAAATGTTACAGAAAACATACTCTGACTGTTAAATCCACATAAATAACTGATATTACTTAAGCTTTCTTCTCCCTTTTTAATAAGTTCTGTCGTCTTGTTTATCCTGAAACTAGTTATATAGTTTTTGGGTAAAATAACGGTGATACTTACAAATTTACGATAAAAGCCGGCACGACTCATGTTCATTTTTTCAGCCAGTTGGTTAACATTAAATTCAGGAGAGGTGTAATTTTCTTCGACAACTTCATTAACTTTTTTCATAAATGAAATTTCAAACTTATTGATATTAGTTTCTTTTAATTCAACAGGAAGAGCATTCTGATAATAATTACGTAGGACTTTGCGCTGATTTATAAGATTTTTTATACGGGCTTTTAAAATAGTTAAGTCGAAAGGTTTGGTAATATATTCATCAGCACCGCAGGAGAATCCGGTAACTTTATTTTCCGTTTCTGATAAAGCTGTTAATAAAATAACTGGAATATGAGATATCAGTTTATTCTCTTTTACAGCCTTACATAATTCATTCCCACTCATTTCCGGCATCATTATATCAGAAATAATTATATCCGGGATATGATTTTTTGCTAACATAAAGGCTTCTTTACCGTTGAATGCAGAAATGATTTTGTATTTACATGAAAGAGAATTTTGAATAAATTTATTCAGCTCTATATCATCCTCAGCGATCAGAACAGATTTTTTTTCGTTTGTATTCGCCGTGTTGACGGAATTAATATTTGTTATGCCTGGCAGGATATCTTTTTTTTCTACTAAAATATTTTTTGGGGACTTCCATGTATCCGCAGGATAGACCTCTTTGTCAATAGGAAAGACGAAACAAAAACAGGTTCCTTTGTTCTCTTTGCTTTTTACAGTAATTGTTCCCTGGTGCATTTCAACCAGACGGTGTGTAAAATCCAGTCCAATTCCCAATCCTGAATAATCAGGTTTTTCTTTGGTTTTACCGTAATGTGCAAATCTTTCAAAAATGTATGGTAATTTATCAGGGGAAATTCCTTTTCCATTGTCAGTTACTGAAATTCTAAGGAAATTTTCTGATTGATGCAAACTTATATTTTTATTTACTAAATCCTTTTTTTTACATATCTCAATTTTTATAATTATCAGACCTGAGACGTTTGTGTATTTAAGAGCATTTGAAATGAGGTTACTAAGAATTTTTTCATATTTATCCCTGTCCAGAGGCACCGTTATTATGCTTAGGTCCGTTTCAATTTTTATTGATACCTGTTTTAATTTAGCGGAATAACGAAAAGAGTCAATAATATTATTGGTGACAGCTATTACTTCTTCTTCCTGAATTTCAAGTTGTAATGTATCATTTTCCATTTGTCTGAAAGAGAGTAACTGATTTATAAGCCTGAGTAGTCTTTCCGTACTGCTTTGTAAACTTTTTAGAGGTGAAGATTGTATTTTCAATTGCTGGAGTTCTGAAACAAGGTAGTCAACATTTCCTTTTATTAATGTAAGAGGAGTTCTTATTTCATGAGAAATATTGTTAAAAAATTTAATTTTCATTTTTGAAATGTCATTTTCACGAACCCGTTCGTTATGTTCAATTTTTATTTCTTTTTTTAACAATTTCGCTCTTAAAATCATTCTAAAAGCAATATATGAAAGTGCCATTATTAAAAAGAAATAACACATAAAAGCCCACCATGTTTTCCATGGTGCCGGTTTTATAGCGATAGCCAGGGTTGCCGGAATTGACCATCTTCCATTGCTGTTTTGTACTTTTGCTTTAAAAGTGTAGTCTCCCGGATTTAAATTGGAGTATCCGGCAAAAGTTCTATTATCAACATAAATCCAGTCTTTGTCATAACCTTCCAGTTTATATGCATATTTCAGGTTCTTTGCAGCAATAAAGTCAAATCCCCTGTATTCTATACTAAAAGAAGGGTAGTGATAATTCAGTTCTATTTTTTTTGTTTTGTTAACAGCCTGTTCCAGTATTTTTGATTTGTCACCTGCCTTAACTTTGATATTTGACACTTTTAACGACTCAAGAATTATTTTTGGAGCATTTTCTTTTTCGTCTTCGAAAATATTGGGATTAAAAAAAGTAAGTCCATAATTTCCACCAAAGAATAATGTACCGTGTTTATCAATGAAAGCAGCCTTTTGATGGAATTGAATATTCTCAAGTCCTTCATTGTAAAAGTAGTTTCTGAATTCATTTTTTTTGTCAAAACAAGAAAGTCCATAAGCCGTGCTGATCCATATTTTCCCGTTTTGATCTTCAATTATTCCAGTAATATCATTACTTGGCAAGCCGTTATCTTTGGTGTAAATTTCAAGTGAATCGGGTTTATTATTTTTTATTCTAAATAGTCCATATTTAAAATTTCCTATCCATAGATCTTTTTTTGAATCTAAATAACATGTGACAACTGCATCCAGTATATCATTCTGGTTTTTAATTTTTTCAGTATAATTGCAGAATAATCCATTTTTATAATTGTATTTATAAATACCTTTAAAGAATGATGATATAAATAATTCATTTTTATCTTTTTCCAGAATTTGAGTGATATTATTACCCAGCTTTCTTATATTTTTTTTTAAGTCGCCTTTATAAGAATAAATAAAAAATCCAAATCCGTCACTGCCTGCAAATAAGTGTCCGTCATGTTCACAAAAACATACTATTCCGTTGTTAAGGCCAGGTAGTTTTAAATGACGGGATTTTCCGGTTTTATAATTATATAAAAACAAAGAATGTTCGGTACTTATCCAAATTCCCCCTTTTGAGTCAGTGAAAACACTTCTGATGTAGTTGCTGTTAATAAAGCTGTTTTCTTTATTCAGAATACTGGTTTTTCTGCATTTTGAGTCATAAATATACAATCCGTTTCCTCTGGTTCCTAAAAAAAAGACATCCTCATCGTTACTTCTTATAGATGTAATGAAAATGTTTTGGGTGAAATTTGATAAGACCATGTCGAAATTGAAATTTTTTCTTTTTTCGAATGAAATTTCTATGCCTTTATCAAAAGTGCCTAACCATATGTTGTTATCTTTATCTTTAAAAAGGGTTGTTAAGTTGTTAGTTCTTAAATTTTGATGATTGTCTGATTTTTTGAAAACGCTAAAGGAATTTGTACTTAAGTTATAAATAAATAATCCCTGTTCTTTAGTTCCAATCCATAATATACCAGGATCAATTTCAGAAATAAAATTAATGGTATATTTTTTAATTTCTTCTAATTTTTTCCATTGATCCGGTATCTTTGAAAAGCTGTGGGTGTTTAAGTCAAAAAAGAATAGCTTTTTCGAAATGCATAAAACCAGATAGTTTTGTAGTTTTATAATTGATATACGGTTATTGGGAACACATTTTCCGGGAATTACATATTCATAATATTTTTCTTTTTCAGGCAGATAATTGTATAAAATAGTGTTTCTAAAATTAGTACCCCATATTCCCTGATTTTCAACAGATATTAAAAAATTTAAATTTGCGTCTTTAGGAAAGGAGTCTACTTTTGTAGTTGTCTTTTCTTTTGCTCTAAGAATGGACAATCCCTTATGATCGCTTGCAAAAGTCTGATTATTATAATCACAGAAATGAGTAAATTTTCTATTATTTGATTTAAAGCATGAAATTTCATCTAAAAAAGGATCATAAAAATCGGTAATACCCGATGAGGAAGCACAGAATATATAACCTTCATGATTTTTGAATAATTCGGTAATAAGGTTGTCATGTAAAGAATTCTGATTTTTACCGTAATGATATTGTTTAAATGAAATTCCGTCGTAACGATTTAATCCGCATGAAGTTCCAATCCAGATATATCCGGATTGATCCTGGCAGATAGAATGAACTGATAAATTTGACAAACCTTCTTTTATTGAGAGATTCTGAAATTTAGGAGGAAAAAATTTTGGACTCTGTGAAGAAGAATCAATCGGTAAAAATAATGTTACAATTATAAAAAATGTCAAACGAAGAACACTCTTAATGCATCTATTAAAAAAGGTGGGATACCTTTTATCTTTATTATTCAAAAACAATCTTAAGAATAGGTTTAACAATAGTGTGATCCTTCGGCAGTAATGCACCTGAGATAAAAAACATAGAAAAGGATTCAGCCTATAGTCGCCTCTTTTATCATTTCCATTCATTAAGTTAAGTTTTAGTTCTGTTAGTTTATTACACGAAAATAAGATAAATCCGTGTTAAAAAATATTTTTTTGTCCTTATAAGTAATTATTGTTCACTATTATCAATACATAAAATGAACTATTTTTGGAAACATATGAATTACAGCAAATGCTTTTATATATACCGACTTCGTTTATTTTGGATGCTATTACAGTAACGTATTTGCAGCTTATTTAATCTTTTATTTAAATATTGTGAATAGCTCCATGAAAATTCATTATTGAAAGCAATAAGTATACAAACGCACAAAAAACTGAGATGTTTAATAAAAAAGTTACAGCCTGATTAATTTATATTCGTATTTGTAAAATCTGGCTAAACAAGATGTTCTTATACTGTATACTTTTAAAATAAGTTGTAACAAATATTTAAAAAAATGAACTATTTATCAAAAATTAAAAAAACGGCATTGTTGTTTTTCTGTGCGAGTTTCTTTTTAGGACAGCTTCAGGCAGAAAATAAAGACAAGAAGCCATTGAACGTAGTCTTCATTCTTGCCGACGATTTAGGATGGAGTGATGTTACTCTTTACGGAACAACAAAGTATTACGAAACTCCTAACTTAGAACGTCTTGCAGCACGAGGACTAACATTTACTCATGCTTATGCAGCAAGTCCTCTGTGCTCTCCGACAAGAGCAAGTATTTTAACCGGGCAGACTCCTGCCCGTAATGGAATTACAGCACCGGTCTGTCATATAAAAAAGGTGTTATTAAAACCAATCCGTCCTGAAAAAGCAGCACCTGAGGATAAGTCAATTGGCTGTATCTCTGCAACTCGGCTTAATAATACGTTACCTACTATGGTTAAGCTTATTAAAAAGAAAGGCTATACAACAGCTCATTTTGGCAAATGGCATTTAGGTGCTGAGCCATATTCTCCTTTGCAACATGGTTTTGATGTTGATATTCCTCACTGGCCGGGATCGGGTCCTGTCAAAAGTTTTGTTGCTCCGTGGATATTCCCTGATTTCAAAGAAAATTATTCCAAAGAACATCTTGAAGACCGTATGGCAGACGAAGCCATAAAATGGATGCGATCTTTAGACGGTAAGCAGCCGTTTTATATGAATTACTGGCAATTTTCGGTTCATGCTCCTTTTAACGCAAAAGAAAGTCTTGTAAAATATTACCGTACAAAGACCGATTTGACCGATTTACAGCATTCCCCCACATATGCTGCGATGGTACATTCTCTTGATCAGGCTGTGGGACGTCTGCTGGATGAAATTGACCGTTTGGGTATTAGTGATAATACGATCATTATTTTCTTTAGTGATAATGGCGGTAACATGTATGACGGGATTGTTGATTCGCTGCCATCAGGAGAAAAATACCTTACAGCTCCGACAAGTAACAGTCCTCTGCGCGGAGGGAAAGCAAATATGTATGAAGGAGGAGTGAGGGTTCCATGTGTAATAGTGTGGCCTGGTTTAACACATCCGGGAACAAGAACCGATGCCATGATTCAGTCAACCGATTTTTACCCTACTATTTTAAAACAACTGGGTATAGCATTACCCAATAATTATAAAATTGACGGGAAGGATATCTCTGCTGCCTTAAGATGCGAAGATTTTGACAGGGGACCAATATATACATATTTTCCGCATCAGCCCAAAATACCTAACTGGTTACCTCCGGCTGTTTCAGTGCATTTAGGTGACTGGAAATTAATACGTATTTTTAATTACGGAGAAAATAATAAACACAGTTATCGTTTGTATAATCTTAAATGGGACATAGGAGAGACGAATAATCTGGCAAAAAAATTTCCTGAAAAAGTTACAAAGCTGGATGCATTAATAGAGTCATATTTAAAGGATTCCAAAGCAGTAATTCCAATTCCTAATCCGGCATTTGATCCGGTTAAATTTCATCCTGAACAAATTGGAATACAGTCTGGTGGTGGTTTGAACATTCCCAAATGGTTTCTTAGTGAATATAAATAGAAATTAATAGTTTAAAAAGTGTCTTCAAAATGTGTGAAAACAAAATATTAGAAATATAAAATCAGACTAAAATTATTTGCGACATCAATACACATTTTGGGATACTCTTATTTTTATAAAAATAACATAAGGGAAAATATTAATATCCTTATATCAATTTGACAGATAAACTATAAACAGATGATAAATATTCAGTTAACGACAGATAAACCAAAAAATCAATTAAATCTGCGTTTTTATTTTTTGTGCAAACCTGATTTTCCAGGATTGGGATAAAAAATCATCAGAATCAGGTCAGATAAATGTTTTAATAAAACTATTTTTAACGGCAATATTTCAAATAAACCTGTATAATTTGCAAAAGACCCGATTATCGAGGAACTGAGAAAATTGGATTATCGGAGTGGATTTAAAAAAATAAATACTTAAAATAAATACTTATGAGATTAATAAAAATGTTTGCAACGGAAAGTTCTCAACATATAAGGGGAAAAATAACCTTTTTTTCTTTATTGTTTTTATTTATATCTCCTGCAATTTTTGCTTTAAATTTTAATTCCGAGAAGGGGCTCTTGTCCATTTCTGCAGATCAACAGAAAATTTATATGGGTAAATCTGTTATGATTGATGCTATTTTAACTCCTCCTAATGGAAATGATGTAACAGATTATATCATTATCCCATTTGTAAATAAGAGAAGATGGGGGGCTCATGAATTTTGTAACAATCTTGGGAAAGCCAGTTTTATGATTCCTCTGCCCAATATTGGAAATGCTGAAATTAAAATGATAGCCATTCCCAAAAGTGATGCGAACTGGTATGGTACTGATGATGTTAATTTGCTTAAGACCGGAACTGTAATGCCTAAATTTGGTATAGTTTCAAACGAATTGGAAATAGATGTTTGTTGGCGCAATTTTGCAAAAAAAACCACAACAGAATCTGTATTTGCCATGCAATGGGAACCTTGGTTTTCTCCTGATTTTAACTGGAGTACCTCACAAGCAGTTCCTTTAATGGGATTTTACGATTGTACCAATCCCTCTGTCTTAAGACAACATGTCTTATGGTTTATGGATATGGGTATTGATTGTATTATTGTTGACTGGTCGAATCATCTGTGGAATGCGAAACATTGGAGTCAAAGGAATGCTGATTCAAATATTATCCTTCATATGACCCAAATGATGCTGGAAGTTTTGGCTGATATGCGTGATGAAGGTTTACCGGTACCTAAAGTTGCTCTTATGCCGGGATTAAGTAATGGGCCACCTGCTACTATGGTAGCATTAAATGAAGAATTCGATTGGATTTATCAGAATTTTCTTCGTAATTCAAGATTTAAAGGTTTGTGGCAATATTGGGATAATAAGCCTTTAATAATTGTACTTGATACAGGAGTAATGGGAACAAAAGAGGGTACTACGGAATCTGCGTTTCGAGTACCATTTTTTAAACAAACTTTAACAGGGAAAGGAGCAACAGAAGAATTTTTGGATGAATTTAGAAAGCAACAGATTTCTGTTGATGATGAGCATTTTACAGTTCGTTGGATGTCTTCTCAAAATCAACTGACAGAACATGATAAACTTGGATATTGGAGTTGGATGGATGGTTCCTTAAACCCAATTGTGACTTATCGTAATGAGGAAGCCGAATCGGTTACCGTAGCTACAGCTTTTTTCCCGGAATACGGATGGAAAGATCCAAATGCATTCGGAAGAAGAAATGGATGGACTTATTTACAATCATTCGCGACAGCTTTGGAAAAAAGACCATCATTTATTATGCTGCATCAATTTCAGGAATATACGGGACAATCAGAAGGAAAAGGTTATGGAGAAAATAAAAACATTTATGTAGATAGTTATAGTGTGGAATACAGTGATGATATTGAACCTGTTTCTCTTACATCGCCTGGATATAGAAAAGACAAAGGTGGATGGGGATTCTATTATGTAAATATGACTAAGGCATTGATTGATGTATACAATGGTGTATTTGATGATGTTACAATTATGGCTGTGGCTCAACCCGAATTAGTGAAAAAAGACTTATTGTTTAGTTGGACAACAATTGGCCCAGATGCATCAGGTTATATAGTATACATTGACAATAAACTGGTTGCCGGCAATATCAAAAAGACAACTTATTCTTTTCCATTAAGAAAGCTTTCAAAAGGAACTCATTCCATCAAAGTTGTTGCAAAGGGAGTGTCTACACGATATGAATTATCTAAATATCATTTGGATACACCATTAAATATGCCTGTGCCATTGATTGTTGAAGAAAGTTTTAACGTGGAATGAATAGGGAAATTCTATTTTAATTATTAGGAATACAATTTTATGAAGTGTGTAAGTTAAAAAATACCTGGCGATATCTACAAATAACAAGGATAATGCCAAGTTTTGTATTTAAGGAAAAAGATAAACTGGAGATTGAACATTTACTTAAAGAAAAATCACTAAAATCCGTATAAAGTAGCATCATAAAAAATATCCGGAATCGAATGACAAACTATTGTTCTTATAGCACATAAATCTCTCATGTTTTTTAAGTGTAAAGGTAGAAACAATGAAAATTACAAATTATTTCAATACATTTTCAATCTGGCTTGCAATTTACGAAAAGGAAAATCAAAATTTCGCGGACATGAAAAAACAAACGTGAACAATTTGCCAGTGTTTACTGATAAATATATTTCTAATTATACATTTTTAGGAGTAAAAAAATCACAAAATGGTGCAAAAAGCAAAAAATACTGTTTTTTATTAAAAAGTTAATCAATTTTTAAAAACTTACTTTTTATAGTTGACTTATTATTTAAAATAAGGAAATAATATGAAAGTTAAAATGTCTTATAATTTATTCCAACGAGTACAATCAAATAGTTTTATTTGGTGTCTGTTAGTGTGCCAATTGTTTAGCTGTGGAGTTTTTGCAAGTTGTAAAAATGGTGATAAAGTAATTAAAAAACCCAATATTTTATTTATTATGTATGGCCTATGACATGGGTTAAAGCTGATGGGAAAAAGTATTTTACCATTGCTCTCTGGTGATGATTTTGAATCGGATAAATATTATGTAAGTGTTTATTTTCGTTCGCGAAGTATTATTAAAGGCGATTGGAAATTGGTGAATTATTATGACGGACCTTTTGAATTATACAATTTAAAAAATGATCCTACTGAAAAAAATGATCTGGCAAAAGAATATCCTGAACTAATATCCCAGTTTATTAAGGATTGGAATAAATATGCAAAAAAACAGGGCTTTGAAAATAATAAAAGCTGGAACAGACCTATTGGAGATAAAAAACGCGGTTGGGGGTATGATTTTTTAGATCCGGGAATTATTAAAACAACCCCGGAATGTATGTCAGATAATGTAGCCCTTGACGTGAAATTAAGTTTTACCTTAAGTGGCAAAATTGATTTGTCAGAAACAAAAGGAAAACAAATTAGACTACAAAAGTATGGTGATTCAGAAATTATCTGGTCTGCAGATTTTGATAAAATATCCATTTATCCAAAAGAAAATAAAATTGTTTTTAATGATTTTCCTGTGCTTGAGCCCAATACTCATTACTATTTAACCTGGGATCAAGGTTGGTTGAAATACGAAACCTTAAAAGGAATACATGCCATTCGTCCGTGCAAGGAAAGTGCATATTCGTTTCGGTTTCGAACCAAAAAATCGGATTGAAGTATTTGTCATTTTTAAATAACTGTGTCATCATGAAAAAAGGTTACATGTTTTGATACAATAATAATTAAATTATTAATCAACACAAACTGAAGTCAGCTTCAGTTTGTGTTGATTTTTTTGAATAATCAGGCTTTTTTATTTTATTCTGAACATTCATTTTATT
>Ga0172377_10009042_pt1 | contig 10216 bp, 8 predicted proteins | sample Pumphouse3metaG_FD_119749 | JGI IMG/M metagenome (GOLD analysis project Ga0172377, IMG submission 119749) | Leachate microbial communities from a municipal landfill in Southern Ontario, Canada - Pumphouse #3 metaG | ecosystem: Engineered > Solid waste > Landfill > Unclassified | place: Canada... | reverse complement strand
CCTTTGGTTTTTAAACCAACCGTTAAATCAACTAATGATCCATCGATGACTGGAACGCGAAATGCTCCACCATTCAAGCGACCTTTTAATTCAGGAATGACCAAATCAATAGACTTAGCAGCTCCCGTAGAAGAAGGGACAATATTAGCTGCTGCCGCACGTCCACGACGGAAATCCGATTCTTTGACTAAATCTAGGGTGGTTTGGTCATTGGTATACGCATGAACGGTGGTCATAAATCCACCTTCAATGCCATAATTATCATTTAACACCTTAGAAATTGGAGCAAGACAATTGGTGGTGCAAGAAGAAGCGGAAATAATAGTCATATCTGCACGCAATTTATCATGATTGACCCCATAAACAAAGGTTGGGACCCCTTTTCCAGCAGGAGCAGAAATAACCACGCCTTTGACTCCACCATTTTTTAAATGAAGAGAAGCAGTGTCCATATCTTTAAAAATTCCAGTACATTCAAGAACAAGATCAACTCCATAATCGGCCCATTTGATTTTAGATGGATCTTTTTCTCCTACAAAATAAACGGGTTTCCCATCAACCCACATGGTCGTTCCATCTACTTTGATATCGTGTCCACGCCATGGGCGATGTGCGGTATCATACTTCAATAGGTAGGCAGCGTTTTCCATGGTGGAAATATTGTTGATGGCAACAACTTCCAATCCTTCCACCTCGGCAATCCGGCGAAAAGCAAGACGTCCAATTCGTCCAAATCCATTAATCCCGATCTTGACTGTCATAGCAAATCCTCCTCTGTTTATTTTCTAGACTATATCTATTATACGTTTGTACCTATTGTTTCGCAAGGTTTGCTCGTTGTATTTTCGCTTGATTTCTAGATTTGAAACAAAAAAGGTCCTTAGGGACCTCAAGAAATGATTCAACGTGGAAACGTACTATTTTTTCACCCAAATCATGCGAAGAAAATGATATTCCCCACCATTCGTTTGTTGGATATAGAATTCATGTGGTTGAAATCCCACGCGCTGATACACGCTTATCGCCCGTTGATTAAATGCCGCAACCGCCAAAGTGATGAACTCATAGGAATAATGGTGAGAAAGGTATTCTAAAATCTGTGTAAGGAAGTTTTTACCTTCTCCTTTCCCTGTATGTTGGGGAGCCATGCCAAGACCTAACTCGATGCGTAATTGGTCCACGATTTGAACATCAAAATAAGCATATAATTCACCATTTTTATAGACGGAGTAGGTGTGCTCTCCACGCGACAACGGATGGATAAAATCATTCAGATCTTCAGGATCTGATTCGAGATCATAAAAAGAATAAGGAGCCGGATAATGCCAATGAAATGCAATTTCTTCGGCATCATTTTGCGACATTTTTACGATGGAAAAGGGGGACATTGATGCCAACTCCTTCTTACGCTTTGCTGGCAGCATCACAAGGACGAATCACCGCATCCAATTGTTCTTTACAATATGCTTTTTCCCAATACTCATCGGGATGATACGATTGTTTCGATCGGCGTAATGCCTCTACTCCAACATCATCTTCTCGATTGACTAAAGAAGCTGTAGGATAAAACTCCGCTTGCATTTTCATCACAAGATAGGGGTAGAGGCCACGAATATCAGCATTTGCTTTTTCCACATGTACTTGTACAACTTGGTGGGAAATAAGCCATGAGCAAATCGAAAAACCTTCAAGAACTCCATCTACAAAAACGCCACCAATTCGAAATTCCATAAATTGATTGAGGGCAAATAAGTCTAAAATCCCTTTATGTTCTGCCTCAAGTGCCCGACTAGGTTCTCGGTTCATCATCCATCGCTCAACGAGTTCAAGACAATCTCGGCATCCGATGGTTCATTTCTCGAAATTCAAATCGTCCTTCATAGGTTTTTAAGAAGAAATTAACATGGTTGCGCTTCTTCTGCATTTGTTTTCCCGAGTAGGTCCGAAGCTTCTCTGCTTGATAGATGTATTCTGTTTCATTGGGATTGATTTCAAATGAAAAACGTTTGGGAAAAAGTTCTTCTAGCTCAGTTTGAACATTCGCTGGACACCATGGAATGATAAATGGCATTTGATTCAGTTGAAACACCCGATCAAGTTCTTGTAAAGCCTCCTTTAAATACTCTGGGGTACATAAAGGTGCGAAGGCGTAGAATTCGTGTTCTGTCATGATGAACAATAGTAAGTAGCGTCCCGAAGAATCAACTAAAAAATAAAGAGGATCGATGTTTTGCCACAAAAAAACATTAACAACATTATAATTACAATCGCGGTATCCGGCCAACTGAAAAAACCGATCCAATAAGGGGGCATCGGAGGGCATTACAGGTTTTAAATTTGCAGGATTATTCCACAAACAGGGCGTTGACACTAACGTTCAGTCCTCTCGCTATTTTATAAATGGCACGCAACGATACGTTACGACGTCCACATTCAATATCACTAATATAATTGCGGTGTAAATCCGATTGAAACCCTAATTCTTCCTGCGACATTTTACGAATCTTTCGCAATTCCTTCACTCGCTGTCCAAAATGCATCTCGCATTGATCAATCGCCGTCTTTGCCATAGTATTCCTCCTCATTCGTCAATCGTTTCGCTAGCGTAATAAGTTTTTGCATACGATGGTTAATGCCCGACTTGGTAAGTCGTTGATGGGTCTTTTCATAGTAATGGTCGGATAACTCAGAAAGGGACGCATCGGGATGTTCCAAACGAACTTGTGCCAATGCATACATGTTGTCATCAAGATGGTTTAAACCAATCCTAGCTTCGAGTGCAAGAAGTAATTCCTGTTGTCGAGTTCCTACTTCTTGAATTCGCATTTCATTCGCAATGTCACAATTGGTCACCCGGACGACACTATTAATCGAATCTCGCTGAATTCGAATATTCTCAAAATGAATAAGTGCTTTGCTCGCTGACAATATTCGAAGAAAGTCCGCGATTTGTTCGCTTCGTTTCAGGTAAACAACATGTTGATTTCGGCGCTTCACAATCTTTGCATCAAGGTAAAAACGTTTCATTTGACGTACTAAATATTGTGCGTATTTTTCATCGGTGGTTCCAATTTCTAAGTGATAATTGCTTGTTTGAGGGGAATTAACACTCCCAGATGCTAAGAACGCTCCAGCCAAATAATGTCTTGCTAATTCAAGATCTTTTAAGAATGTATAGGATGGATTGATTTGCGAACCCATCGTGTTGCTCATGATTTCAAGCTCTTCTAGTATCAATCGAACTTGTTGATGAATCTCTAAAAAAATTACCGTGTTATCGCCGCGTCGTTTCAACCGTTTCTTTTCAGAAACAATAATTCGTGCGTCCACTCCGAAATTCTTTTTAATTTCTAGAAAGAGTAATTTCGCGATTTTCTTGTTTTCGGTTCGTATGGAAAGCCCCAGACGATTTTCGCGAACAAGTAGATTCCCATTGAGTTTGATAAATGCTGATAAGAAAGACCTCGATTCTTCGGGTGAACGTTCGAGCATCATTGCGACTTCTTCCTTGACTTCTCTCGTAAATGATTGTGGTGCCACTTCAGGATTGGTGGTACTTATGGAAAACTGTGTCATGAAATGGCCTCCTTTCAAATAATTAGGTATTGATTGTTTGGATAAGCGTAATTAACTGATCCATACTGTAAATCATGTAGGTTGCACCAGCGTTTTGTAAAGACGAAGCCCCCTTGGTTGCCCAACCAACTCCAATGGAACGAACCCCAGCTCGCTGCGCAGCGACAATATCTGAAACACTATCGCCAACCATAAGCGCATTTTCTGGAATTACTTGTAAGGTTTGTAGTGCTAATAAGATTCCCTCGGGGTCTGGCTTGTGTTGTTGGACTTCATCAAAGCCAATCATGCAGTCAAATAGATGTGTGAGTTCAAATAAATCCAGCCCAATAATCGAAGCAGGCACTGTTTTTGAAGTCACAAGGCCTATCGAATAACCACCATCACGCAACGATTGCAAGGTCTCTTTCACATTAGGAAAAATTGTAACATAATCTTTTTGATGGATGGCATTATGTGCACGATATTTTTTTATCGCTTGTTCAATTTCTTCTTCAGGAAGGTATCTTCGAAAGGTCACCGGCAAGGACGGCCCCAACCAAGAGAGTTTTTCCTCATTGGTCCATTCTCTCGATGGGAAATATGGAGATAGAACATGTTGAAAGCTGGCAAAGATGACAGAATCTGTATTTAACAATGTGCCATCAAGATCGAATAGAATCGCTTGTACATGACTCTTCATCGTTTTTGAAATCGGCGCAACCACTGATCTCGATGGGTATAAAGCAACAAAGCCAATCCTCCTAGAGCAAATAAGATTGCGGTAACTAAAGAAGTGGGGATTCCCCATTTTGTCATAATGAAATCTGGGTGACGAAGGGGTTCCAATAATGTTCTTACAACCCCATACCAAATAAAGTATAAAGCTGCCAAATCTCCATGACGACGTCCTCGCCAAAATTTACGCAACACAAATGTAATCATAATAAATGCAAATACATTTAAGAGCATTTCATATAAGAATAGTGGTTGCGCTACTAACGTAATTGGACAGGCAATGAGCCCACCACCTGCCATTTGATTGGTGATAAAATCTGGTAAAAACCATAGTGATTCGCGTGTTACGCAAGCACCATAGACTTCTTGATTGAAAAAATTACCCCAACGTCCTAATGCTTGGGCGATTAAAATATTTGGTATAACAATATCCATTGCATATAATTTTTTAATTTCGGGATGTGCCTTTTGAAAATATATATAACCCGCAAGGAAGCCAAATAATACGCCTCCTAAAATGGACAATCCGCCTTCCCAAACAAAGAAGATTCGATACCAGTCGGCGCCAAATGAGTTGGTACCCTCGAAGAAATACCACCAGATTCGTGCCCCCACTAATCCTGCTGGAAATGCGATATAAAATGTGTTTTCCAATACACTCGTGGGATATCCATCTTTTTTAATGAGGCGTTGTGAAACATAATAAGTGAGCAAGGCTCCAACAAGAATAAAAACCGCATACCACTTGATGGAAAAATTACCAAGCTCAATTAATACGGGATCCAATTTTGCAAAAAAATCAATCATCTTTTGTTCCTCCTGTTGCTGCAAGTTTATCAAATTCAGCCATCAATTCTTCAGTGGCGTTGCCACTACTGGATTGTGCACGTAGTGCAGTAACCGCGACTTCGATTAGATCGGCCATATTTCGTCCTCCCGATACTGGCAAACGAATGGAAGGTACTCTTTCTCCCAAATAACTTTTCCACTCGGTCTGATCAGGAAGTCTACTGTATTTTTTGCTCTCCTCGAGAGGAACTAAATCAATAACATAATCAATTTGAGAAGAATCTCGCAGCGCAGTCATCCCAAACATCCGTGTAATGCGAATCACTCCTAATCCGCGTACTTCTAAATAATCTTTGAGATGAACAGGAGCTTTTCCATAGAGTCGATGAAACATGGCATAGACAAGAACGCTATCATCGGCCACCAGCCGGTGCCCTCGACGAATCAACTCAAGTGCAGCTTCACTTTTTCCAATCCCACTTTCTCCACAAATAAGAACACCCAATCCATACATATCCACTAGCGTTCCGTGTATCAATTGTTGTGGCGATAGTTTCTCATACGTATAAAGGATTATCTCGGTAATAACCGCTGATGTAATTCGATCGGTTTTTAAAACAGGAAAATTTTTATCGGAAGCAATTTCTTGGAGAATAATTGGGCAAGGAAGCCCTCGAGTTATCACAATAAAAGGGATGGTTGCTGCAGTCAGCGCATCAAAACAGCGTCGTTGGGTTTTAGGATCCATGCGTTCCATAAATGCAAGTTCCTTACGACCAAATACAATGCCTCTTTCCCAATCCGTATACTCAAAAAAGCCAACTAACTCCAAACCTGGACGATTCACTTCAGAGGTTAGTATATTCCTTTGTAGAGCCTCTTGGTTGCCAATTAAGACCTCATAATGAAGTGCTTTGACTAAATCTTCAACTAATATTGTCGCCTTCATTGATTCGCCTCCTTTGAAAAACTATCTATTTCCCAATACTTATTAACTTATAAGTAATAAAACATACACTGATTGTGTGCAAGATTTTAGCACCTTCATCATACCGACTATTTGTTCAAGTGTAAAGGGTTTTACAAGACTTTTCTTAGATACTCTCCGGTATAACTTGTCGGGTGTTCAGCGACTTCCTCTGGAGTCCCAGCAACTACAATCTGACCACCTTTATCTCCGCCATCTGGGCCTAAATCAATGACATAGTCGGCAGACTTAATAATATCCAAGTTGTGTTCAATGATAATCACTGAGTCGCCATTCTCGACAATTCGATGGAGTACAATCAGTAATTTTTTGATATCTGCACTATGCAATCCAGTGGTTGGCTCATCAAGTAAATAAAGCGTCTGCCCAGTAGAACGCCGTTGTAATTCGGTCGCAAGTTTGAGGCGCTGCGCTTCTCCACCAGAAAGCGTGACTGCACTTTGGCCAATTTTAATATATCCAAGCCCGATATCGTTTAAGGTCTGTATTCGACGTTTAATGTTTGGAATATTCTTGAAGAATCGTACAGCATCTTCGACTGTCATTTCTAAAACATCATAAATGTTTTTTCCTTTATATAGAACTTGAAGGGTTTCATCGTTGTATCGTTTTCCGCCACATTCTTCACAAGGAACATATACATCAGGCAAGAAATGCATGGGGACGCGAATGACCCCATCGCCTTGACACCGTTCACAGCGACCACCTTTGACATTAAATGAAAAACGCCCTTTTTCATAGCCACGCATTTTGGATTCAATGGTGGAAGCAAAAATATCACGAATATAGTCAAAAGTCCCCGTATAGGTAGCGGGATTGGAACGAGGAGTACGCCCAATGGGATCTTGGCTAACATCAATTATTTTATCAATAAATTCTTTGCCGAGAAATTCCTTGTGTGGTCCAGGTTTAATCTTTGCGTTTCCCAAATGATTGAACAAAGCGTTGCCCAGCACTTCATTAATAAGTGTGGATTTCCCTGATCCAGAAACACCAGTAACCACTACGAGATTCCCTAATGGTATTTTTACATCAATATTCTTTAGGTTATTGGCAGTCGCTCCTTTGATTTCCAACCATTTCCCATTGGGCTCACGGCGAGTGGATGGAATAGGAATGCTTTCGATTTTTGCAAGATATCGACCTGTAATGGAATTGGGATTGTCCCGTACTTCTTGAGGAGTTCCTGCTGCAACAATTTGTCCACCATGAATCCCCGATCCTGGGCCAACATCGACTAGATAATCAGCGGCAAGCATGGTTTCTTCATCGTGTTCCACCACGATAAGGGTGTTGCCCAAGTCTCGCATTTCTTGCAAGGCATGAATCAACTTATTATTGTCTTTTTGATGAAGCCCAATCGAGGGTTCATCCAATACATAAAGAACGCCGGTAAGGCGCGATCCAATTTGTGTAGCAAGACGAATGCGTTGAGACTCTCCCCCAGATAACGTGCTCGCGTTACGTGCAAGAGTTAAATATTCCAATCCAACATTGACTAAGAACGAGAGTCGCTCGCATATTTCTTTTAGAATTAAACGTGCAATTTCGGCATTTTGAGGGGATAATGTTAAATCCGACAAGTAGTTTCGAATTTGATCAATGGGTAATTCACAAAGCTCTTGAATGTTGAGCGGACCCACTCGCACAGCAAGCGCTTGTTCATTCAAACGTTTTCCCTTACATGTTGGACATGGCGTCTCACTCATGAATGAACCGTACCACGTGCGCATCATTTCGGAGGTTGTTTCCATGTATAAACGCTCGATACGTGGTTTAACCCCTTGAACAAACCCATTCCGACGAATTCGATTTCCTGATCGCGTTTCAAAACTATACTGCAAAGGCTTATCCGAACCATAAAGAACAATTCGTTTTTCCTCTTCAGTCAAATAACGAAATGGAATGTCCATATCGATTTTATAGTGTTTACAAAGGATCTCGAATTCCTGCCATTCAATATTTTCGCTACCAACAATGTTTTTGTAATAAACGATAGCTGCTTGTTTTAAACTTCTCATTTTGTCAGGCACTAGAATATCGATGTCAACTTCTTTCGTCACCCCAAGGCCGTTGCATGTAGGGCATGCCCCAGTTGGAGCATTAAACGAAAACAATCTTGGCTCTAATTTCCCAATGGAAAAACCGCAATGAGGACAAGCATAATTCGAAGAGAATAATACTTCTTCATCCTCAATGACAACATAAGTGATACCATTTCCCCATTGAAGGGCTAATTCCAAAGAATCACTCAATCGGGTGCGCCCATCTTGGGTCAAAACGATGCGATCAATAACCACATCAATATCCCATTTTTTATTCTTATCAAAGTTGCCCAATTCTTCTATTAATTTGTATTCTTTATTTATACGCACGCGTATGAAGCCACTTTTTAGCAATTGATCCAACAGGTCTTTATGGGTGCCCTTGGCTTGACTAGCTACAGGAGCTAACAACTGCATTTTGGTTCCCTCAGGATATTGATACAAGCGCTCCATCATTTGCTTAATAGTTTGAGCCTGGATAGGGATATGGTGGTGGGGGCAATAAGGTGTGCCTACTCGAGCATAGAGCAAACGAAGATAGTCATAGATCTCCGTTACTGTTCCCACAGTAGAACGTGGATTATTATGGGTGCTCTTTTGATCGATAGCTATGGAAGGTGACAATCCATCAATGGAATCCACATCTGGCTTATCAATTCCGCCAAGAAACTGGCGAGCATAGGCACTGAGTGATTCGACATAACGACGCTGCCCTTCGGCATAAATGGTATCAAAGGCTAACGTAGACTTCCCAGAACCTGAAACACCAGTCACTACGATTAGTTTGTCACGTGGTAATTCAAGGTCGATATTCTTAAGGTTATTTTCTCTTGCACCTTTAATTACAATCTTGTCTTGTGGCATTGTACCAACTCCTTTATAAAAGGGTATATTTATATTTTACACAATAAAGAGATATTTGAGAATAAAAAAATGGTCGGAACGACGGGATTCGAACCCATGACCCCTACCACCCCAAGGTAGTGCACTACCAAGCTGTGCTACGTCCCGAGACCAATTAGTATTATACCACACTTCCTCTCAAAAAGAGAATAACTTTCGCTCATGATTTATTATAAAAAGTTGAAAGCGTTTACATGACTTTTATATATTCAAATACGAGTCGTCGCATTGACTAACACTCATTTTTGTTATATATTTAAGTAAATTTTATTGACACAGATCAGTAAAGTTAATTTAAAAGGAGGAAAGAAGATGAAGAGAAGAAAATTTGAGCTTATGACTGCTCTTGCAACTCTGACTTTGATCGTGTCCGGCTGCGGCGGGACCTCGACAAGCAGTGCAAGCTCGAGTGTTTCCAGCGTCAGCACTTTAACCCCAGCGGAGTTAAAAGCTATTGAGCTAGCCAAAGAAAGAGAAATTTTCGATGGCGTATTGCCAGGCTTCAACGCTCTCGTTGATGCTGCGACTGCAACACTTGAAACAACCGAACGTTACGTGAAATACGCTACAGCCGAAGCTATGTTACTCGACAGTGCGGTAATCAACCCGACGACGACCCAAGGCGGGAACTTTGCTGTCACTCGTATCATTCCAAAAACCGTACCTTATACCTTATTTGGAACTGATAATGAAAAATTGAAACGTCTTCAAGTGATTGATCATGGAACAACCTCTGCTCCAGGTGCAGTGCTAAAAACTACTGAAGTTGCAGCATTCCGTGCCCGTTGGGCAGAAGATCGTGCTCGTGTACTTGCTACTCCTGCTGTGGCTCCATTAGGCAATGCCGATTTGATCGCCGACTATGGATACACACTTGATGATGAATTCAAAACTGTCTACTCAGCAGATATGACCACCAATGACTACCTTGCCACACACCATGCAACAAACTCAGAAGTGTTGGTCAACTTGGTCGATGGTCTCATCGAATTTGATGTCTATGGTCGTTTAGTCGGTGCTCTCGCATCCGCTTGGGAGGTCAATGACGACTTCACCGAATTTACCTTTACCATTCGCGAAGGCGCAAAATGGGTCACCTCAGCCGGCGCTGAATACGCTACAGTTAAGGCTGATGACTTCGTTGCTGGAATGCAGCACTTGCTCGATGCCCAAGATGGACTAGAATATCTCGTCGATG
>Ga0172377_10009039_pt1 | contig 10216 bp, 7 predicted proteins | sample Pumphouse3metaG_FD_119749 | JGI IMG/M metagenome (GOLD analysis project Ga0172377, IMG submission 119749) | Leachate microbial communities from a municipal landfill in Southern Ontario, Canada - Pumphouse #3 metaG | ecosystem: Engineered > Solid waste > Landfill > Unclassified | place: Canada... | reverse complement strand
TTCCCGGGCATTTTTCGGTACACAAAGAGCACATTCCTGACTGAGGAGAAATATACGTACTTCTGTTTTTCGCTGCGGTAAAGCCTGAACTTAAACTTGGTGAAAACGACATAGAAAGACCTCCTTTAAAAATTTTTACCCCCTACATGTACTTTGTTTTGCTAGAATTATTTTACCACTTGATTTATACGACATGTTTCTTAGAGTCACCATCATATTCTTACCTAAAGACTTGCGACGTTCCAATTTTGGGAAAAGGAACCGGGTCATAAGGGATTCCGTTCATTTGTGCTAATTTCTTTACATTTAGAAGATGAATTACAGGTATGCCTTTGTCTATAAAGTAAAAAATAAGCCCCTTACGCGGCCCATTGGGTAGAGAAGGAATATCTTGTACAAGTCCATTCGGAAATGATACCGAATCGTCACCATCTCCAAAATTAGCTGACGCGCCGCCTATATTTACAAAACATTGAATAGTTTCCCCTTTCGAAGCCTCTTTATAAATAGAAAGTCTCCTCTTTATGCTTTCATCCATTTTTTGCTCACTAATAAGATAGAGCCTTGATCGCTTAGCTATTTCCAGTATTTCTTTTTGAGCTTCAGGGAGGAACATCCCTTCAGCCAGATCATTATGCCCCCCCATAGAGACAGCAACAATACTAAAAGGAAGTATTCCCCGTTTCGATATCTCTTTTAACATATCTAAAAATGTGAACTGTGGGAGGTTGGCTCCATACATTGAAGCCCCTATAGAATATATAACTAATGGATGAAGATCCAGCGCCTGCGCAGCAGAAAGAGTTGCGAGTATAAGTGCGGGGAATGAGCCACTAGCACCAATACAAACAATATCTCCCTTTTTTAAGCCTGCTTGATTTAAGTATGTTACCATCATAGCGGCGAAATCAGGATTAGCAGAGCTGCGCTTATCTTCAACTTCCCCAAGAGTCGTTGTAAGGGGCGTAAATTCTTCCCCTATAATGCCTGTCATATTAGGATCTAAAACATGATCTATAGGAATATTCATTGAAAGACGCTTTTCTTTGATAACAGACAAAGAATTTTTCATAATTTCAGCTGCTTCAATCTGTTTATTGTGCAATCCTGGCTTAAAAAACCCTTGAAGGGCAACAAAAAGTAAAATAAAAGCAAGAATATGAAAACGCACGTCTAGTTTTTTCATATATACCCATTCTTCCTTGATAAAAAATAAAGTATAAAATTGGCTGCAGCATAATCGCCGCAGCCATAAGGATACAAACTGTTAACAAAATGTACGTATTTTAGGCCTATCTCTTAAGAGGACCATACCCAATGAAGTTGTTCCATTCTTCAGGATATCCAGTTGTTTTAAAGTTACGATATCCAAGGGCATAGTTTCCAAGTAAATGATCACCAAGTTTAAGCCAATCCTGGTTCCAGCGAACAGCCCTATTATAAGCAAAATCTGTTATATGCTGTATTGCTTGTGTCTTTTTGCCAGCATTCCAAAGTTTTGCCGCATCTCTTTGAACTTGTGCAGTTTCACTATATTGATACTTAAGTTTAGGATCACGGAAATCATAAATTTCTTTAATTGCTTCGCAATAACGAAGTGTTGCCATTTCCTGAACGTAGGAATTAACCCACCAGCCAGAATCTCTTCGGAAATCCTCAAATCTAGAACCTACTTCATAAAATTTGGGGAGTTTTGTCATAATGGGCCAAAGTGGGGTAATGTACGTCGTATCAGGAGCACCGTATCCAAACCAGCTAATGCCCTTTAATCTACTTGGCATTCCAGGATGAACCTGTCCTATATGGATGTAGCACGTTCTATGCATGTTAATTGATCGTTCCCAATCACCTTTTCCCTTATTAGCATGGCGAATAGGGTTCCCCCAGGGACCAGCTGCCGGCCCTTTTGTAAGATCATATTTTGTTCCCTGATAATAGTCGCCCTTAAGTTTAAAGATATCGTGAACAGAGAGCTTCTTGTCGGGTTTTACAAAGAGAGGGTAATTGTGCTCGCTTGGACTCTGTTTCAGAGAAGGAGTTACAAGTTCCTGGGCTCTCCATACTCTTCGTGTGGAGTAGAGTCGTTCCCAATAAGGAGCATATACTTCAGCTGGGCTGAATTTTTTTACATTGACTTCCGTAGGCTTAATCCATTTCATCTTTACGCCAAAAGATACGATATTGGGGGAGTGCATGACATTTTTCTTATCGGTAATGTCTATGTCACGAAGACGAGCACGGTTAGCAGCAACAAAGAACATATCATCTGGCATACGAACTGCGCACCAAACATCGCGTCCGTAAAATTCTGCAATCCATACCTCATCGCCATCAGTTATATTAATCGTTTCACCAGGGCCAGCCCATCCATATTTTTCAACAAGGTCGCCCATAATTCTGACAGCTTCTCGCGCTGTTTTAGCTCGTTCAAGAGCAATATCCTGAGCAAACCAGCAGTCGATTATTCCGTCGCTTTCAGTCTCCATAACTCTTTCAACTTCTGGGTTATCTGTTCCAAATGTTGATTCTCCCATAGCTAAACCCATTTCGTTCATGAAAGAATAACGAGATTTGAAATAACGATAAGTATGTTTAGCCTGTGGCATTTCCCCCATAACTTCACCTGGCTCATATCCATGATCGTTCATAATTATTTTACGAACAGATCCTGCGGGCCAGTCTTTTTCAGGAATAATCCAAAGTTTGAAGTTGGCACTTGTCGAGTCATCGTTGTGAGTGATCATTGCCGTTCCATCAATAGATGCCTTATTACCTACAGCAACAATGGTACACGCGAAGGAAACAGATGCCACGAGAAGAACGAGAGCAAAAGCTACAAAAACCGATAGTAATCTTTTTCTTTTCTCCATTCTTTTACCTCCCCTTTGTTATGAGCCACTTTTATTTGATTTTGTTAATTTAAAAACACCTTTTGTGGATCCGCTCTTGAAGGGTCGTGATAGTAATGTCCAACATCATTTTCCATAAGATCGTTAAAATCTGGCCAACTTAGAATAATTTCTTTTTCTGGATAGAAATCATTCATTTGTCGAACGAGTTCTAAAATACTTGACAGATGTCTTCCAACTCTGTATTTCATCGGAGCTCCTCGCTCAATGTCATATTCAGGAGCACAGAAAAGCAGCCCGTGTTCTGAAGCAGTCTGCAAAAACTCATCTTTTCCTTCAAGCATGAGTTCTTCAGTTATTTTGCCTGCAACACGATCAATAAAAGGTTCCTGTGTTTCCATCAGTACGGCAAGAACCCCTTCGTAATTTTCTTCTGGTACTGGAGAAAAATCTCCAACCTCTCTATGGGTAAGCCCACGAAGTTTCTTAGGACTTGCCTCGCATTTCATAGGAAAATCTCTGGCACTCAATTCCATAGAGGCCATCATTGCAATATCCATTGCGTTGTCATGAGCAACATAGGTGCTCACAACTGGATACATGAGAGATGCTTCGTGTGTATCACAAAAGAGATCTGCTTTTTCCTTTCGTATAAGCTCCATAATGGCGAAAGCAAGTTTTTCAGTTAGATTGCCGTCTGGTCTGCCAGGGAAGGTTCTGTTGAGGTTCCTGGCATCTGTATAGGCTAAATTTTGCTTTGAAGGATAGTGTACGTACGTAAAAGGATCTGGCCATTGATGGAGAGGATCCGTTGAACGATCTCCTATTCGAAATCTTTTGGGACCAAATGCCGTTTCAATATGGAAAAACTTAGGGTATGCATTACCAAGCATTCCCACATATGATGCACTCATATTTGCATGAGGAATGATAAAAGCTCTCCCTTTTTCAATTTCAATGTTTTCCATAGCTACATAAGCAGATTGTGTTGTTGCTGGTTCGTAAGGATGGGTTCCTCCCAAAAAGACGAGGGTCCCACCAGAAACTCCAGAATCGAAAATGTAAACCGGAGTATCTACAGGGGTATCTTTAATTCCTTCAAAATAATCGCTCAACATTACTTTTTTTGTAAAATCATTTGACACTACGATGGTTTCTTGGAAATTTCGTAGATCAAGAAATTCTCTCGCGCCGAGAAAAGCAACAAGAAGAGCGACACCGAGTATTATTATTTTTTTGATAATTTCTTTTTGAGATAACTTTTCTATACTCACGATGCCCACCTACTTTATATGTAAAACCCTTAGGAGAAAGGGTATCAAGGTGTAAGCATAAACGATGTCATAAATAATGCTTCTCCGTGTCTTTCTGAAAAAAAGACTTCTAAGTAGTAACAATCCGAGGAAAGCTGCAATGAGGTAATAAATGGAATGTATTATGGAATTTAAAAAAGTTAGCAAATCAATCCCTCCTTATCTCATTACAAGGAAGCTAAAAAAGTTAGCATTCATCAGAATTATGAGAGCGGTAATTCCCATGAAAAGAGCAGGGATGGCAATAGCCCGTAGGAAAGACATATAGCTTCCCTCATAACCTGAAACCTCAATAGCAACTCTTCCCGAAATTCTGGAGGGAGGCATACAATCCCCCAGAGGAAATATTAAGCTAAGAGCGGCAGCAACAATTGTTACATTGAATCCGATAGAATTGAAAAGGAAAATAAGAGGTGTTCCTAAAATAATGGCGCTTCCATAACTTAGTGAACCTTGTGCCATCGGCAAGAAAAATATAGCAGTAAGATATATAAAGGTAACTGGCAAAGTTACAAAAGTTATGGCAATAAGGCCTCTCACACCAGTTGCTGTCATTATATTAACCAAAACCCCGACGCTAATAACTGTTGCCAAAAGGGGGAAGACCTGTTCGATTGTATTAACAAGGACTTCATACCAATGGGAAAATGGCTTTTTCTGAGGATCGCAAAGGATAGAAATTCCACCACATATAAGAAAATTTAAAGGCAATCCTACTGTTGGCATATTAAAAGCAGCATATTTTGATAAAAGGACGATAACAAGGAAAGTCCCCATGGGGAAAATTATTCTGAACCAGTTCATTCCGTCAACTATAGGAGGTAATTCAGAAAGCACCTTAGCTTTAGGTTGAGGAGTTCCTCCACGAAGAAGAAAAATAACGGCAAAGGCAGTAATAAATAGTATGGGAACCAATAGGGGAATCGTAAAACCTACATAGGGCATGTTAGCTTGGGCCGCCATGAGCATGGCCCATAAATTAATGGGAGGAGCTACAGCTGCCAGCATTGATGTTACGTAAATGAATGCAGTAGTTTTAACAGAAGTGATCCCCATATAATGGAGAACAGTAGCTATCATCCCGCCGACAACAAACATAGAAACACTTCCAGCACCAGTTAAAGCGCCTGGAATGAGCATGATCACTGCTAGAATAGAGAAAAGGACCCACTTGGTATCGTAAAATCGATCAACCATTTTTCTGACCAGAGCATTCATCGCGCCAGTATCAGAATAAAGGTTAACAAAAATAGATGCTGTTACGAAGATAAGACCTACATCAAAATAAGTGAAGGTTCCTTCTACAAGAAGGCGAACTGGAAAGCCTAATTTCCCAGCAAAAGCCCCTGCAATAGCAGTGATAACCATAGAAATTTCAGGCGACTTCAACTTCCAGCTGCACAGGGCAAACACAACAACCATGACAGCCAGTACAATGGATGTTTCAGCATACATAGACATATTATAGATGCCTACTATTGTTTACTGATACATTTCCTGGACAACTTTCATAAAATCCAGGGTTTCGTCAATAATTGTTAAAGGAACTCCGTTTGTTTTGGCTAATTCAGTAAAACGACCGTCTTCGTTACTATCTTTCTTTACAATAAATGCATGTGCAAAAGGAGCTATTGCATCTATAGATCGCTCATCAGCACTTCCAGGCTTACCTCTTCGAGTGTTTCCCTCAATGTGGCAAGCTATGATTTGAAGTCCATCGGCCTTTGCTGATTCCATTATTTTATTAAGTCTGGCTATTTCCTCATCAATTGTTATGCCAGAAGCGCCCAATCCCTTAGCCGAAGAACCTATAATCACCATTATCGTTTTAAATCCGCCAGCCTTAATATCTTCTGGCCATGGTTCAGAGAGATATTTAAAATCTGTAACAGCTTTAGACCTTGTTACTAAAAGCCTTCCCATTTTTCCGCCAGGACCCTGCCCAGCATTAGTAATTAAAAGAGGAACATTTCCCTTCATTGGAGCGTCACCAGTAACAGCTGCATTCGATGGAATGGGGGATAGAGAGAGGAAGAGAGAAAGAATACAAAGGCAGATTATAACTTTTTTCATCCAGATTTTCTCCCCTTTCAAAATTTAAAATATTTCGATTTAACTGCTTCTGTTTCAGTGTATGAAAACTTAATAACCGTGTCAAGCTGTATACTACATTCTTTTCAATAGGGCCAGATTACATACGATTTAGAGCCAATCTGGTTATAGTTATAACTACAAATAACGAGTATATTTAATTTGTTCGGCGAGATAATTCGGTGAAATAATAAAGAGGGAGTGTGCAAAATATGACTACGTTTAAATTCGGGAGTAAAGTTTTGTTTCTTACTCTATTAAGTTCCATCCTTTTAGGGGGCATTTCTTTTGCTGCTCAACCTGAACTTAATGCATATACAATATGGTCAGAGCGTTATGCGAATGCTGTTTTTAGCGCCTTTACCGAAGAAACTGGCATCAAAGTAAATTGGATGAGATTTTCTTCAGGAGAAGTACAAGCACGTCTTGAAGCAGAAAAAAAGAACCCTCAAGTTGACGTTGTATTTGGAAATATGGCTGAGGCTTTCATTAATGGAATCCCCAAAGGGCTTTTCGAACCATATATGCCAGAAGGAAGCAATCAGATACCAGAAAAGTTCAGAGATAAAAATGGTTATTGGACAGGAGTAGCTATTGATCCTATCTGTTTTATGTTCAACGCTAAATTTTTAAAAGATCATGGTCTGGAAGCTCCAACATCGTGGAAAGATTTGTTGAATCCAGCCTATAAGAGTCAATTGCAAATGGCCGATGCACGAACGTCGGGAACAGCAATGTATCGTATTCTCAGTCTTGTTGAAGCCATGGGAGAAGATGAGGCATATTCCTATCAAAGAGACTTAAATAAAAATGTTCAAGTCTACACCAAAAGTGGGGCAGGCGGCGCTTTACCAATAGCAAGAGGACAAGCAGCAGGAGGAATCTTCTTTCTCGTTGATGCGCTGGAGATGCAGCAAAAAGGATATGACATAGTAATTAGTTATCCCGTAGATGGTGTTGTTGCAGGTATTGAAGCTATGGCTTTGGTTTCTGGAGCTAAACATCCGGATCTTGCTAAAAAGTTTTTAGATTGGGCATCTACTGAACGAATGCAACGAATTTACGAAGAGAGCCAAATAAATCTAATTCCTAGTAATCCTAATGTAAAGATTTCTAACCCTGGGCTCGACATGTCTAAGGTCAATGTATTACCACTGGACATTAAATGGGCTGGAGAAAATCGTGAACGCTTAGTAGAACGTTGGATCAATGAAGTACTTAAGTAGCAACAACACGAAAAGGCTTGATAGATCGCTCATAGCTGTCTTAGTTGTATTATGGGCCCTATTGGGCCTTTTCGTTTTGTATCCGCTTATGCGGCTTCTTTATATCGTTTTTATTGTCGAAGGAAGTTTTACACTAAGCAATTTAAGTGAAGTTTTCACAAATTGGTATAATAGGAAAGCACTTTTAGATAGCCTTATTTTGGCAACATCAGTTGCTATTAGTGGAACCTTCTTGGGTTTTATTTTTGCTTTTGCGGAAACACGGATATCTTTACCACGGATTGTGAAGTGGTTTATTGGGGCCATAGTCGTTTTACCCTTTGTTTCGCCTCCATTTACCACTAGTATTGCTTTAACTTTGGCAATAGGCCCCAATGGGCTACTTTTAAAACTACTAGGAATCCCAGATTTCAATATTTACGGATTTTGGGGAACATGGCTTGCGGAAACCCTCACGTATTTTCCTATAGCCTTTCTGACGCTTGCCGCCGTTCTTAACGCAATCGATCAAAATCTTGAAGATGCAGCTATGAGTATGGGAAGCTCTAGATGGCGTACATTTCATACCATTACATTGCCGTTGAGCGCACCTGGTATTGCTAATGCTTTTTTACTTCTTTTTGGCTGTTCTCTAGCAGATTTTGCTACACCCCTTGTTATGGCGGGGCACACATTTCCCGTTCTTACAACGCAAGCTTATCTTCAAATTACTGGGATGTATGATCTTCAAGGAGGAGCAACTCTTTCATTTATCTTGCTCATACCTGCACTTTTAGTCTATCTTCTTCAACATTACTGGATTGAAAAACGCAGCTATGTAACAGTAACAGGCAAATCAGGAGGTCGGGGATCTGCACGAGGGGCAGGAACTGTACTTGAAACGCTCATCTTACTTCTTATATCTATTATTTCGCTCTTTATAATTTTCCTCTACTCAATGATTTTCTTCGGATCCCTCGTAAAGGTATGGGGAGTTGATAATTCATTTACTCTTGAAAACTATGTCTACGTCTTTACTGTTGGGAAAGAAGCAATAAAAGACACACTACTCATAGCAGTAACTTCAACCTTTTTGGGCAGTGTAATAGGCATATGTATAGGCTATTTAGTCAGTCGCCCAGACCTTCCATGGCGTAAAACTCTAGAATTTACTTCTCTGCTAAACTATGTTTTGCCAGGGACAGTCGTAGGTATAGCATATGTTGTTGCTTTCAATTCAGGACCTCTCGTACTCACAGGCACTATGTTTATTATTGTTGCACTTTGTGCTTTTCGTTACGATGCCGCGGGGATACGGGCAATAGTTGCGTCAATGCAACAAATAGATACGTCTATTGAAGAAGCTTCACTTAGCTTGGGAGCCTCTCGCGCAACAACATTTTTCAGAGTGACACTTCCTCTTATTGCTCCTGCCGTAACAACTGGCATGCGATATCTTTTTGTTGTTTCTATGACAGCTGTAAGTGCTATCATCTTTTTAGTCTCTGTGCGATGGAGTTTATTGACAGTACGTATTTTGGAGTGCATTACAGAACTCCTTTTTGCACAGGCCGCTGCTTTTTCGGTTGTTTTGGTTTTGATCGTTTTTGCAGCGATGGGGATTATAGCCCTTATGTTCCGATTGATATACCCTAATTACATGCGAGCTAGATAGAGGAGGCCATAAAGATGTCTCTATCCATATCACTACAGCACCTAACTAAGATTTTCACAAAAGGGAAAGAAAGCTTTAAAGCTGTCGATAACATTCATTTAGACATTAATGCGGGAGAACTCGTTACTTTCTTGGGGCCATCTGGTTGCGGGAAGACAACAATTCTACGAATGATAGCTGGCTTTGAGACTCCAACAGAGGGACACATATACTTTGATGGGAAAAATGTCACGTCTATAGACGCAAACAAACGAGATATTGGTTTCGTTTTTCAAAATTATGCTCTTTTCCCTCATATGAATGTTTTTGATAATGTAAGCTATGGTCTCAAAGTACGAGGTGCTACTCACAGGAAAATAACCGATAAGGTAGCTGAAGTTCTGGCTCTGGTAGGGCTAAAAAACGTTGAAAATCGTTTTCCGAATCAACTCTCAGGGGGAGAGCAGCAACGAGTAGCTTTAGCCCGAGTTTTTGCCATTAACCCTAATCTTCTTCTCATGGACGAGCCACTTTCCAACCTTGACGCTAAGCTTCGCACCTATATGCGAACTGAAATTAGGCGCCTACAAAAGCAATTGGGAATAACGTGTATTTACGTTACTCACGACCAAAAAGAAGCACTGACTATTGCAGATCGTATTGTCGTACTTAACAAAGGTCGAATAGAACAGGTAGCAACACCTTTTGATCTTTATGCTCATCCCCAAACTTTGTTTGTAGCTGATTTTATAGGGCAAGCCAACATCTTTAATAGCAAAGTACAAAGTTTTCATGATGAAAGTTTGGATGTTCTTACATATGGGAATTACCTTACCATACAGAATCCTATGCATACGCATTTTAGTATCGGAGAAGAGATTGCACTCGTTGTACGACCAGAATCTATACGTTTGGAACCGACTGCAAATTCAACTGTTCACGGAATTGTTCGGAGTTGTGTATTTGTAGGAGATAAGATGGAATATGAAATAGAGTTGGAACCGGGGCATCTTATTCATGCTTTTATCCCTTACTCCCACGAAACAAAAGCTTTTTCCGAAGGAGACCGTGTTGGTATTTATATTGATCCGAGAGACATTACAG
>Ga0172377_10009038_pt1 | contig 10217 bp, 7 predicted proteins | sample Pumphouse3metaG_FD_119749 | JGI IMG/M metagenome (GOLD analysis project Ga0172377, IMG submission 119749) | Leachate microbial communities from a municipal landfill in Southern Ontario, Canada - Pumphouse #3 metaG | ecosystem: Engineered > Solid waste > Landfill > Unclassified | place: Canada... | reverse complement strand
TCCATTGTCCATTTTCTAATTTATATTCAATCTTTTCATTGATAACATAAACTAATATACCGTCATTTAAATTATCAATAGATATATTATCTCTATCTTCAATGGTATCTACGATTTTATAATTTTCGTTTCCTCCTATAAAATTAACATTTATACCATCCCAATAGTATTCTGTAGGTTTATTATTATTATTTTCATCAGATACAATAAAATATCTACCTATTGTGGCATTTCCTTGTATATAATTATCAAATTCTGATTTTGTATTAAATTGTTTTATAAACATATTATTAAAATAATTTTTAACTTATATTATAAGTTTTTAATATACCATTTTCAAATACTAATGTGTGAACATTACTATTTTTATCTTCGATTACAATTGATTCAGATGCCCCACTTATATTTAATACTGGTGAAAACTTTCTAACTACTATAATCCAATCAATTGGTATATCATATGTAAATTGAATTATATTAGAATCACCAGTACCAATTTCAACCCAATCTATACCATATATTAACATATTATTATTTATTTGTATATCTAATTGGTTTTTACCTACTATATATGTAAATGGAATAGAATAATTAGTGTTACCAGATATAGTATATGGTCTATTTTCACTAACAAACCTATTTAATTCACCTTGTTCATTTGTTATTATATTACCTTTTCCATCAGTTCCATATGTTGAAAATTTTAAATCTATAATATCATCTAATTCTATTTTCATATTAGAATAATTACAATCAAAATATAATGTACATCCACTTGTAGGTATACCATCAGTATAGAAAACTGAATTTCCTTGTGTTATACCATACGAATATAATGTACCGTTCATATGTATTTCTATAGTGTTTATATCAATTGTCTTCCCACTTGCAAAAATAAATGATTTGTCGTTTATAATCACATTATTAATGGATGTACCACTGTTTTGTGGGTTAAAATTTTCATGATAATTTTCTGGTAACTCTAAATTATTATCAATTGTTATTCCTGTTAGTCCAATATACTTATAAAATGATATTCTAGGTGGATATATATCATTAACACCAGTTGGTAAAGGGTTATCGACTCTTGGGTAAAATGTTAATACACCTGCATCTGTATCAACTAACCACTCACCTTCACCTGGGTTTATCACATCAATTCCGTTATTCTTAAATAATTTATAGTTATATGATCCGTCACCAAAATTAAAAGGAATTGCATCTTTTAAGTTTTCATTGTAGTATGACTGATTAAGTGATCCTGGTATATGTGACAATTCTAATTTATCAAAATATTTTATAACTCCTTCTTCTTGCCCATTAGATAAAACAGTAGCACTATTTGGTATTTTATCCTCATCTGACCATATTTGTGAAGGTAATACAACGGATCTACCTTTATATGGTTCATTAAAGAATTCTTTAGATACCAAAGTTTCTGCGTTACCAAATAACTTTTTATATAATCTACTCGCTTGTTGTTCTGTTGTTAATGCCATTTAAATAATATTATTTTTTGGTGGTGTAAATTTTTACACCACCAAATTAACATAATTATGTTCTACTACTTGGATTTATATTTAACCCTGTAAATGATATATTACTTCCTTCTGAAATTCCTATTCTAACTACTATTGTTCCTGTATAAACAGGAGTACCAAATGTTATTCTTCTAGAAGTTGCAGTAGATGCACCGAACACAAGTGCTGGTGTACCATCCTCAACACTACCAGGATTAGATACATTATCATATGATGCATTACCATTTACCCAATAAGTAGTTCCACTTATTTTTATTTCAATATATAATCCACTTTGTAATATATTAGTTATATTTTGTGATCCTATTATATCTAATGTAAATGACGAATGATCTTGTAATGAACCTAAATGTGTAAATGTTACCCATCTTATACCACTTGCGGTTGAATAATCAGGTCCACCTTGTGTTGTATAATCAGTTGTTGGGTATATATATCTACCGTTTAATAATTGTAATTCTTGATTTAATAATAATGATTCACTAGAGTCATATGTACCACCCCAATTAGTTGATGGGTATTGTCCTGTGCCTGATGTTTTTCTTATAGATTCATTTGAAACAGTATCTACTCTTCTATCACTAACACTATATGTGGTCCAACCACCTGATGTGCTTGTAGAATTTCTTCCTCTAATTCTAAAACTAAATGATGTATCACTAAAAACACCATTTCTTATATTAAGTGTTTCATTAGCTACAACTCCTGTTTCACCGTATGATGTTGGTATATCATCAGGATTACCATTTTTAGAAGAAATCAAACTTTGTTCAGCTTCCCATACATAACTAGGTGCGTAAAAATAACTAGAAACATTATTTATATTAAATCCTACACTAGTTATAGTATCTGTCGATGTCAATGTAGGTACACCACTAATATAACTTGTCATATTAGGAATAGTTGCACTTATAGTACCAATTGTTACTGATAATGGAGAATCAACATAATAATTAAATAATTCTGGTGAATCAATAGCAGTATGTTCTAATCTCAATTCTCTTTGATTAGATGAAGCAGTTATTGATGGTAAATTACTTGTTAATGAAAATGATGTAACACCTTTCCAAAAACCTGATTTACCAGATACACCATCATATGGATCACCTATATTATATCTAATATATCCATTAGTTTTACTTATACTACTATTATCTATTGTATTAGTTTCGATTGTAACACCACTGTCTATTAAAGTAAAGGTAGCATTTGTTTCTCTTGCGTTTTCAGCTAATCCTACAGTACTTGATATTGTAAGTGTTGGTGTAGTTGACGTAATAACATTATTTACTACAGTACCTGTTGATAATTGTCTTGGTGAATATTTTGTTTGTGTAACATTTAAATTACTTAATGTATTATCCCAACTTCTAGGTGGTGAAGGTGCTAATAATAATAATATCTCATTAAATGAATCAATCGCATTTGCTACCGTAGTACCACTTGTAAAATCAGTAAATAACCCATCAGAATAATCACCATCATCAGGTGTACCAATAAGACCAATACCTTCTGAATCTAATGTTTTAAAATCTAACCTTTTATTAATATCATCCCAATAAGCAAATTTACCATCATCAGGATTTTCTATTCTTGTCGCTAACGGTTGTATATCATTTAAATCAATTGGATCTGTTCCGTCCCAGTGACCAACTCTAGCAGTACCACCACTATCAAAAACTAATAACCCTTTATCACCACTTCCATCAAAATTATCGGCAATCAAACCAGTTAATCCACTTATATTTGTTGGATCACCTAATGGAGAAACTGAATCCTCTCTAAGTATTATATGATCCTTCTTAGTATACAACTGTTCTATATGTGTTTCATAAGTACTACCACTTTGAATTATATCAGCATCTATATGTAATCTACCTTCATTATCAGTATATACTATAACATCTTGACCATCAGGTGTATATAATTTATCATGTGTATGTTCATTAAAATCTGATTTTAATGAAGTTATAGAATCTTCTAATGACGTATCTCCACTAATGATAGCGTTTTCGATAGAAGACATATCAATATTTTCAACTAAATGTTCTATTGACGTAAATCCAGATATTACAATTGATTCTAATGATGTTATACCTGATATCGTTCCTAATAATTCTCTAGTTACTCTCAAACCATCTACACTCTGTTCTAAACCTGAACCTAATCCACTCTCATCTAATATTAATTTAAATTCGGTATTAAATAATTGAATAGCTTGCCCGTCAGTTGTATAAACTCTTGATTCTGAAAATAATTTCCAAATTTGTGTATTAACACCCGGTATAATAATTGCAGGATCTTCAGCATCAGTATCACTAAGTAACCAAGAACTATTTGCGTTTTCATTTCCATTAAATACAAATACATAATTACTAGTATTTACTTCTCCTTCTGGTATTCTATTTGAATCACTTGCTCTTACTAAAGTGGTACCACTAACTTCATATATACCATTTTGTACTTTGTCTATTTGGTCTTTTATTAATATCCTATCACCATCTACTAATGTGTTACCAGATACACCATCTATAGTGTCTGGTATAGATGTAAATCCACTTAAATTAATATCATAATCACCTATTATATTAATTGAAGTAGTTGCTAAATCAACAGGATCTTTAACAATTATAGTACCTGATCCACTACCTTTAATACCCTTTTCACCAACATATTTATAAAATGATATTTTAGGAGGATCAGTAAGATTAACACCAGTTGGTAAAGGGTTATCGACTCTCGGATAAAATGTTAATACACCTGCTTCTGTGTCAACTAACCACTCACCTTCACCTGCTGATATAACAGTTGTACCATCATTTTTATATAATTTGTAATTATATGATCCGTCACCAAAATTAAAAGGAATTGCATCTTTTAAGTTTTCATGATAATATGACTGGTTAAGTGATCCTGGTATATGTGATAATTCTAATTTGTCAAAATATTGAACAACTCCACTTATTTGACCATTAGTTAATATAGGCGCAGTTGTTGATATACTATCTTCATCTGACCATATTTGAGAAGGTAGTACAAAAGTTCTACCACCATAAGATTCATTAAAAAATTCTCTGGATACTAAAGTTTCTGCGTTACCAAATAACTTTTTATATAATCTACTCGCTTGTTGTTCTGTTGTTAATGCCATATTTATTTATTTATTTTTTTAAACTATATTTGTTATTGTTATATTTTTAAATGTTATATTATTATTAGTTATACCAATTCTAATCACTATCGGACCACTATATGTTTTTGTACCAAATGTTATTCTTCTTGATGTTGGTGTTGATGCACCAAACACAACAGAACCATCACCATCATTAGATAAACCTGGATCCCCTGTACCAGAATATGACTTATTTCCATTTACCCAGTAAGTAGAACCACTTATTTTAATTTCTACAAATAAATTATATTGTTCAATTTTTTCTGTTATTCCTTGTGAATCAATAAAATTTAATGTAAATGATGAATTATTATTAAAAACCCCTAATGTCGTAAAAGTAACCCACCTCACTCCTGTAATAGATGAATAATTTGGTCCTCCTTGTTGTGTATAATTACCACTAGGATATTGATATATTCCATTTTTTAACATTAATTCATTATTATAACTACTTACTAGTGATTGTGATGAATCATATAATCCACCCCAATCAGTTGATGGGTAATTACCAGTACCAGATGTTTTTCTTAAAGTTTCATTTGAAACGGTATCTACTCTTTTGGTATTATCTGTAAATGTATAAACATCACCAAATTGACCAATTGAATTTCTTGCTCTAATACTAAAATAAAAATTATTATCACTAAAAACATTGGTTTTAATAGTTGTTGATTTATTTGATATTGGTGATGACTGTGCATATGATGTTGGAGTAGTATCTGGATTACCATAAAATTGTGTAACTAAACCATCTTGTATTTCCCATACATAATTAGCAGCATAAAAATAACTAGATATATTATTAATAGTAAAACTTATATTACTGATAACATCACCAGATGATAATGTTGGAACACCACTAATATATTTACTCATTGTTGGTAATGTTCCTATTGTTAAGTTTGTTATACTTGTTGTTAATGGATCATCAATATAAAAATTTGTAATTAATTCACCTTTTTCCGAATGTTCTAATTTTGCTATTTTTTCAAATGAATTTGGAATTAATGTATTTGAATGATTATTTAAAGATAAAAATGAATTCCAAAAACCTTCTTTGCCCTGTACTTCATCATATGGATCACCTGATGTATATCTTATAACACCTGTATTTTTTATATCACTTAAAGATACATCAACTGATTCTTGAATATCACCATCAATAGAAAATGATAGTATACCACTTTCTGACCCACTTAATCCATTATTAGGTATATTAACACTAAATATTGGATTATTAATAGTTGTTATATAAACTTGATCACCACTACCTAGAGTTCTAGATAAATATTGTTGAGATGTTATATTTAAATTACTTGACTGAAAAACTGATGGAGGGGTTGGTGCTAATTTTAAAAATAATTGATTAAATCTATCAACCGCAACACCGGTTCTTGTCATTTTTGTAAAATCAGTATATATACCATAATCATATTCTTCAGTATATTCAGCATTTCCAATAACATTAGTTCCAGCCATATTATTAACATACTCAACTGTTGCACCGCTTAAAATATCAGTTGATTGTGGTGTTTGTAATGATAACTGTTCTTGTGTTATCGTCTTTTTTGCTATCTGTTTACCGTGTAATTGTGGCATATTATATTTTTAATTTTTAATTTCTTATTAAATAAATAAAATCTATTTTATCATAACTACTATCTAAATTATAACCAGTGATTGATGGATTCCAATATAACTTATCCCCTATCTGTTCTTCTCCTAAATTTCTATGTGTTATACCATCATCATTTGAAAAATAACAATCATATGGATAATCTTTACCACCTACATTAACTTCTAATCCATTTACTGTTACTCTAACAAAATTATCTTCTAATGGTGTATCTGTTATACCTGTTAATACTGCCAAATCACCATCATTAATTGTATCTAATGTTGACATATTTAAATTAGATTTAGAAAAAACAGCACCTTTATATGGCGATGGTGATGGTATAACATTTTTATCAGTTATAATTTTTTTATAATTATTTAATTTAATTAATGCATCAACTGCTTCCTGTGATGAAGAAAAATCTAATTGTATTTGATTTTTATTTTCAATCTTAATATTTATAAAAACTGATTTGGAATAAAAATATGCGACATTTGGGTCCACAATATATTTCAATCTGGATGATTTATCATATATTTTAAGTCTTGTATCATTAGAATTTGGTAATCCTACAAAATTATGTATAGAGTAGTTAGCCATTAATAAATAATTAATTTTTTAATTCTATATATAAATTAAAAAAATTAACTTTTTTATACATTTTAATATCAATAATATTGATATACAGATACATAGTTTTTTATATAAAAAAAACCCCCCATTTTAATAAAAAATGGGGGGTTTTTTTATATAATTTTTTTAAAAATTAACCATAAACTCAATCGATTCTAATTGTTCGGTAGAAATATCAGTTGGTAAATCTTCAAAACCGACTTTAGAAAAATCAATTTCAATGTCATCATTTAACATATTATTATATTCGTTTATTTGTTTTTCTCTTTCTTTTATAAATTCTTTATTTTTTTCTTTTAATTCATTTAGTTCTGAATCAAATTTTTCGACATTTATAATTTTATATCTATTATTTTCAATAATAGGATTACCTTCTTTATTTTTTTCACAATTAATTTCACATAAATTAATTCTTTGTTTTTCATATTCTGTAAATCCTTCACTTGGTTTTACAACTTCTTCTAAGATTTTAATCTCTTCTTCAATTTTCTTTTTGTTCTTTATAAGTGTGTATGCAAATTTTACACCCTTTAATGAAGATACTTTTTCAATTGATTCCATATAAACATATAAATCTTTTCTTTTCATATTTTATGTATTTTTTTTATTTATATATTATAAAAAATTGATCCCGTTTAAAAAATTATTGAATAATTAATTTAAATTTAAAATTATTATTAAAAATATTATTATTCAATTCCATTTTAAATGTATATTCACCTTTTGGGTAATTACTTTTTATATAAAATTTAAAATCATCATCAACAATTTTATCATGAACTTTTATAGTTCCATCAATTATTTGTAAACTTAATATTGGACTGTATCCAAATAATATACTTTCTAATAATTCTAAATCAATATCATAATTATTTGAATAGTAAATAAATAAACTATCATTAATTGTTTCACCTGATGTACTACCTGATGTTTCTCCTGATAATATATAACTTTCTAAAAATACTTCAGTATAATTAAAAGTATTTTCAGAATATAATATATTATTTGTAACAATATTATTAGTTGATCCAGTATTACCATCTAAATATAAATAAAAATCATTATTGTATTTATCTACATCTATGTAAGTAATACCCGTATCACTATATAAGTAACGTTCTTCAATAAAATTAAAATCTATAAAATGTGGAGCAATTCCAATTGGTTCTATGCTAAATAATAAACTACCCCATCCATTAAATGTTATTTTAAATATAATATTATTTATTGTTATATTAATATATTCCCCCTCTGTGGTAAACTCATATTGATCATCACCACCTAAATCCCAAATTAGTATATTTTCACTATCTGTTATACCAGAATTCATAATTGTGATAGTATGTCCACTTATTATTATATTTGTTGTACTACCAGATGGACCAGTATATACGAAATTAGTCTCTACCATAGCATCACCTAGTATATAATCATTATCTGGATATAATATAATATCACCTTCAACAATTAAAATTTTTGATTCTAATGTTTGATTACCTGCTCTATCTAATATTATAAAATCAATATTATATTGTCCTGGTTCAAAAATGGGAGAGAATTCATCATCATTTAACAATAAAGTAGTTGCAGATATTGCTATATTTTTATCGACATTATCAACTATACTATCTATTGTTTTTCTTAAAATATCATCTTTTGTTATTCCATATGCTGGTACTCTTAAATCAAATGGGATATTCATATTAAATATTTCATTTATATCATTTTTGAAATTTATAATAGGTGGTTCATTATCTATTATTACTACAAAATTAATATTGCTATAATTATTGGCAATATCTCTAGCTGTTACAATTACATCATAAACCCCCATTTCTATAATATCTGTTATTGTTTCTATTTCACCTAACTTTCTTATTTTTATTATAGCTGATTCCTTTTGTATATCACCATCTCTATCATCATATATAGTATCAATGAAATAATTTAATATATCATACTGTGATATGGTTTCACCACTATAAGGATAATTGTACATATTAGGTTGTACTATTGGATATAATAATGGATTCATAACTATTAATGGTGAATCAACATCTATAGATGGGAAATCTTTAGTTAAATATCTATTATCTGAATTATTTATTATCCAATTTATTCTACTATTAGCTTGGTTCATTTCAAACATACTATTAAAAAATAATCGTATAATTGTCAATGATTTAGTATTTATTATAAGTTGATATTTATCTTCATTTTTTTCAATTGATGTTATTTCTTCAAAATCCAAATATAAAACAACATTATCATGTAAATCAAGAAAATGAAATTGAGTTGAACCACTAACATCAAGTAAAGTATTCCAATATGTATCAGTAACTATACTATTATAATATAAATCTTTAAATTCAACAACATCATTTCTAATATCATCTAAATCTAAATCAGATTGTTCCATATTTGCCGCTAATACATCAACATAAACCTTTACATTACTCCTATTATTTAAATATATCTGTGGTATTCTATTTGTTGAATTACCAGTCAAAATTAATAATTTATGAGCTTGTCTAATTGTTGTAGAATCATCTTCATACCAATATTCTATAAATTGTTCTTCTTCTATTACACATTTTGGGTTTGTTTCATCATATGTTATTTTAAGTGCTAAAAATGTTATATTATTACCCAAAAAACCATACATAATAGGTTGATTTATTGAATTTGGATTCAATATCATTCTTGATGTAAATTGTGATTCGTATGGTATTTCGATACCAGCTAAATTCAATTTACCGTTTATATTTGGTCCTTCTGTTGAAATTAGACTACACTGATGGAATCTTATTATTCTTGATGTTGGTGGTAACATCTTATTTAGTTGTATATACATACTACATTATTTATTTTTAATGTATATATAAAAATATACCATTGATATTTTATATATAATATTATTAAAAATTTAAAAAAATAATGAAAAAGTTAACAAAAGAAATTTTTATAAAAATATCAAAAATATTACATTGTGATAAGTATGATTATTCTTTAGTGGATTATAAGAATATGTATACTATAATTAAAATTATATGTCCTATTCATGGTATTTTTAAAAAATCCACTGTTAAACATTTAAATGGAAGTGGGTGTAATAAATGTAAACAGACTAAAGGAGAAAAACAAGTAAGTTTATTTTTAGAAAATAATAATATTAAATTAATAAGAATTAAATATAATGAAGATATAAATAAAATATTATTAAAAAAAAATTAAAAATATGAATTATGAATTA
>Ga0172377_10009037_pt1 | contig 10217 bp, 13 predicted proteins | sample Pumphouse3metaG_FD_119749 | JGI IMG/M metagenome (GOLD analysis project Ga0172377, IMG submission 119749) | Leachate microbial communities from a municipal landfill in Southern Ontario, Canada - Pumphouse #3 metaG | ecosystem: Engineered > Solid waste > Landfill > Unclassified | place: Canada... | reverse complement strand
TTCAGATCATGCTGGTTATGAAATGAAGAAAGAGATAATAAGATACCTGGAAGACCAGGGATTTGAGTATAAAGATATGGGAACAGATGGCAGTCAATCAGTTGATTATCCTGATTATGGATATAAGGTTGCCAGAACAGTTGCTGATGGAGAATATGAGCTGGGGATCCTCATCTGTGGAACAGGTATTGGTATGTCTATTACTGCAAATAAGATCAAGGGGATAAGGGCAGCCCTATGTCATGATGTTTTCTCAGCAAAGGCAACCAGAAACCATAATAATAGTAATGTTCTGACCCTTGGTGCACGGGTTATTGGAATTGGACTGGCATTAGAAATAGTAAAGACCTGGCTTGGGGAAGAATTTGATGGCGGCCGTCATCAGGAAAGAATCAATAAAATAAGAGATATTGAAGGGAGAGAATAATAATAGCATGAGTACTGTTACTGTAATTGATCATCCACTGGTTCAACACAAATTGGCCTTAATAAGGGATAAAGAGACCGGGCCAAAGGAGTTTAGAGAACTTGTGGAAGAGATATCAACACTGATGGCTTATGAAGTAACCAGGGATCTAACTTTACAGGAAGTTGAGATAGAAACCCCTATTCAGAAAACAAAAGTCAATATGCTGGAAGGGAAAAAAATAGGGATTGTACCTATTTTACGGGCAGGACTGGGAATGCTGGATGGTGTTTTGAAGTTGATACCAGCAGCAAAAGTGGGACATATTGGCTTATACCGTGATCCTGATACCTTTGAACCAGTAGAATATTATTGCAAAATGCCGACAGATGTAGATGAAAGAGAATTAATTATTGTGGATCCAATGCTAGCAACAGGTGGCTCAGCATCTGCTGCTATCAAGTTTGTTAAAGAAAGAAACCCCCGCTGTATAAAGTTAATGTGTTTGATTTCTGCACCTGAGGGTATTAAGAGGGTACAGGAGGATCACCCCGATGTTGACATATTTACTGCAGCAATTGATGAGAAGCTAAATGAACATGCCTATATCATACCTGGATTAGGAGATGCTGGAGACCGTTTGTATGGAACTAAATAATGGTGTTATTTCCCTTTGAAGTAGAAGGTATTATCTGTTACTATAAATGGGGAGAGTGAGGGATAATAAAATGTTGGCTTATATTATTGTTTTCATAATGAGCTTAGTTATATCATTAGTATTTACCCCTTTTGTAAAAAAAATGGCTGTGGGAATAGGGGCTGTAGATCTACCTAACAACCGCCGAATAAATAAACTCCCAGTACCAACACTTGGTGGGGTAGCAATTTATCTGGGTTTTTCAGCGGCAATGTTTTATAATATCTCTATCAGCAGATTATCCCTGGTTATTTTTCTAGGAGGAACCTTTATTTTAATTGTTGGAATTATTGATGACTTATATGAGATGTCAGCTCATTTGAAGTTTTTCTGTCAAATACTAGCAGCAGCAATCCCGATTTTGTTTAGTATCAAAATTGACTTTATAACAAATCCAATTAGTGGAGGTATGATCTATCTCAGCCATTGGGGTATTCCTTTGACTATATTATGGATAGTTAGTATTACCAATACAGTAAATTTGGTTGATGGTCTTGATGGCCTGGCTGCAGGTATTAGCGCTATTGCTGCTTTGACTCTATTCTTTGTTGCTTTACAGGAAGGACAGATAAATGCGGCAGTATTATCTCTGGCATTAGCAGGTAGTGCCCTGGGTTTTTTAAAGTATAATTTTCATCCTGCAAAAATATTCATGGGAGATACAGGTGCTATGTTCTGTGGGTATATATTAGCAGTGATTTCTGTCTCTGGTGCTCTAAAAAGTGCCGCTACTGTTACTCTGGTGGTACCAGTACTTGCTCTGGGGGTTCCTATTCTTGATACTGTTTTTGCCATAATACGACGTATTTATAATGGGAAACCTATTGGTGAAGCTGATCATGGTCATATTCATCATAGTCTGTTGGCCTTAGGGTTCAGTCAACGGCAGGCTGTTCTGGGGGTATATGTAATTAGTATTTTCCTGGGTATAACCGCACTAATAATAAATGGCTCTGATTATAATATTGCTCTTATTTTGCTTGGATTTGTATTAGCAGTTCTTATCTATGGCGCCTGGAGGATCGGGATTTTTTCAGTGGAAATACCGAAAGAAGGCACTTCATTAGAAAATAATTAGGTATTTATACTAGATTGACAATTTATAAAATCTCTCTTTCTGAGGGATTTTTTTTAAGTTCTCCTTAAAAATATTCAAATTAACTTGTATTCATTTAAATTTAAGGGTATAATAGTTTTGGTTCTATTTGACTTGATACTATTCGGTGAAGATGGGGTTTATATGAAACGGGATTCAAATTTAAAGGATGTTTTTAAGACTCTTACCCTTCTCAGCCAGTTGGGATTGACCATGGTTGCAAATATAGGAACTGGTTTTTTTCTAGGTTATTTACTTGATTATTTATTACATAGAACAATATTATTTAAAATTATTGGTCTTATTATGGGCATATTTTCAGGTTTTTTTTCTGTATACGAAATTATAAAAAAAGTAACAGGTGATAGGAAATGAGCTTCGGGAAGGAACCAGATGAGTTAATAAAAGCGTTAATCAAAAAGACATGCTTTGTTGCTTTAACTCTTATAATTCCACTAGTATTTATGGGAGAATTTAGCAGTATTATCGGTTTGATTTATGGCCTTAGCATAAGTTTTTTAATTTTTAAATTAAAATATATAAATATTAGCAAAGCCCTGGATATGAACGAGGCCAGGGCTGCTAATTATATTAGAAATCGGTATTTCATTAATTATGGAATTTATTTTATAGTGCTTTTAACTGCCTATCTGAGTCCCAAACTAAACTTTCTGGCAGTGGTACTCGCTCTCTTATTATTAAAGTTTGTAATAATCGGGCTTGCAGCTATAGATTTTATAAAACAAAAGTGGAATAGAAAAATGAAATCAATCCAGGAAGGGAGGTTTTAGAGTGAATCCAGGTCCCAAGGTGATTACATATTTTTTGGGCAATAAATATATGCCGATTACAGATACCCTCATAGCTGCCTGGTTATCAGTAATATTGCTGATTGTATTTTCCTGCCTACTTACCCGTAAATTGAGTATAATTCCCGATCGGCTTCAGAATGCAGTGGAGTTGCTTTTGACTTCAATTGAGAACCTGATTGAGCCCATGCTTCCTGGTATGGGCAGAGAGATCCTACCTTTTATTGGGACAATCTTTCTTTTTGTAGGAGTAGGAAATTTAATCGGATTAGTTCCAGGTCTATCCAACTCTACTGGTGATATAAATACCACCGTTGGTCTAGCATTAGTTGTTTTTATAACCAGCCAATATCACGGAATAAAAGTAAATGGTATAAAAAATTACCTGAAAGGTTTTATTGAACCGGTTTTTATAATGTTACCCATGAATATTATAGGTGAATTAGCTAAGCCTATATCACATTCTTTTCGTCTTTTTGGCAATATTATTGGTGGAGGGATTATAATTACATTAATCTATCAATTTGCTCCCTGGATAATTCCTGTTCCTCTCCATCTCTGGTTTGATCTCTTTGTAGGTGTTATTCAGGCTCTGATATTTGGTATGATATCAATATCTTATATATCAGTTGCCCGTTCTGAATAAAATTTTTTCTAAAAAAATATTTTCTTGTTGATGCTAGTTAAGAAAGGGGGATTTTGGTATGGATGTAACATTAATTAATGCCATTATTAAGGGTGCTGCCTATCTAGGAGCAGGTATTGGAATGATTGCAGGTCTTGGCCCGGGTATTGGGCAGGGATATGCTGCCGGGAAGGCAGTTGAAGCAGTAGGAAGACAGCCTGAAGCCCGTGGTGATATTACTACAACAATGTTATTAGGACAGGCTGTTTCTGAATCTACTGGCATTTATTCACTGGTTATTGCTATTGTTTTGATTTTTGTTGTATAACAATTCATTATGAGGGGGAGGAACAGAAGTTCCCTACCCCTCTGTTTTGGGATATGGACTAATAACAATATTTTTGTTAACTATTATATATTAGTTGGAAAATTTCAGAATAAGACATACGTAAATGTACGAACTTTGATATTTCTGGGAGGTGAACGGAAAAATGATGAGTTTTGATTGGCGAATTGTCTGGGAAGTAGTAAACTTTTTCATTTTAGTATGGCTCTTAAAAAGGTATTTGTATAAACCTATTACAGAAATGCTTGATAAGCGTTCTGAAAAGATAAAAAATGAGATAAGTTCTGCTGAAAAAAGTAATAAAGAAGCTGAAGGACATAAACAGAGATATGAGGCTGAACTTGGAAAAGCCAGAGAAAGGGCTCAGGAAATAATGGAAGATGCTGAGCGTAGGAGCAAGGAAAAAGCCCAGGAAATTATTAGTGAGGCGAAAGATGAGGCCTTAAGAATACAGAAAAGGAATATTGATGAGATTGCCAGGGCTAAAGAAGAAGCCATGGTACAATTGAAACAGGAGTTGACAGTCATGTCAATGATGATAGCCAGCAAATATATGCAGGAAGAGCTTAAAAAGGGACAGCAGGAGAAACTTATTGAGAAATATATAGATACTCTTGATAAAGGGAAATTGGGTGGAGTTAAGTGAAGAATAATGAGATAGCAAAAAAATATAGTCAGGCATTATTTGAATTGGGAAAAGAGGAGAATAGATTACTGGAGCTTAGGGAACAGTTGGCAGATAATGTAAGCACAATTGAGGAATATACTGATTTAGAGAAACTACTCTTTCATCCAGGCGTAACTCCTGTGGATAAAAAGAAAATTCTTCAGGATATTTTTTCCTGTAGCATATCTGAAGAAATTATGAATTTTATGAAATTACTGATTGATAAAAGGCGTGAAAAATACATAAGAGTTATTTATAATAATTTTGTTGAATTAATAAATAAGGAGAATGAGATTCTGGAAGTTGAGGTAATCTCGGCTGTGGAAATATCAGCTGAGTTGAAGGATAAGTTGGAACAGAAGTTAGTTAATTTATCAGGATACAAAATTATCTTGAAGGAAAGGGTTGCTCCAGATATAATCGGCGGACTTATCTTAAAGATTGGAGACCGGATTATAGATGGTAGTATTAAACATGACCTGGAGTTATTAAGGGATAGAATAGCAGAAATTTCAGTAAGTGAGTTAGGGGTGTAGAAAAATGAAGCTAAGACCTGAAGAAATTAGTTCAATAATAAAAGAACAGATCAAAAACTATCAGTCAGAGCTGGAAACTATTGGTGTAGGTACAGTTCTTGATGTAGGTGATGGTATAGCACATGTATATGGTTTAGAAGATGCCATGTCCGGAGAGCTGCTTGAGTTTCCTAATGATGTTTACGGGATGGCTCTTAATCTTGAAGAGGATAATGTTGGTTGTGTTTTACTTGGTAATGAGACCAAAGTAGAAGAAGGGGATACTGTAAAGAGGACCCGTCGAGTGGCAGAAGTCCCTGTAGGAGAGGCATTACTAGGTAGGGTAGTAAATTCACTGGGTCAACCTATTGATGGAAAAGGAGCAATAAAAGCAGAAAAGAATCGGCCAGTTGAATCACCAGCTCCTGGTATTGTCGAGAGACAGCCAGTTGATACCCCATTACAGACTGGGCTAAAAGCTATTGATTCCATGGTTCCAATCGGCAGGGGGCAGAGAGAGCTTATTATTGGTGATAGACAGACTGGTAAGACTGCTATTGCTATAGATACTATTATTAATCAAAAGGGCGAGAATGTAATTTGTATTTATGTAGCTATTGGTCAGAAGGCTTCTACTGTAGCGGAAATTGCAAATCGACTGGCTGAACATGATGCCCTGGATTATACAATTATTGTTTCTGCAACTGCCAGCCAACCGGCACCTTTACAATATATAGCTCCATATGCTGGTTGTGCTATTGGTGAATATTTTATGTATGAAAAAAACCAGGATGTACTGGTCATCTATGATGATCTGTCAAAACATGCTGTGGCCTATCGTACATTATCATTACTATTAAGGCGTCCGCCAGGACGTGAAGCCTATCCTGGTGATGTTTTTTATCTTCATTCTAGATTGTTGGAGAGGGCAGCAAGGTTGAGTGATAAGATTGGTGGTGGTTCTCTAACGGCTCTACCCATAATCGAGACACAGGCCAGCGATATCTCTGCCTATATTCCAACAAATGTAATCTCAATTACAGATGGACAAATCTATCTGGAAGGGGAATTGTTCTTTGCTGGTGTCAGGCCTGCTATCAATGTAGGTGTTTCTGTTTCCAGAGTAGGTGGAGCTGCCCAGACAAAAGCCATGAAATCTGTAGCTGGAACATTACGGCTTGATCTCTCCCAATACAGGGAACTGGAGGCTTTTGCCCAGTTTGGTTCTGACCTGGACCAGGCTACACAGCGACGTTTAAATAGAGGAGAAAGGATAGTGGAGGTCTTAAAACAGCCTCAGTACTCTCCTATGACTGTAGAAGATCAGGTTATGATTATTTTTGCTGCTACCAGGGGTTATCTGGATGATATTCCTGTTGATAATATAGGGCGTTTTGAAAAGGAGTTCTTGAGCTATGTTCATGCAAATTATTCAGAATTAACTCAGGCAATCAAGGAAGAGGCTGAAATATCAGAGGAAAGTAATAAGAGCTTAGTTCAAGTAATAAAGGAATTTAAGGGTATTTTTAGTGTCAGGAAAGTTAGTATTATCACTGATGCTAATACTCAAGAGAATAGTGAAAATATAGAAACAGGAGAGTCTAAAGAGGGTGAAGAATAATGGAATCCATGCGTGATATTAAGCGCCGGATAAATAGTATAAAAAATACCCAGAAGATTACCAATGCCATGAAGATGGTTGCTGCCGCAAAATTAAGAAGGGCACAGGAAAAAGCCGAAAAAGCCCGTCCTTTTTTCAATAAAACCAGGGAAATTATGAGTGATGTAGCACTTTATACCAATGAGTTTACAGAACACCCTTTATTTCGGGAAGTTGAGAGTAACAGACATCTTTATATTGTTATCAATTCAGATCGGGGATTGTGTGGGGCCTATAATGCTAGAGTCGTTGAAAAAGCAGAAAATGATTTTGCTAATGATGAAGAAATATCATTAATTACTATTGGAAGAAATGCCAGGGATTATTTTAAAAAGAGAAAATATAATATAGTCTCAGAATACATAAATATTGCTGATTACCCGGATTTCTGGTTTACAAAAAAAATAGCAGATGAGGTAATTTCTCTCTTTGAAGAAGAGATAGTAGACAGGGTTTCTCTTGTATATACACATTTTTATTCAGTCATAAGTCAGGTTGCGAAGGTTATACCACTACTTCCTCTAAGCAAATTGAAGGACTTCAAGGATCTTCCTGAAAAGAAGAGGCACTCTGCCTATATTTATGAGCCATCTCCTGATGAGGTTTTTGATATTTTGTTACCCAAATATATCAGTAATATACTTTATTCAGCTGTACTGGAAGCTAAGGCCAGTGAATTTGGAGCCCAGATGACTGCTATGGATTCAGCGACAGATAATGCTGAAGAGTTGATAGGTAAATTAACCCTATTGTATAACAGGGCAAGACAGGCTGCTATAACTACTGAAATTACAGAAATTGTTGGTGGAGCAGAAGCCCTCAAATAAAAATATAAAGGAGGAAGGACATTGAGTGAACAAAATACCGGTAAAGTAGTACAGGTAATCGGTGCTGTAGTAGATATTGAATTTCCCTCAGGGAAACTTCCAGAAATATATAATGCTGTTAAGATAACAGATGAAAAACAAAGGAGTCAGGGAGGATCTGACCAGGATAGTTCTGATAATAAAATAGAATTAATTGTCGAGGTTATTCAGCAGTTGGGTGATAACCGGGTTCGCTGTGTTGCAATGGCTTCTACCGACGGCCTGGTACGGGGAATGAAGGCTGTAGATACAGGTGGGTCTATTACTGTTCCTGTAGGAGAGGATGTTCTGGGAAGGATTTTTAATGTCCTGGGGGAAACTATAGATAAGAAAGGAGAAGTAAAAACAGACAAAAGGCTGCCAATACATAGACCAGCTCCTGATTATGAAGAACTGGAACCAGCAACAGAGATTTTTGAAACTGGTATTAAGGTAATCGATCTTCTGGCTCCATATGCCAGGGGTGGCAAAATTGGTCTTTTTGGTGGAGCAGGTGTTGGAAAGACTGTTTTGATACAGGAATTGATAAATAATATTGCCACTGAACACGGCGGCTACTCTGTTTTTTCGGGTGTTGGTGAAAGAACCAGGGAAGGAAATGACCTCTGGCTTGAAATGAAGGAATCAGGTGTTCTAGATAAAGTAGCTATGGTATATGGACAGATGAATGAACCACCAGGGGCCAGAATGAGGGTTGGATTGAGTGGTTTGACTATGGCCGAATATTTTCGAGATGATCTGGGCCAGGATGTACTCCTTTTTATCGATAATATCTTCCGTTTCATTCAGGCTGGTTCAGAGGTTTCTGCTTTGTTGGGGAGAATGCCTTCTGCTGTTGGTTATCAACCGACCCTGGCTACAGATGTTGGAGCATTACAGGAGAGGATTACTTCTACCAAAAAGGGTTCTATAACCTCAGTTCAGGCAGTCTATGTGCCGGCAGATGACTTGACAGATCCGGCTCCAGCAACTACCTTTGCTCATCTTGATGCTACTACGGTATTGTCAAGACAGATTGTAGAAAAAGGAATCTATCCTGCTGTTGACCCACTGGATTCTACTTCAAGGATTCTTGATCCAAGGATTATCGGTGAAGAGCACTACAATATTGCTCGTCAGGTCCAGCAGATATTACAAAAATATAAAGATTTGCAGGATATTATTGCCATACTGGGAATGGATGAACTTTCTGATGAAGACAAATTGGTTGTAAATAGAGCTCGACGGATAGAGAGATTCTTGTCACAACCTTTTAGTGTAGCTGAACAATTTACGGGAAAACCAGGAGTATATGTTTCAATTGAAGAAACCATAAAGGGCTTTAGGGAAATAATGGAAGGAAAACATGATATCTTACCTGAAGAGGCCTTTTATATGGTTGGCACAATAGATGATGCAGTAGAGAAAGCTAAGAGTATCGGGGAAGGAGAATAAGACATGCCTTCTACTATCAGACTTGAAATAGTAACACCTTTTGGTATAATTTATAATGAAGAGATTGATTTTCTTAAAGCACCAGCAATAGATGGGGAGATAGGTATTTTGAGCAGACATGCTCCCCTGGTAACTGGTCTGGAGATAGGGATTCTTCATATAATGAAGGGTGAAGAAGAGATAAAGATAGCAATAAGTGAAGGCTTTATAGAGGTAAAACCCTCCAATATTAAGGTTATTGTAAGAACTGCTGAACTAGAGGAAGAAATAGATGTAGAGAGGGCTAGGCGTGCTAAAGAACGGGCTGAAAAAAGACTTAATCAAAGAGATAGTAATATTGATCACACCAGGGCTGAGGCAGCATTAAAGCGTGCCCTGGCCCGCTTGCATGCAGTTGAACACTCTAGATAAAACCCGTACAAAAAGCCCGTTGTTTAGGGCTTTTTGCTATATTTTAAAAATTTTCTGATAAAATAAGATGATTCTTATAGTATCAAAAAATTAACACTGGAAATAATATAGATTAATAGGTGATAAATGTGGTTAAGAAAAAAAGCAGATTGGAAGAGAAAGTAATACAGGGTGTTTATGGAAAAAAACAATTAAAAAAAGAAGAAAGAAAACGGTTTTTAGGGGAACTTGAGGAACGAGTAATCCGGTATTTAACAATTGATCAGGTTATGGAGAAAGGCACCTATCCTGAAATACTTGAGGCTATAAAATACCCTGAGGCAAAAAAATTAATAATTGATCGTGATATAGAACTGTCAGCAGCTAATGATTATATTAGGCTTGCTGTAGAAAATAATCTCCTTTTCAAAAGGGTTCATTCTCCAGATTTCAAAGGTGATATTGCCTTAATTGTTGTAAGTGATCACGCAGTGGAGCTTGACAATAGGAAAGTTTTGTCAAGGACTGAACGCTTGCAAGAAAGAGGGATTTCTGATAAAATTATCAGGAATCCTGGGGCAAGGTTATGTGAAAAATGCTGGCTTTCCCTGGAGGCAAAAGCGCCGGAAGAGTTAGATAATTATAAAAAAATCGGCTTTATTGATAAAATTATCGGGACAAAATGTGTCTGTGAATAAAAAATATA
>Ga0172377_10009034_pt1 | contig 10219 bp, 11 predicted proteins | sample Pumphouse3metaG_FD_119749 | JGI IMG/M metagenome (GOLD analysis project Ga0172377, IMG submission 119749) | Leachate microbial communities from a municipal landfill in Southern Ontario, Canada - Pumphouse #3 metaG | ecosystem: Engineered > Solid waste > Landfill > Unclassified | place: Canada... | reverse complement strand
GCTATGTTTGATTTCATTCGGGTTATTTCATCGTAGGCTAAATTGTAATTTGTGTAAGCTGATTTATATTCCGGGACTTTGAGCAATTCCGCTCCTGCCTCGTTGTACATGCTGTTGAAGTACGTCTTGAAAGCGGTGGAAGTATCGCTGGAGGTTGAATACGAGCGTTCGAGAAGCACGGATTCAGTTAGGTAGCGCGCCGCATCGTCGTTCAGGTGAGGGATTAATCGATATTAAAACTATCTTCATCGAATAATGTTGGAGTGTACGAAGGTAATTCTGTCATTGTCTTTTTATAATCGGGAGAGTCTGAAGTGAAAAAATCAGGGAACTGATTCTCGTTATCATTTTCCGAAGTGGTTTCAATAGAGGTCGAAGATATGTCGCTCGATGTTGAAGGGTTGACTTCAGAAATTATCTCGGAGGTGGTTTGAGAATTTGTTTCGGAACTTGAAGAGAAATCGCTGGTAGTCTCAACTGAACTACCTGCACAGGATGCAAGCGTGAGAGATAGACAGAAAGTTAATAAATTAAAAGATTTTATTTTCATACTATATATTCTCCAGTGTTTTCATTATGCCATATAGAGAAGAAATATTGTGTTAAATATTTATGAATAAATACATAAATCTTAAGAACTTTACAATAATAAAATATGTGTTCATCTCAACGCGGGATTTCGCGTGAAATCTGATTGGTATAACAAATAGTTAAATGTTAACTTTTATTGATTTTTAAACAGCTGCGAATTGAGGGATATAATACAAATTAGTGCAATTAAAAAAACGCAAAAAAATGGCGCTGAAGAGGGAACCGCAGCGCCTATTAATATATATTGGAGTTATATTAATCGAGTTTGATATGGAAAAATCTAACGATGTAAGTTAAACTTTTCACTTTGTAAGCAATAGAACTAGATAACTCTAGTTCTCATTTATTAGAATTGCTCTAAAGTTGATAATAGGCGCCGAAAGGATAAGACGACGCCGATTATATTAATATATATTGGAGCTATATTAACCGTAGTTACATAAGGAAGCGATGTCTTTTGCGCCGCTTCTTTATAGTCTCATTCTATATTCGTTAGTTAAGATGAAGTTAAGGTTCAAGTGAAATTTTTAAATTTTTTCAAAAATTTTATTCGAAATTTCAATAATAACCAACTTAAATACATTTTTAGAGGCTGATTCTTTGTTCGTCGAGTTAAATGTTCGTTATTGATTGACTATAAACCCCTTATACCTTAAAATAATTAGGAACTTCGAGACGGAAATCTTATGTTAAATCATACCGATTAACTCGCGTAAAATTCTTTCCGAATATGGGTCCTGCGAGTGTGGGGAACATCCATTGGAATATATTTGTGTGATTAATTTGATTCTTGGTCCAAGTAAGGAGAATTTTATGTGGTGGATATACCCAGTTTATGCTTTATTGTTGGTTGCGATGGTTTTTCTGTCGATTAAACTAGCGGACTTAGTAGATTTATTGGACAAAAAGACATGCATTAGTGCTGTATTTATTGGAAGCGTCTTGCTTGCGGCAGTGACATCTCTTCCCGAGCTTTTCACTTCGATTTCAGCGATATTAATAGTTAAAGATCCGCAGTTAGTAATCGGAAATATATTGGGATCGGATATATTCAATATTATGATTACATCTATTTATACGATTGTATTTTTCACGCAGTTTAAAAAATCCGACATTCACAAGTGGCACTTAGTTTCAACTTTGGCTTTGCTCGGGATGTACGCTTTGTCAATGTACGCGCTATTAGCGCCTGAAAATCTTCAATTGATGATTGGAGACATAAACTTTATATCTGTATTATTGCTTTTGGTTTACATCGTTTTAATGGTGAAGCAACCCAAGCAAGATGAAGTTGAAAATATACAGGAAACCGAATCAAAATTGACTTTGAAGCAAATTATTTGGCTGTTTATTATTTTCGGCATACTATTGATAGGCGTCAGTATCGCTATAACTTATATGACTGATTTAATCAAACACGAAATTGCTTGGTTAAATGGAACTATCGCAGGAGCTATATTCTTGGGAGTGGCGACATCTCTACCTGAGGTCATATCTACTTTCCATCTGTTTAAATTGAAAAATTTGAACGCTGGTTTAGGTAATATGATTGGTTCGTGCACGTTTAATCTCCTCATCTTAGTATTTGCGGACGTAATTTCTTGGGCGAATATAGGTGGGAACAGCGCTGATGTAACTGCTAGAGGAATTTTCATTTCTAACATCGACTCTCAACAATTGATAATTTTTGGAGCGATGTCTATCGCTGCTTTATCGCTTGCGCTTTTCCTAAAGTCATTCACTAAAGTCTTTGATAATAAAAAGTTGGGACTTCCTGTAGGAGTTGGATTGTCCTTGGTCAGCGTAGCCTCGTATCTATTAGTATTCGTTCTGTAAGTTTTACTTTGCAATTCCGACCGATAGATATCGTTTGCGCTTTGAGCAGTTAAATTAGTTTTTAATGCGATATATAATATTTGTGGAAGAAAAGATATTAAATGAGAAAAAGAATAGGACCCGTTGTATTTAAATATTTACAAAAGCAGTACATAGGGTATTTAACTCCTTCAAAAGGAAGAAATGTCAGGATCAAAATATGCTATGGAACTCTAGTGTTTGCGATTCCTGAAAAGGTGATACGCAATTACACCAGAAGCGAATCCCTCAAAGCGGGTAAACTTTTAGAAATGTTTCACAAATCCGAAGATCAAATCGACTTCGGCAGTCTTTTTAACGTCTACATGAAAAAACTGAACATGGACAAATTCCTTCAAAAAAAGAGAATTGTCTTATCAGGCGTGTTGAATCTTACTGACGATTACGTATACATATTGGGAGAAAAGAAAAGAGTTATCCGCGGATCTGCCATGGCTAAACAAGGTGAATTTTGCATTGGCGATACAAGCGATTTAAATTTGCTTTTTAGAGAGATGGCCCTCAGTTACCTCAATAGAAGGACGCAGAAATTATCCGAAATGATGAACGTCCTAAATCCTGTGAAAGTCGGCCTTTCTAACGCGACGAACTACCTTGGAATGAACAATGTGAGATTGAATAAAATCATATATAATCCAACGTTGTATTCCTTCTCTCCAGACCTCGTTGACTCGATAATAATACACGAGTTAGCGCACTGTTTCGTTCGTGGTCACAACAGAGAGTTTTATGCTATAATACAAAAGTATTGTCCTCGTTATAAGGAATATTCTACATATATTTCTGGAGGGATGTACAACTTAGAAATGGTGAGTGAATATGAGTAAAATTATTGAGATAACATCCGAAAAAAATAAGACGTACAAAGAGTTTTTGGACGTTAAGAAAAACGGTAAAAAATACGGTCTCGTCCTCGTGGAAGGTGAAGACCTAGTGCGCGCCTGCAAACTCACTGGCGCTCTCAAATACGTCATAGCCTACAAAGTTATGCCGGATTACATGGACTGTCAGCAGGCTGTCGTAAATAAGGCGATGTATAGAAATTTATCTTCGTATCAATCGCTACCTAAAATAATGGGATTAGCGAGGTATACCCTCGCGGAAAACATAACGGATAAAGTTATATATTTGGATGGAATCCAAGATCCCGGTAACCTCGGGACGATCGAGCGTTCAGCCCTAGCTTTTGGATTCAAGAGCGTAATACTTTCAAAGGACTGCGTTTCACCTTTTAACTCCAAAGCTGTGCAGGCATCAAAAGGAAGCATATTTGATTTGAACATTAAATACATGGAACTTGAAGAATTGGCTGCTGAAGGATACGAATTGTACCTCACATGTTTAGAAGGGGAAGACATCAGATATCAAAAGATTCAAAAAGAAGGCAAGGTGTGTCTCGTTATCGGAAATGAAGGGCAAGGAATTCGTGCGAAAAATTTGCAATTGTCCGGACATAAGGTGAGACTGGAAATAAACGACAAAATCGAATCGCTAAATGCGGGCGTTGCAGCGAGTATATTTATGTACTTATGGACTTCAAATGCTAATTGATCAGATCAACCTTGCGGATAAACCCGCAACGGAAAACACCATGTTCTTCAACAAGCAAAACGTAAAGAGAGTTTTGATATGCCTTCACGGATTTGAAACGAGAAACATTCACGATTGCGTTGAATTTAAGGAGTACTTTGACGAGGTGAACACCAACCCCAATTACGAGGTGGACCTCTTTACTTTTTACGATTGGGGCAACAACAAAACCTACAAGCACAAACTGTTTTATGAAAAGTGCAAAAATGAAGTGCAAAAGTACTACGACAAGGGATACGTAGTATATATTTTAGCTTACTCATTTTCAGCTAGTATCGGCGCTAAACTGTGCGCTGAGTTTCCCAGGATTGAAAAGTTGGTATTGGTCGCTCCCACCACTTATCTGATCCGAACTAAATTGCTCATAAGCTATCTGAAGATAGCGGGTAAGCAAATAAAGTTTAAACTCAAATATAAAGCGAAGGCCAAGAAGGTTTTAAAGAGAACTAAAAATGACGGTCTCATAAAATTATTCTTCGCTATGACCGGAACCATTCTTTCCTACAGAAAGTTTTTGAAAAGACTGGATGGTAAAGTTTTGATGATCAAGGGCGCCGAGGATGAATTTTCAATTAACAACACTTTTTCATACGTGTCCTACAAAGCGAAAAACGCTGTGACAATATCGAAGATCTATCCGGGACACAATCACATTATGTTCATGGAAAGAGACAAGGCTATCTGTGCTTATAAAGATGTTCTATATTTTATTTTTCACATCGAGAATGTCGAGAGCGATATCCTGGAAGAAAGCGACCAAAAATAGGCTTCACCTTTTTGGCATCTTTCGGAATAAATTTATTTAAATAAAAAATGAAAATATGCTATATATTTGGACACTTCCAAAAAGTCGCATTTTTTGGAAGAAAAATTTTTTGGAATAGTCACACATATTTGAAACTGTTATAATTCTGCGAAAGTGCCGTAAAAACCTATCTATTTTGAATAATTGCAAAAAGTGCAAACTTCCCGAGCTATTAAAAGGTTTGGAAATATTTTGAACGATGAATAATTTGTATCAAAATGTTGTTGCAATTTGTTTCTCGGTCCCTTATCATTCATTTGTTAATGAAATTAGGAGTTCTGAATGGAAAATTGTAATACACCTCTTATCGAGTTGAAAAACATCTCGAAATCTTTCGGGGAAACCAAGGTATTGAGAAACATAAATCTAACGATAAATAGAAATGAATTTGTCACGCTTTTAGGACCATCTGGTTGCGGTAAAACAACGACTTTGAGAATACTTGGAGGATTTGAATCTCCGACTTCTGGAGAAGTGTATTTTGAAGGAAAAGACATCTCGTCAGTTCCTCCATTTGAACGCGAATCAAACACGGTGTTCCAATCATACGCGCTGTTCCCACATTTGGACGTGTACGATAACATTGCTTTTGGACTTCGAATCGAATCTTTAGAAAAGCACGAATACCCCGACGTTGAACTTACTACAAAGGAAAAATTTAAGAAGTTTTTTTCTAATAAAACTAAGAAATATACGGAAGCTGAAATTGAAGAAAAAGTAAACGCGGTTATCAAACTTGTCAATTTGACGGGGATGGAAAATAGAAATGTCGCTAATCTTTCTGGCGGACAGCGCCAAAGGGTGGCGATTGCGCGAGCAATTATTCTTAGACCCAAGATACTCTTGTTGGATGAATCTCTTTCCGCTCTCGATCTAAAATTGAGAAAAGACATGCAGTACGAATTGAAAGAGTTGCAAAGATCAACAGGTATCACTTTCGTCTTTGTTACTCACGATCAGGAAGAAGCTCTAACGATGTCAGATAAGATTGTTCTCATGAAAGACGGAAATGTCGAACAGATGGGCACAGCTGAAGAAATATACAACGAACCCGTTAACAGATACGTAGCCAATTTTATTGGCGACTCAAATATTCTTAGCGGAAAAGTCATAGATTCTAGACACGTTGAATTCGACGGTGAAAGATTCTTGATGGACGAGACGAACTTTCCTGTCGGCGCGGAAGTCGACGTTATGATGAGACCGGAAGATTTGGATATTGTGTATCCCTCAAAAGGGAAACTGACCGGAGTGGTGGATTCCATTTTCTTCAAAGGAGTCTTTTACGAGGTGGATGTAACTTTAGATAACAAGCGTATCGTTACAATTCACACCACCGACTATATTCCTGCAGGTAAAAAGGTTGGCATCAACTTTGATACTGAGGATATTACTCTCATGGAGAAGATGAAGTAGTATGGCGTTTCATCCAAATACCATACGGCGACAAAAAGTCAAAGTATGGTTCAAGTGGGATTTGTATACGGGAATGAGTATTCCATACCTTCTCGTACTGTTTCTATTTGTCTTACTGCCGTTCATATTCATCGTGCTTTACGCGTTCCTGTCGAGGGACGGTTCCAAATTGTATTTGACTTTGGATAACTTCGTCGAGTTCGTAACTAACGAAAAGTTTTTAAGCGCAGCTGGTTTAAGCTTGTGGTTCGCGTTTATTACTACTGTTATATGCCTTGTGATATCTTATCCTATAGCCTACTTTATCGGTCGTTCAAGACTGAGATTGCGCTCCTTGATCATCATGCTTATCACGATCCCTATGTGGATCAACATGCTGCTTAGAACGCTGGCTTGGAAACAAATCTTCCAACTGTTTGAGTCTCTGCTAGGAATGTCGATTCTCGGAACTGACTTTGCGGTCACCTTCGGTATGGTTTACGTGTTCTTGCCGTTTATGATCATCCCGATATACACTTCAATAATTAAAATCAGCCCTTCGCTTTACGAGGCGAGCAAGGATTTGGGCGCTAACTCGATTCGCACCTTCATCCACGTAACTTTACCCCTTAGTATGCCAGGCATCATATCAGGCATTACCATGGTATTCTTACCGGCTGCTACCTCGCTTGTTATCCCTAAATACCTCGGCGACGGCAATTCTAGATACTACTTGATAGGAAACTTGATTGAATCCTATTTCATAAAAGGCGACAACTATTACTTCGGATCAGCCATCGCTGTCATCCTGTCCCTGATCATCCTGATAATGATGTACCTGGTTACCAAGATGGATCGAACAATAGTCAACGAAAAAGCTAATTCCTTAAAAGGAAACAGCAAAACGCGAGGTAAGGTCAATGGTTAAATCACGCAAGAGAAAAGAATTACACTCCTCAAAAAACTGGAAGGGTGGAGCATTCTATAAGACCTACGTTGGTCTTATAATGCTGTTCTTCTACGCTCCTATCATCTCTATTATGGTGTTTTCCTTCAACTCGGGAAGCTCCGCAACAAACTTTGAATCTTTCTCGTTTGTCTGGTATCAAGAACTGTTTAAAAACGATACCTTGATGTCCGCTTTAGGTACGACAGTATCAATTGCGATAATCGCGACGGTCGTCTCGACAATCATAGGAACTCTAGGGTCAATAACTTTGGCTAATATGACCAAGACTCACCGTTTGTTTACCAATTTTATTCTCAACGCTAACAACATTCCTGTTGTAAATCCTGATATTGTTACCGCTGTAAGTTTGATGGTTCTATTCATGGCGGTAAACGCCGTGCTACCTATGGGCTACACTACTATGCTTCTAGCTCACATTGCGTTTTGTACTCCTTACGTAGTTATTCAGGTGTATCCGAAAGTCTTGAGGCTGGATCAAAACCTAGTCGAAGCAGCTATGGATCTAGGTGCGAGTAGAAAACAGGCTATATACAAAGTCATGTTACCCGAACTTAGACCTGCAATATTCAGCGGAGCATTGATGGCGTTCACCATGTCGTTCGATGACTTCATCATTTCATACTTTGTCGGAGGACAAGAGATGAATATTTCAATCTACGTGTATTCAATGCGCAGATTCAATCCGGTTGTCAACGCTTTATCTTCGATTATCTTCCTGGTAATCGGTCTTACTTTTGTCGCTATCGAAGTGATTAGATCGCATCAGAGGAATTTGGAAGATGAAGACAGCAGTTTTAGACGCAATAAGAAAAATATAAAGAAAGAAGGATTATTATGAAATCGAAAAAATTAGTACTACTCGCTATCTTAGTTGCCGGTATTTGCCTACCTGGTCTCACATCCTGTGGATCAGAAGACTTAGTTTTCTTTAACTGGGGAGAATATATCGATCTCGATATCATCTCTGACTTTGAAGCCCAAGAAGGCGTCAATGTAAAGATGCTTACATTCGACACGAACGAAAGCATGATTGATAAGATGGAGGCTTCTACTTACGACGTAGTAGTTCCTTCCGATTACGCTATTGAAGAACTCGCCTCTAAAGGTGATCTTCAAACCTTAGACATGAGCAAATTCGAAAATTATTCAACTGACAAATTGGTCCCCTCGCTAAAGAGCGCTTTGGATAATTTGGCCAAGGATGAAGGAACTGAAGAAGGTTTCAACATGCTCGATTACGCCGTTCCTTACACATGGGGAGAAGTCGGTTTAATCTACGATTCAAGCGTTATATCAACTGAAGAAATTGAAACAGCTGGCTGGGAAGCATTGCGCACAGCTAAAAATGCCGATGGCTCAGATAGACAGGTGTGTCTTTACGACGCAGCGAAGGATGTCTACTCCATGGCTTTGTCAGCTACAGGTCACAACTTCGTAGACCCCAGCGAAACAGAACTCGCTGATGCTACATCTTGGTTGAAGACCCTCAAGACAAACATCGGAGATAACCTTTCATTCAAAACTGATGAAATTCTAGATGAAATGCCTTCTCACAAATACGACATCTGCCTCGATTACTCGGGAGATGCTATCTACTCGATAATGGAAGAGGAAGATCCAATCAGTCCTCTCAAGTTCTACATTCCTGATGCTGTCGAAGGCTCAGATACTAGAACTAACATATACTCCGATGCACTTTGCATCACAAAAGATTGCCAAAATACTGAATTAGCTTACAAATTCATCGATTACCTCACAACCCACGAAGTTGCTAAGACCAACACCGAGTGGATCGGTTACACAACTCCCATCAACTCCGTATACGAAGAAGTGACCGCAGAAGGCGGATACTTTGAATCTTGCAAAGAAGCTTACGAAGTAAACGCAACTGACAAAGATCACTTCTACCGCTACAACAGCGATTTGAAAATGACTTTAGAAGATTTGTGGTTGAAGGAAATCAGATAGATGATCAAAGGTCTCATATTTGATTTAGATGGTACTTTAGTAAATACGCTCCCGGATTTAACTCTCGGAGTGAATCACTCTTTAGAGTTCTTTGGATTTGCCACTAGAACTGAGAGAGAAGTTGAAAGTTACCTCGGTAATGGTTCGGCTTATCTGATAAAAAAAGCTATAGGTCAAGACGTAAGCAATGAAGTGTATAAAAAAGTATTCGACGAGTATCTCAGTTACTATTTAGAACACGTTCTCGTTAAGTCAACCGCCTACGATGGAATGGTAGACACTTTAAAGCAATTTAAGCTAAAAGGATATAAATTATTCGTCCTTACAAATAAACCTCACGAGCCGGCTGTACGGCTCGTAGAGGGCTTATTTGGCAATGCGTTTGATATGATAGTCGGCAACAGTGCAACTGTACCGACCAAACCGGATTTAACTGGAATGAACGTCATATTAAATAAGTATAATTTGAAACCTGAAGAGATTTGCTACATAGGAGATTCTGACGTAGATATGATAACGGCGGACAAAGCTAACCTTAAAATCAAGGTTGCTTGTTCCTACGGATATCGCTCGTTAGTTGAACTTGAAAAGTATCATCCGGACTACGTAATAGATCGTCCTAGCGACCTTACAAAAATGAAGTTTTTCTCAAACTAATCGAACGAGTATTCAATCTTAGAAAAGCCTAGATAGTTACTTGTTAAATTTTGTTTAAAAATTTCTTTCAAAATCTTGCATTTACTATCGCTATGTGCTTTAATAATTAAGCGCTTTGGTTCCTTAGCCAAGTTGGTAAGGCAACTGACTGCAACTCAGTCACCGCTGGTTCGAATCCAGTAGGAACCTCCAAAAGCGATATTAAAAACGTGCGCCTATAGATCAACTGGATAGATTGTTTGGCTACGAACCAAGAGGTTGGGGGTTCGAGTCCTCCTGGGCGCACCATATTAGAACGATAAAAGTGATACAAACGAGTATCACTTTTTTTGTGCCAAAAATGCCGTTAAATCGGGGCTTTTGCAATT
>Ga0172377_10009033_pt1 | contig 10220 bp, 8 predicted proteins | sample Pumphouse3metaG_FD_119749 | JGI IMG/M metagenome (GOLD analysis project Ga0172377, IMG submission 119749) | Leachate microbial communities from a municipal landfill in Southern Ontario, Canada - Pumphouse #3 metaG | ecosystem: Engineered > Solid waste > Landfill > Unclassified | place: Canada... | reverse complement strand
TTTTATCGCCTTACCAGTCTTATGGAATGGTCAGACTCTTGGCAAGCGCTTCTTTAAAATTCGTATCGTTCGTAAAGATGGTGCAGATATTGATTTTCGAACCATTTTCTTGCGCGAAATGATTCGAACGTTCCTGTTTATTTTGACATTTGGAATAAGCGCATTCGCTGATACGATGGTTTTGCTTTTTTCAAAGCAACGCATTGGATTTTATGATTATGTCGCCGCTACACAAGTAATCGATATTGATTAATAAGGAGGAGAATTACTTATTATGGGAACACCACACATCAACGCAGAAAACGGAGCATTTGCCAAAGTTGTCTTAATGCCGGGCGATCCGCTTCGGGCAAAATGGATTGCCGAAACATATTTAAAGGACGTTAAATTGGTCAATCAAGTTCGCGGGATTCTTGGCTATACAGGCTTTACTAAAAACGGAAAGCGCGTTTCGGTTATGGCCTCAGGTATGGGCCAGCCATCAATTGGCATTTACTCACACGAACTTTACACGGGATATGGCGTCGAATCTATAATTCGTATTGGTACATGCGGAGCTTATCAAAATAACATCGATTTATTCGATGTACTCGTGTGTCAGACCGCCTCGACTGATTCAAATTGGGCTTCGCAATTTGATTTAAAAGGTGGAACATATTCGGCTTGTGCTGATTTTGAATTATTGTTCAAAACTTACGAAGTCTTGAAAAGCAAGAAGATGCCTCTAAAAGTCGGCAATATTTTGTCCGCTGACATATTTTATGATGTTGATCCAAACTCTTGGAAAAAGTGGGCCGCCCTTGGCGTTATGGGTGTCGAGATGGAGTCGTATAGTTTATATGCAACCGCATCTCGCTTAGGTAAAAAAGCTCTATGTTTATTGACGGTTACTGATCATTTTATAAAACCGGAAAAAGCGACTAGTGAGCAAAGACAACTCGGTCTAGGAAAAATGATCGAAGTTGCAATTGAAGTTGCCGAGTCTTTCGCATAATTATTGTTAATGACTGATTTACAAATAGCGTTCATAGTCACGGCTTCGCTAGCCGGATTGCTTCTTCTTTTCATCCTTTTTTTCAAACCGATCAAAAGGAGCATTTTAAGTCATCGCTATGTACGTAACTATGGTCGATTAATTTATAAAATCGCCCTTGATTATGATTTCTATTTGATAAATCAGTTTGGCTTATCACGTCAGGGAAACGAAATTCGCACAATTAATCACATTTTATTCGGCACAAAATGGATTTATGTGATTAAGGACTGCTATTATCGCGGCGCGATTAGCGCAAAGGAAAATGACGCCTCTTGGATTCATTACCTTAATAAGAAGAAAAAACGCTATATCGATAATCCCTTAAAAGTTAATACAGAAAATATTAATCAATTGTCAATGATTACCCAAATTGACAAAAATATGCTAATATCGGTTGTTGTCATCAATGATGACTGTCACGTTGAACCCTTTTCTAGAACGTCGAAAACTAATTTCTTCGTTTCGCGAGGACAACTAAGGAAACTGATTAAGGCGCTGGAAAATCAAGATGTTGAAGCAATTGATGAAAAAGCCCTTGATGCCGCTGTTAAAGAAATTGACCGGTTAAATCTAAATCACAAAAAATGAACATCGCACAAAAAGCATTTCAAACATATCGAAAACATTTGGCTAGTAAATTAGCCATTGCCTTTTCCTTTACTGTTTTTGTTCTCGCCTCACTTGCCATTGGCCTTTTGGGCAGTTATTTGTTTGTTTTGCTTGTGCCGATAATTATTCTTCCTATTTATATATGCTTACAACTTACAAATAGTTCCTTTGCTAAAGGGATGCCGCTTAGTCAAAGAAATTTCTTTGCCTTTTATAAAGTGGCGTTTACACCAACACTGAATGGTGCTTACCAAGTAATTTCCTCATTTTTAAAAGCCGCCCTTATTTATTTTGGTCTCTCGTTTGTTGTTATTTTCATTATGCTACAAGTGTATCTAACAAACGACGCTTCCTTTGCTCAAGAATTTCAAGGCATTACGGCTTTAATCACAAATGGCATGTATCAGGATGCTTTACAAGCATATGAGGAAAACGCCACCGTCTTATTTATATCAACTGTTGCAAGTTTGATTAGCGGTGGTTTATCGCTTTTAGCTTTTATGCATTTTATTGGGCGGAATTCGATCGTTCCTCATCTCGCCCTTTCGATGTCTGCTTTGCCAGGGAAAATCGCTTATTCTGTTCATCGTCAAGGTTTGAAAGTATTTAAAAGCGAATTTAATGGCGACTATTATCGGGCATCATGGCTGGCTGCACCAATAATCCTTATTGGTTTTGCCGGTGGAGTGCTCGCTACTTATTTCTTTACAAGTAATACTTACCTAATTCTTTTATCTGGCTTTGCTGGAGCTTTTATTCTTCTCACCCCTTTCCTTCCTTATTTTCTTGATGTAGTTGAAGAACTCTTTAAAAAATATAAAGACCGTTATCTAAGAGTTTCAATCGATCAGGCGACAAGGGTTTATGAAGAAATCAAAGTCGCTCAGCAATTAAGCGAAGAACAGCAAAAAGAACTCGATAAGTTGATAAATGATTTAAAAAATCAATCCGAGAATAAAAAAGTCGATAATCAATCCGACGATGATAGTTACGAAGAATAGTACTATATGATAGAAAAAAGTGCTGACTAATCAGCACAAATTGGTCGATGGAGCAGGTGACGGGAATCGAACCCGCGTAACTACCTTGGCAAGGTAGTGTTCTACCATTGAACTACACCTGCAGGATGAGATGCGAGTATCATTATAAAGAAGTACGAGCGATTATTCAAGCACGAAAAATTGTGATAAAATAAATAGTTACTCTAAGAGTAAAGGAAAAACGATATGGATGCTTACAAACAATTAGCCGAATTAATCTTCCCAGACATTCAAGAATCGCTTGAAGATTTAGAAAAAAAGTATCCGCCCCGCAATTTAAAAGAAGGGGCACAGGTCACTCGTTTTGCGCCATCTCCAACCGGATTTTTACACACTGGTTCCTTGTTTACGGCCATGGTTGCTAAAAAAACAGCTAAAGATAGTGGTGGTCTTTTTTATCTTCGGCTTGAAGATACCGATACAAAAAGAGAAATATCAGGAAGTGGCGAACAGTTAATTTCTCAACTCGCGGAATTTGGCGTTACTTTAGATGAGGGATATCTCGGTGATCGCGACATTGGCCATTACGGCCCATATCGGCAAAGTAAAAGAGCTTATATTTATAAGACAGTAATCAAATATTTAATAGAGAACAATTTAGCGTATCCTTGTTTTTGTTCAAGCGAAGAGTTAGATGTTTTGCGTAAAATGCAAGAAGCTCAGAAAGTAGTGCCTGGTTATTATGGTCGATATGCGACGTGTCGATATCTTTCTGCTGAAGAAGCAATTGCTAAAATCAAAAACGGTGCCTCTTATGTTATCCGTTTTAGAAGTAGTGGTGATCACCTCCGTAAAACAGTTATTAAAGATTTAATACGTGGTGAAATTAGCATTGCAGAAAATGATATTGACATCGTCATTTTGAAATCCGATGGTCTTCCGACTTATCACTTTGCCCATGTTGTCGACGATCATTTTATGCACACGACAGTTGTCACACGTGGTGAAGAATGGATTTCTTCTCTTCCGATCCACATAGAAATTTTCAATGCCTTAGGTTGGCAAGCGCCTGGATACGCTCATCTGCCACTAATCATGAAGATGGAAAACGGCAGCAAGCGTAAACTATCAAAAAGGAAAGATCAAGAAGCAGCGGTCAGTTATTTCATCGAAGATGGTTATCCGCCACGGGCTGTTATGGCCTATTTAATGTCAATTGCCAACTCCAATTTCGAAGAGTGGACCGAAGAAAACAAGATGTATGATATTGATAAGTTCACTTTCAACTTAAATAAGATGTCTTTGGACGGTGCTCTTTTCGATCTTGATAAGCTTACCTTCTTTGCAAAAGAAGTTATTGCCCGTATGAGCGCCCATCGCCTTGCTTCATTATCAAAAAAGTGGGCGATTAATTACTCGCCAGAGTTACTCGATTTAATTAATCGGGGCGCGGAATATTATGAGGAAATTTTAAATATTGAACGCGAAAAGGAAAACCCTCGCAAAGATTTTGCAAAATACAGCGATATTTATTCGCATATTCGTTTTTTCTATCACGATCACTATCTCAATTTGGTTTCCGATGTTTTGCCATTTAATGAACGAATCGATAGAAGTAAAATCAGCAATTTTTTAAAGGATTTTATTATTGAAAATGACTATTCACAAGATAACGATTCTTGGTTTACAAGTCTTAAAGCAATCGCACTAAAAAGTGGCTTTGCGAATAATAATAAGGAATATAAGGCCAATCTTGATAAATTCGTTGGTCACATTGGTGATGCCGCCGAAATTCTAAGAATTTCGCTGACGGGAAGTAAAAATTCGCCAAACCTTTGGGCGATTCTTAAAGTCCTCGGCAAAGATGAAGTTGATTTAAGACTTAAATATATTATTGAAAAGTTAAGCTGAAACTGATTTACTATATCTCGTCGGTCCTATGGTCAAGCGGCTAAGACGCAACCCTCTCAAGGTTGAATCGCGGGTTCGATTCCCGCTAGGATCACCATTTTTGCTAAACAATCTGATTTAAGTCAGATTTTTTTATAAAATTCTCATTAACTAAACTTAATTTTAATAATCATTATAAATCTAAAGTTTAGATTTATTTATTATAACTTGTTAGCATTAAACTCGCGATCATCGCAAGTTGATTTTCGAAAATGTCATAGTTAATTTTATCTTCAGTATCATTTGGTGTGTGGTAATAGCGGTCATCAAAATGAACAAATGAGAGGGAAATAATTCTTAAAAGACCAAGATAATAATGGTCGCTATTTGGCTGGTTTCCGGGCATGATGTAGTTTTCGATGTCATATTCCTGACATTTGTTTTCTATCGATGAAGTCAAGCTGCCATAATTACCAATAATTTCTAATTCATAATCATTTGAGCCGCCACCAATCATATCAAGATTGAAAGAAGCTCTTGTATCTGATTTTTCACCGACCATATTTCTTGAATAGAAAAAAGAACCATACAACCCAGCTTCTTCGCCGTTATAGGCAATGAAAATGATGTTTTTCAATAGTCGTTCTGCGTTTGCAGAGTAAATGCGAGCAAGCTCGAGCATACCAGCAACGCCCGAAGCATTGTCCAATGCTCCAGCAAAATAGCCATCGTCTTCAGCATCAAAGCGACCTAAGTGGTCAATATGCGATGAAACGATAATTGATGAGGTAGCGCCAACATCTAATATACCAATGACATTATTGACTGTTTTTGTCGCTGTATCCACTTCATATGATACATCAACTTTATTTAAGCCGGTGCCGATGTTATTAATTAGTCGAGAATACGATTCTCCACTTGAGTAGAGAATAAGGAAATCGCCATTATTAAACATGTCGCCTTGTCCATACTCAATTGTCGGATATGGATAATCCCCATCGCGAACAATGGCTCCCTTTGCACCGTCATTATATAAGTCGCCAAGAATAGTGGAAGTAATACTATCAACTAGTACGATTTTGTCAGCGTAATTAACGCTTGTATTTGTAAAACTCACTAATTCAGCTTGATCATTGAATTCGCGAGGGGAATAGACAATACCAAACGAAGAAAAATTGTCATAAAAGAAGGAAAAATCGTACGCATAACGATATCTTTCGGTTGCTGTTTTCGCTGTATTCCCTACTTCAAAAGAAAAATACTCGCTAAAAATGCGCGTGTAATCTTGCTGATATGGTTGAAAATATCCAGTTTCTTCAGAATAAGGGGTTAGTCCTAATTGTTGAAATTCATCAGCGACATATTGGCAAGCAAGAAGATTATCAGCACTGCCTGAAGCGCGTCCACCAATTTCTGAACCAGCCAAGTAGGAAAGATGCTCTTTTACGTTATCCTTTGATATTAGGGCATCAACATTTTTTAGCGGTCCGTTTGGATCATCACTTGTATTCGATATTGAGTCATCATCAGAAAATGATGAGTCACTGTCTGCGGGTGTGCAGGCGATAAGCGAGACAATGCCGACAATTCCTAGTATAAGCAAATTACGATTTTTCATATTAGACCTCTTTGATGCGTTATGTAAATATTATTCGTATGAATAAAACATTTCAACAATAATATTCGCGATAAATGCTAAAAGCGCTTTTATTGTGATAATATGTATCCATGAACGCTATCTTTTTATACTCGGAAGCTCCTGGTAACGGCAAAATTGTTAAGCGTATATCTTATATCGAAAAAAAATTAAATAATATTTTTTCGAAAGTCGATATTGTTAAAACGAATAATCTGCTTGAACTTGCCGAAAACGCAAAAAAGTCATGTGGCAATTACGATGTTTTAATTTTTGCTGGTGGCGACGGGACCTTCCATCGCATCATCAACGCTATTGCCAAGGAAGAAAATAGACCGATTCTTGGATACATCTCAAGCGGAACCTTAAATGATTTTGGTAAGAATTTTGGGATTAATCGTCGTATTTCTAAATCCTTAAAAATTATCAAAAAAGGGAAGATAAAACCATTTGATATTGGTCTTATCAATGGAATAACATACTTCGCTTTTGTTGCCGCGATAGGCGCATTTAGTGAAATCTCTTATGCGACAAAAAGAGGAAGAGTAAAATTATTTGGCAAAATGGCTTATTACGTTAATGCCGTCAAAGATGCGGTAGCGCCGCAAAGCTTTGATGTTAAGATAGTTATCGACGGTATGACTTACGAACACAAAGTGCCATTCGTTTTACTGCTGAATGGCAAATATATTGGTGGTTTCCCCATTAGTTTAAGAAATAAGGTTGACGATGGAAAATTTGATCTATATCTTACAAAACCAGGACTATTTAATGGTCTATTAAATTATCTTTTTTTGAAACGTCACACTTCCTATTATCGAGTTGATAAAATCTCCATTTTTCCTAACATAGAAAAGCCGTGGTGCGTCGATGGTGAAGAGGGAACATCTGGTCCAATCGACATTGTTTTACTAAAAAAGCACATGAATATATTTACGAATAGATAGTTTGCCAAGATAGTAAAATAGAGCCTAATTTGCTTGCTTTTTTGAAAATTCGGTGCAATTCCCAAGTAATTTTGAAATTATTGTGTAGAATATTAAATATTCTTATATTAAACTATAATCATAGAAAAGCGTAAGCCCAGAAAGAAGGTATTTTATGAAAAAAATTACTCTCGCTTTAACCATCTCAGCACTAATTGCTCTTGTTCTAGGTGTTGGAATCTTTGTTGTTGAGGCCTTCATTAACCCAGGAGTATATACGTTCGCCGGTTTCTTTATGGATAGCTGGGGACAAATTTACTCATGGTTCAGTTTTCTAACTAACCCAGACTGGGGTGACTTACTCCGCATTGTGATGCTTTCGGCAATCGGTGTATTCGGTTTAGTTATTCCAATTATTTGGATTGTTCTAATGGTTAAATACAACAAACCAAAATCAGCTTTAGTTCTAGTTAGCTGGTACCTCATTCTTGCTGTAAGCGTTTTTGATACAGCTTTTTTAATTGGATCACCGAACTTTCTCGCTGTTGTATTAGCTCCATCTGACATTCTAACTTCAATTTTATTATGGGCCACCCATGGTTTCATCGCCTTAGCCCTAATTCTTGTTCTTGTTGCCGGCATAATTAACATGGTTTATTGTGCCAATGCTCCAACTCCACCAAAGAGAACGTTTTCAAATGCGAGTGGATCTGATGAGCGTTTAGTATTAATTCGGGAAGAACCACAACCAAATGCGCCTAGCGCAGATGAGATACGCGAAGTTCTTCATGACGAATTAGAAAGCGCACCTGTTCCAGCTGAAAAACCCGAACAGGCTCAATCGCCAGTCCATACCGTTAACACTCAGCCGGGAATTAGCGGACCTCTATTAGTCCAGTATATTAATACTTATGGTCCTCAAGCCCAACCACAGGCTGCTCCGGCTCCGCAACAAAACCTATATCCGCCATATCCCTTCTTAGCTGCTTGCCCTTGCGCTCGCGGTAATTTTGTTCCTTGCATGCAAGCTGGTTACTGCCCTTGCATGAAAGACGGAAAATTCCCATGCTTGGAACAACATAGTGTCTCAGAACCAAAACCTGAACCAAAACCCGAACCTGTTCCTGCTCCAGTTGTTGAACCAAGTCCAGCACCTGCAGTCGTGGCGCCAGCCGTAGCACCCGCAGCAAGCGGTGGTTATGATGTGGTCAAGGAAGAACCAGCTAAATCCGAAGCGGTCGATGTCGAAAAGATTAAAGAAATAATGCATGGCGAATTAGGGTTAGTTCAACCTATTGAAAAGCCATTAGTCAAAGAAGAGCCAAAGGCTCCTGCCCCATCGGTCGTACAAGTCGGACCTTCGCTTGAAGAGATTAGAGCTATGGTTCGTCAAGAATTAAAGGTCGAGGAAAAAGAAGAAAAACCAGCGCCAATTATCGTCGCTGTTCCTGCTCCTTTACCAGCAAAAAGCGAACCAGTTAGTGAACCATTAAGCGAAGATAAAATTAGAGGTTTGATTGCTGATGAATTAGCGAAACTAATCGTTAAGAAAGAACCAGAGCCGATGCCTGAACCCGAAGCTGAACATGTAAGCGAGGATTCAATTCGCGCTATCATTGCTGATGAATTAGCAAAAGTAGTCGCTAAGCCAGAACCCGCACCAGTCGAGACAGTAAAACCTGTCACTTCTGATGAAATGAGGCGAATAATGGCGGAAATGGTTGATAGATTAGTTGCAGTTAAACCAGAACCCGCACCAGTTGTTGCGCCTGCACCAGTTGTCACACCTGAACCCAAACCTGCTCCAGCTCCGGTTAAAGTTGCGCCACCAGTTGTCGCACCCAAAGCGAAGCCGGCTCAAAAAGAAGAAGAGGATAGCGAGGAGAAAGTTAGTTATGTTCGCATTCCTTTCCAAACCCGCATTCAAAGTGTCGACAAGGAAATGAAAATGAACTTCAATGAATTGAAGAGCGAAATCATGAGTTACGGCGTTAAGAGTCGTATCTCCAATTCGGGCGATACCTTCAGACTCCATACCAAAACATACGTTAAAATTACGATTGCTGGTAAGAGTTTAAAGTTGTATTTTGCTCTTGATCCAAAAGATTATGAAAAGACGACACTGCCAGTTCAAGATGCTGGACACAAAGGTATTTATAAAGAAATTCCATTAGTGTTCAAGGTCAAATCAGAACTCAGCTTAAGACGTGCCAAACAACTTATTGCTGACGTGATGGAAAAGAATGGTCTCGAACAAGGCAAAGTCGAACTCCATAATTGGGTTAAAGAAATCAAAGCCTAACCATCATTCAAAAAATAAAGGCGATTATATCGCCTTTTTTCTTTGTTTCCAATTGTCTAAACGAAGACCATTTGTCATAATAAAGGGCAGGAGATTTTTATAGATGGATACAATCACAAAACCAGGATGGATTGAAGTAGTAACCGGCCCAATGTTCGCCGGCAAAAGCGAAGAACTAATTCGCCGCATCAAGCGACTAGAATACGCCAAGAAAAAAGTATTGGTTTTTCGTCCCCGAATTGATAATCGCTATTCGCTTGATGAGGTTGTAAGTCATAGCAATTCCCGTCGTAAATCAATTTTAATTGATAAGGCTCATGATATTCTTTCTCATCTTCAAGAAGACACATATGCAGTCGTCGTTGATGAAATACAATTTCTCGATCAAGAAATCATTACAATTAGTGAACATCTTGCAAATGATGGAGTTCGTGTAATTCTTGGAGGTCTTGATACTGATTTCCGAGGTGAGCCATTTATGATTACCGCAGATTTAATGGCTCGTGCCGAATACGTTACTAAATTAACTGCCATTTGCGTTCGCTGTGGTTCACCAGCGACAAAGACTCAAAGGATTGTTAATGGTAAGCCAGCTCATTTGCTCGACCTTATCGTCGTCGTTGGAGCATCAGAAGCATATGAACCGCGTTGTCGCCATTGCCACGAAGTCTTAGGCAAAGTTAAATAGATAAACATTCACATACGCGCATTTAATTGCTAACAAATAATTAATATGTTAATATTTCTTTCGCGTTGAGGTCTAATAAAGGAGTTGGTTGTCGATGCCTGACCCTCGATCGTGGCTCTACATTTTATTTATTCTACTATTACTTATAGCTTC
>Ga0172377_10009032_pt1 | contig 10221 bp, 7 predicted proteins | sample Pumphouse3metaG_FD_119749 | JGI IMG/M metagenome (GOLD analysis project Ga0172377, IMG submission 119749) | Leachate microbial communities from a municipal landfill in Southern Ontario, Canada - Pumphouse #3 metaG | ecosystem: Engineered > Solid waste > Landfill > Unclassified | place: Canada... | reverse complement strand
GGAATCACGACACAGAACGAAAAGCTCCGCGCTTGTTTTAAAGGAAAGCCGGAATATGTCGAGAACTTCATGTTATATATTGCCGAAGAGCTCCGTGAAATAATGGCCGGTCTTGGTTTCCGTACCGTGGAAGAAATGGTCGGACGCACGGACTGCCTGAAGGTCAGGGACAGACAGATAACGAAGAGAGCCGCGATGGTGGATCTCTCAAGGATAATCGATCCTGAGTTTGCCGGCGCCACGCCGCGTCATTTCGAGCCACAGGACATTTATGATTTCCATCTCGAGAAAACTGTTGATGAATCAGTTCTGTTGCCTGCGTTTGCTGCGGCTGTGAAGGCAGGAAAGATTGGAAAGAACGGCAGCAAAAACTCGACTGGCGGCAGTTTGGACAATTCTGCGGGCGGCACTAAGGGAAGATCAAGTCAGGTATCCGGTGCTGCATCAGGTCTTGTGTCAGGCAACACAGTAAACGTAAAAGTTTCAAGTACTGACAGAGCGGTAGGAACTATTCTTGGTTCCGAGATCACTGACAGATTTGGAAACAGCCTGCCGGAGGATAGTTTTGTGGTGAACTGCGAAGGTGGTGGCGGGCAGAGTTTCGGTGCTTTTATTCCCAATGGACTGACGCTTCATCTTACGGGCGATGCCAATGATGGATTCGGCAAGGGCCTATCAGGTGGAAAACTTGTTGTAGCTCCTCCGGCACAGGCCGGATTCAAGGCATCTGAGAACATTATCGTCGGCAACGTCGCTCTATATGGCGCAACAGCCGGCAAGGTATATGTCTGTGGCATAGCAGGCGAGCGCTTCTGTGTCAGAAATTCCGGCGCGACAGCAGTAGCCGAGGGATGCGGAGATCATGGCCTTGAATATATGACAGGCGGGCGCGCGGTGATCCTGGGGCTTACCGGCAAAAACTTTGCAGCCGGCATGAGTGGTGGAATCGCGTATGTGCTCGATATGGATCACAGCCTTTATCGCAGGATGAACAAGGATATGGTCTCAATGACAGGTGTCACTGAGAAATATGATGTCGCTGAACTCAAGGAAATACTGAAGGACTATGTTAAGGAGACCGGTTCGAAACTGGGAAGCCTGATCCTCAGGAGTTTTGCCGAATATCTGCCGCACTTTAAGAAGATCGTGCCCAATGATTACCAGAAGATCCTTGCTGCCATCAGTCGTTATGAGGAACAGGGAATCACACACGACAACGCGGTAATGGAAGCATTTAACGAGATCCGGCACATTTCTTAATGGAGGCTGCGCAATGGGAAAAGAAACAGGTTTTCTTGAATATAAAAGAGATGAGGATGCAACGATCCCCGTAAGTGACAGAATCAAAAATTACAATGAGTTTCACGTTCCGCTTGATGCGGCTGCAAGAAGGGAGCAGGGCGCACGCTGCATGAATTGTGGCGTGCCGATGTGCCAGTCAGCGATAAAGCTGAAGGGTATGGTGACAGGCTGCCCTCTTCACAATCTTATTCCAGAGTGGAATGACGAGATTTACCATGACCATATTGAGCATGCACTGAGCCGACTCCTCAAAACAAGTAATTTCCCGGAGTTCACCGGCAGAGTATGTCCTTCGCTTTGCGAGAAGGCATGCATCTGCGGCATGAATGGAGACTCGGTCACTGTCCATAATAATGAACTTTACCTTATTGAGACAGCGTGGCAGCAGGGTCTTATGAAGCCTCGCATTCCGGCGGTCAGAAGCGGGAAGAAAGTCGCTGTCATCGGCGCGGGACCATCAGGTCTTGCTGTTGCTGACCAGCTCAATCACCGTGGACATAATGTCACTGTTTTCGAGCGCGAGGACAGGATCGGCGGACTTCTCATGTATGGGATCCCTAACCAGAAGCTTCAGAAGGAAGTCATCTTCAGAAGAATGAAGCTGATGGAAGAAGAGGGCGTTGTATTCAGAACAGGGTGCAACATAGGTTTTGACGAAGAAAAAGCGAAGGAAGCGGATGCTTATGATATCTCAGTAGAGAACATCAGGAGAGATTTCGACGCGGTTGTTCTGTGCTGCGGCGCGAAGAAGGCAAGACCGCTCGCTGTCAAAGGTTTTGACGAGGTGGAAGGCGTACATTTTGCTGTGGATTTCCTGAAGTCGACTACGAAAGGGCTGCTGGATTCTAAAAACATTGATGGCGCAGGAGATGCTCAGGTATCATCAGGTGCAGGCAATAAGGCGCCGGTGGCAGGCACGTTCATCAATGCCAAAGGGAAAGACGTCGTGATAGTAGGCGGTGGAGATACAGGAAACGACTGCACGGGCACATGCATAAGACACGGCTGTAAATCAGTGACACAGATCGAGATGATGCCATGCCCGCCTGAGGAGAGACTTGCATCAAACCCTTGGCCCGAGTGGCCCAAGGTCCTAAAGACAGACTATGGCCAGGAGGAAGCAATCGCGCTTTTCGGGCATGATCCGCGGATTTATGAGACCACAATTAAGGAACTTATTACAAAGAAAGGCAGGCTCACAGCGGTCAGGACTGTCAAAGTCATATTTGAGAACCGCAATATGATAGAGATAGAAGGCACTGAACAGACGCTTAAGTGTGATCTGCTCATTATTGCAGCCGGTTTTGTCGGCTGCGAGGACTACACGCCAAAAGCATTCGGCGTTGACCTCGGATCCCGCGGGACTGTTGCCACATCGTCGCCTGATACATACAAGACATCCGTGGACAAAGTGTTCACGGCCGGTGACATGCACCGCGGCCAGTCACTTGTTGTCTGGGCTATTGTCGAGGGCCGCCACTGCGCTCGTGCCGTGGATGAGTATCTGATGGGATACTCATATATGGAGGACTGAGCAGCAGAGGGACAGAGCGCATGCGCAGACCCGGATTTTGCCATACCCGTTGATTTCTCTGAAATTATGTAATAAAATGAACCCAACCAGCAGATAATTGTGATTGAGTTCATTTTTTATTTGCACATTCAATTCCCTTATTCAGAACAACATGTCGAAATCGCAATAAGAGCCGTTCATAAAACATCAGTTGCATATATTCACAGCAGAATTATGTGCATCGTTGTAAATCATATATATCATCATTTCACCAGGAGTAAATCAAATGACAAAGGAACAGTACGAATCTATTAAACTCGAAGACCTCAGGGAGCTTGCCAAACAGCGGGACATGAAGGGGTGTGCATCCATGCGCAAATCTGTGCTGGTCGATGCAATGCTTGAGAAAGACCACGAGGAGGCACTTAAGGCCAAAGAGGAACATGACCGGGCAGTCCGGGAAGCGAACGCGGCAGCTGCCGCGGCCGGCGCTGCGAATATGAGTGCAGGCACATCGAAGGCCGCGAAGGGAGCACCGGGCAAAACAAGAGCACCGCGTGAACACAGGAGTGCCGCGCAGCATCCGGGAAAGAGACATGAGCAGGCCGTGCAGTCAACGCAGGCAGGCTCTGACAATCAGCAGTCGTCATCGGTAATCATTGATGACAACAATGCCGGCGATAACGCTGCCGCAAACAATAGCGCTGCCGCAAATAGTAACGTTGCCGCAAACAGTAACGCTGCAGCAAACAGTAATGCTGTCGCAAACAGTAACGCTGCCGCAAATAATAATGCTGCCGCAAATGCAGGCACCAATAATAATTCAAGGCTGCCCAGAGTTAATATTCCCAAGCAGCAGATCAGGGTAGACACGCCAATACTACACAAGGATGAGCTCAACACAGAGCTTGACAGCGGACAGCTTGCAAATGGAATTCTGGAAGTGCTGTCTGATGGCTACGGCTTCATTCGCTGTGCGAATTACATGCCAGGTGACAATGATGTGTATGTGGCACCGAGCCAGATCCGCAGATTCAACCTCAAGACAGGAGATATCATCGTTGGCAATATAAGAGTCCGCACCCAGAGCGAGAAATTCAGTGCGCTGCTCTATGTCAAATCCATAAATGGGATGCCGCCTGAAGAAGCTACAAAACGCTTCAATTTTGAAGATATGACACCGATCTTCCCGGACGAGAGGATCCGCCTTGAGAAACCGGGTGCAAGCCTTGCAATGCGAATAATGGATCTGATGTGCCCGATCGGAAAGGGACAGCGTGGAATGATCGTTTCCCCGCCTAAGGCAGGCAAAACAACTTTGCTCAAGGAAGTTGCAAAATCGGTTCTTATCAATAATCCTGATATCCATCTTATCATCCTTCTCATCGATGAGCGTCCTGAGGAAGTTACAGATATAAAAGAAGCTATTCAGGGACCTAATGTAGAAGTCATATATTCAACGTTCGATGAAATGCCGGATCACCACAAGCGCGTTTCCGAAATGGTAATTGAGAGAGCCCGCCGTCTTGTTGAACACAAGAAGGATGTAATGATCCTGCTTGATTCCATCACAAGACTCACAAGAGCATACAATCTTACAGAACCCAGCAGCGGCCGTACACTTTCAGGTGGTCTTGATCCGGCGGCACTCCATATGCCGAAGAGATTCTTCGGCGCAGCCCGCAACATGAGAGAGGGCGGAAGCCTGACTATCCTTGCCACTGCCCTCATTGAGACAGGAAGCAAGATGGATGATGTTGTATATGAGGAATTCAAGGGTACCGGCAATATGGAAATGGTGCTTGACAGAAAGCTCTCAGAGAGAAGAATATTCCCGGCAATTGACATCCAGAAATCAGGAACGCGCCGCGATGATCTGCTGCTTACACCTGATGAACTTGACAGTATCAATACTATAAGAAGAGCATTCAATGGAATGCGCTCAGACGAAGCCGTTGACAAGGTACTTAACCTGTTCTCTTCCACACGCACTAACGGGGAGTTTGTCAACATGGTTCGCAAGATCCAGTGGTCATTCTGACAGAATTATCATTCGAGGGTGGCTCTGTTAAGGAGCCATTGCTGAATATGGATAATGAAAAAGTTGATGACATGTCGCTGATGAGTCTGGTACTTGATAATATCAGCAGCAGTGTATCTATAATCCGAATAGTCAATAACACAGAGGAACTTGTTTACGCAAATAAAAAATTCTATGAATATATTGGCGTGAGTCATGACAGGTATTCTGAGAATATCAAAATGTTTGATGATCTTTTTGTGTCAAAAGAAGATCATGAGCGTATACATGATGCTGTCGTAAAAGCAATCCGCAATAACGAGCCGGGAGAAGTTGAGTATCAGTTTACAAGGCCTGATCGTGAGATCAGGTGGATGAGAAGGCGGCTCACTATTGTCAGGCAGGATGATGAAAATGCTTATCTGATGATATCTGTCACAACGGACATCACTGACAGGAAGAAAAGAGAAATTGCGCTTGATCTTGAGCACAGCAGATATTAGCTTGTGATCAATGAAATGCACGCGGTCGTACTAGAGTGGGACCTTAAGAGAGGGAGTTTTTACAGTTCGGAGAGCTACAGGGATTATACAATGAGTCAGGTGCAGCCTGATTCGCTGCTTAAGAATGAATGGCCGGAGAAACTGACATATCCCGAAGATAAAAAGGAACTGAAGAAATTCCTGGATCAGTATAAAAAGGGTTTGCCACGCATGGACTGTGAGCTTCGTCTGGAACTTACAGATGGAAATTACCGCTGGGTAAGACTGGTCGGAATGCCATTCAGGGACGGTCAGGGCGCTCTGGAGCGGATGGTCATAGTAATAATCGATATAAACGATGAAAAAGAGAAGAACCTTATCATGGGCGGCCTTCTGAATGATCTGCCGGGTGCAATAGCTATTTTCAAAGTGTCAGACAAACTTGAATGCAAGTACTACAATGACAAATTTGCCGGTCTTTCAGAACGCACAAGAGAGGAACTTGACAAACTTGCAGCCAGCGACAGCTTTCTTGAAAGTATTGTCATACCACAGGATTTCGAGAGATTTGCCAAAGCAATCAATGTTAATTCAAAAGCCGGTAAACCGATAAATATCACATATCGCTATCTGACTAAGAATAACAATCTCAGATGGCTTCACATGACAGCCAATAAACTTAGCGATGAGGACGGCTGGCCTGTGTATTATTGCGTTTTCACGGTGCCTCCGCGTGAATCAGAGCTGTATCAGAGCATGGCGGATTACACTAACATGGGCATAGCGGTGATAGACATCAAAACACATGAAACCTATTATGTGAACAATGCCATGCGTGAAATGATGGACACTGGAGACGAAAGTTTTGAGGGCAGGAATTGTTTTGAATTCCTGATGCACAATAATGAGCCATGCAAAGATTGTCCGATAAACTGCAGGGAAAATGACGCCGCATCTGAAAATGTGAGATTTTATCCGGGACGTGGGAGATATATTCAGTCCAGAAGTGTGTTTATCGAGTGGCTGGGGCGCAAGGTGCTCATTGAATACAGTATTGACATCACCGATAAGCACAGGGAACAGGAAAAGATAAAAAGGGACTACATTGAACAGTATGCCAGAGAACAGGAGAAGAGACTGTTCCTTGAGCGCGGCAGTCTTCTGTCGCTGACGGTCAATATTTCCCGCAATCTTATAGTAGAGATCGCGGACAGGGGCGGCAAAAAGACAAAAAGAGTCAGCACAGACAGCAAACTATCTGACGATTATTACATTAATTATATTCAAACACTCAAGGACAGAATACCTGACGAAAATGAAAAAAGGCTGCTGGAACTTTGTTTTGACAGGCAGACGAATATTGATATGTTTCAGAAAGGCATAAAGGAACGAAATGCCGAATTCAGGTATCGAATGTCTGATGGCTGCCTGCATTGGCTCAGAGCCGACTCGATTATGAGAGAGGAAAAGGAGACTGGAGATATACTGTCATATGTTTATGTCCGCGATATTGACCTGCCGCGCAAACAGGAAGAAGCGGTGAAGAGCGTGACGGACGTGGACACTATTTGCGTTATCATAACAAATACAGTTACCGGAATGGCACGCATAATTCAGGAGAAGAAGGAATACCCGGCCATCAGGATCAGAAAGAATGACTTGTCAGACGGCAAAACATATGAACCGTTTTGTTTTGACGAAATGATGGAGCAGAAGGCTTTGGGGATGTTTTGCCGGAGGACAGACAAAAGGTCCTTGATTTCTTCAACGTTGAGAATCTTGTTGACAGGCTGCGCACAGAAAGCAGCGTAAGTGTAAGGTTCCAGAACACGCGAAACGACAATAATAACAGACGGGAAATGGCTCAGGCGTATTATCTTGACAGTACACAGGAGGACATTGTCATCGTCTGTAAAGACATCACGGATTATTACGAGGCTGAGCGCAGGCAGAAGAAGGAGCTTCGCAAAGCGCTAAGAGAGGCCCGGGCAGCCAATCTTGCAAAAAGCGAATTCCTTTCAAATATAAGTCATGAGATCAGGACGCCAATGAACGCAATCATTGGCATGACAGAGCTTTCGATAGATGACACAAAGGAGCCCGGAACAAAAGAAAACCTTCAGAATATAATGGACTCCAGCAATTATCTTCTGAGTATAATAAATGACATTCTTGATATGAGCCGCATAGAAAACAGCAAATTTGCTCTCAAGTATGAGTGGGTCAGCCCGGAAGACGTCATCCGGCCGTGCATTGAAATGGCCATACCGCTTATGGAGAAGAAACACATTCACTTTACGTACCCGGATATCGAGCAAGTGCGGTTCTTCCAGTATTATGTAGACCCCATGAAGTCCAAACAAATGCTGATGAATCTCCTCAACAACGCCGCAAAGTTCACCCCGGAGAACGGACATGTGGACCTTGCCATATCAAATCTCAAGCATGATGAAAACAGTGCAACTGATATGATCATGATCGAGGATGATGGCTGCGGGATGAGCGAAGGGTTTATGAAAAAGATCTTCTCACCGTTTGCTCAGGAAAAAAATATCTACTCGGACAAAACGCCGGGCACCGGCCTTGGACTTACACTTGCCAGACAGACTGCCAGGGCAATGGGAGGAGATATCACCGTAAAGAGCAAACCCGGCGCAGGATCGAAGTTTTTTGTCGTGTTTCCTTACAAGTACAGACTGAAAGAGGGCATTGATAAAAAAGTGAACATAATACGAATGACAAAAAGGTTTTGCTGAGTGGAACACGTATCCTTGTTTGCGAAGACAATCAGATGAACGCGATCATAACAAAGCGTCTCCTTGAAAAGAAAGGATGTATTGTGGATTGGGCGCGCGATGGAAGCAATGGCGTGGAATTGTTCAAAACATCAGTAACCGGATACTATGATGCAATCCTTATGGACATACGGATGCCAGTAATGGATGGCCTTACGGCCGCAAGAATGATAAGAAAATCAGGACGTCCTGACGCAGGAACAGTTCCTGTCATCGCAATGAGCGCAAATGCATTTGAGGAAGATGTAAAGAAGAGTCTTGCTGCGGGTATGAACGAGCATCTTGCAAAACCAGTGGAGCCGGAAAAGATGTATGAAATCCTGTCACGTGAGATAACAAAGAGAAAGAACAAATAACATGACGAGTAAAAAAGTCCCGGAATGCCGAATTACGCAGCATTCCGGGACTTTTAAAGAAGAGCTGATGACGGGAATCGGACCCGTGACCTCCGCACTACCAATGCGACGCACTACCGACTGTGCTACATCAGCAACTATGAATGCGCTTTAATAACTTGCAAAACGCAAAACAGATTGTATCAAAAGATGGTATGAGTGTCAAATATGGCAATTGTCCGAACTATCGGTCATAATAAGTTGAAGATTCAGGCCTACGGTGAATTGAACCATTATCATTATATGAAAAGGACAATTATCATATGAACAACATCTCAAACATATATGCATCTTACATAATAATCGGTATCAATTTTATTGTGTTCATTATTGAGACAGCCGTCGGGGGCAGCACAAGAACTGATGTGGCGCTGCGATTCGGCGCTCAGACCACAGCAAAACTGAAGGCCGGCCAGTTGTACAGGCTGGTCACGTCTATGTTTGTTCATTTCGGCGTGGCCCATCTTGCCATGAATATGTACTCATTATATGCAATCGGACCTACACTTGAACTGATACTTGGAAAGACATGGTTCCTGATTATCTACTTTGTATCAGGAATTTCGGGCAATCTCCTGACCTGGAAGGTCGAGTCAAAAACGCATAAGAATACAGTTTCAGCCGGTGCTTCAGGCGCAATCTTCGGACTCCTCGGGGTCTATCTCGTTGTCGCAATTCTTCTTAAAGATCAGTACAGTTTTCCTATCCGTGGAATCGCAATAACTCTCGCAATTAACATCATCTACGGCCTTGCCAATAAACGGATCAACATGTCTGCACATATCGGCGGCCTCATCGGAGGCGTGGTCACAATATTTGTTTTGCTGTTGATATAGCCCTGCCGGTAATAGCCTCCATACTCACGACTAAAATTGCGAGTGTGTGACGGCTGATCATCAGCGAATAAGTACATATACAAATAAGCAGATAATATGTACATAAAAACGCATATATCACATTCACAAATACAATACTGTTGACATATACCAATAAATGTACTATACATAATGTGTACAAGTTGTTTGCGATACAGACATTTATTTACACAAAACACAACGATGAAAGGAATGAAAGGATAAAAATCATGAAAAAACTTTATTTTATACCGGGCAGCCAGGATCTGTACGGCGAAGAGTGCCTTAAGCAGGTTGCTGCGGATTGTAACAAAATGGTGAAGTTCTTCAACAAGAAGCTGGGAGACACGATAAGTTTTGAATTGCTTCCGACTGTTGAGACTTCTGATATCTGCGTGGAAGACATGAAGAAGGTAATGTGCGATGATGAGTGCGTAGGTGTAGTCACATGGATGCACACTTTCTCGCCTGCAAAGATGTGGATCAAAGGTCTTCAGATGCTCAGAAAGCCGCTCCTTCATCTTCACACTCAGGCCAATGAAAAGCTCCCTTATGATGAGATCGACATGGATTTCATGAATCTCAATCAGGCAGCTCACGGAGACCGCGAGTATGGCTATATTCTTGCAAGACTGGGCATCCCTCACCAGGTAGTTGCAGGATACTATGAGCACCAGGATGTACTTGACGAGATCCGCCAGTTCGCGCAGGTCGCAAAGGCTATCGATCTGTCAAAACATATGCGCGTCGCTACATTCGGTAACAATATGCGTGACGTAGCTGTCACGGATGGCAACAGACTTGAATCCGAGATCAAGTACGGCTGGGAAATCAAGTACTGGGGCATTGGTGAGATCGTT
>Ga0172377_10009030_pt1 | contig 10222 bp, 13 predicted proteins | sample Pumphouse3metaG_FD_119749 | JGI IMG/M metagenome (GOLD analysis project Ga0172377, IMG submission 119749) | Leachate microbial communities from a municipal landfill in Southern Ontario, Canada - Pumphouse #3 metaG | ecosystem: Engineered > Solid waste > Landfill > Unclassified | place: Canada... | reverse complement strand
TTCTCGTCAAGGCGCCCGAGCTGAAGAGCATTGATAGCCTGTGATGCCAGAGATATAGCATTCAGACCATCCTCGGGATTTATTCCGGCGTGCGCAGCTTGTCCTCGGATCATCACTTCATAGCTGTTGTGTGCAGGCGCAGCGGTAATCATACGACCGATGGGCCCATTGCAATCAAGAGCATAACCCCAATCGGCTTGCAAGCGGCTCAAATCGAAATTTCTAGCGCCCAGCAGCCTCTGCTCCTCTGCTACAGTAAAAAGTATCTCCAGAGGAGGAATATCTTCATTATCCTCCACCATAGATAGAACAGCCTCCAGAATGGCAGCTATACCAGCCTTGTCATCGGCACCCAGAACTGTATTGCCGGAACTGACAATAAAGCCGTTTTCCAGGCGCGGTTCTATACCATATCCCGGCTCCACCGTATCCATATGAGCATTGAAAAAGAGCGGTCGGGAACTCTTGCCTGTACCAGGCCGGCGCAACAACAGGTTGCCGCAATCCCCATCGATCTTTTGGCCGACATCATCAAAGGAGTATTCGAAACCCAGCGGCGTCAGATGTTCCAGCAAATATTCTGCAAAGCTTCGTTCGTGAAAAGATGGGCTGCCTATGGAAACCATTTCCATAAATGACTTTATAAGTCTTTCACGATTAATCATTTCAATTACCTGCCAGTGCTAATTCTCTGCCTCGCTCTATAGCTGCACGGTTGATCGGTATAAGATCGGGACGCTTTACCGCATCAACAAAAGCCTTTTGCAAAGCAGCTTCTACAGCTTTTTCAGATAGACCGCCACGTATTCCTAGATAACATCCCAGCATGACCATATTGCTCGCTTTAGGGGCCTTCAACTCTTCAGCTATACTTTGAGCAGGCACACTGACCAGATGTATATCACGGTCCAGCTCCGGTATATGCTCAATCATTGAAGAATTGGCCACCACTATGCCATAACGGCGAACAGCAGGCAGGAACCTATCCAATGAAGGACTGTTCATAACAATAAGCGTATCAGGCCGGGAAATTACCGGAGATGCTATGGAAGTATCGCTTATAGTAACGGAGCAGTAAGCCGTCCCTCCCCTCATCTCCGGCCCATAGGAGGGAATCCATGACACCCTCCTGCCGTCCAGCATACCCGCATAAGCCAGAAATTGCCCCAGAAGCATCACGCCCTGGCCACCGAAGCCGGATATAATCAGCCTATCTTTCATAGCCTTACTCCTTAAATATGCCCACAGGAAAAGTCTCCTGCATCTCATTTTCTATCCAATCCATAGCATCCCTGGGCTTCATACTCCAATTGGTCGGACAGGTAGAGAGCACTTCCACCAAAGCATAAGCATTCTCTTCAATCTGACGACGAAAAGCCTCCCGTAGGACCTTACGGGCGTTCAGTATGCTCTTATAACTTCCTACAGATACTCTGGCTATATAAGAAGGGCCGTCAAGAGTAGCCAGCATCTCACAAACTTTGATAGGATACCCCTCTTTAGCGGCATTTCGTCCATACGGCGTGGTTTGCGTACGCTGGCCCAGAAGAGTGGTCGGCGCCATCTGGCCGTTAGTCATGCCATAAATGGCGTTATTGATGAATATAACGGTCAGCGGTTCTCCACGGGCGGCCGTATGCACAGTTTCCGTCATGCCGATAGCTGCCAGATCACCGTCTCCCTGATATGTAAACACTACTCTATCAGGGAGGACACGCTTGATGCCTGTAGCCACGGCCGGTGCTCGCCCGTGCGAGGCCTCCTGCATATCAATGTCCAAATAATCGTAAGCTAGAACGGCACAGCCGACAGGGCAGACACCAACCGTTCTCTCCCGAATCTCCATCTCTTCGATGATCTCTGCCACAAGGCGGTGAACTATGCCGTGTGTGCAGCCGGGGCAGTAATGAAACACCTTATCTTTGAGCATTTTCGGACGTTCGAATACTCTCATTTTTTTATCCCCCTGAGTATCTTTCCGGCTTCATGCACAATCTCTTCCACCGAAGGGACCACGCCACCCGTACGGCCATAGAAATGTACCGGACAACGGCCTTCCACCGCCAGGCGGACATCATCCACCATCTGTCCCATATTCATCTCCACCGTCATGACCGCCTTTACCCAGGAAGATACCTCCTTGATCCGCTCTTCCGGAAAAGGGAAAAGCGTTATAGGACGAAACAAACCGGCCTTATGCCCTCGTTGACGCAACTTATCCACTACATCACGACAGATTCTGGCAGTAGTACCGAAGGCCGTCAGCAGAAGCTCACACCCCTCCGGTATATCCTCCTCAAAGCGAACTTCACAACGCTTCATGGTCTGGAACTTCCGATATAGCTTACGGTTATGCGCTTCCAACTGCTCAGGTATCAAATAGAGAGATTTGACGATATTCCTGGACCTGCCGGCAGTACCGGTGGTAGCCCAGTCCTTTGGTGGAAGCTTACGCTTCCTGAATTTACAAAAGCTTACCGGCTCCATCATCTGGCCCAGATTACCATCCCCAAGAATCATTACGGGATTACGATATATATCCGCCAGATCAAAGGCCAGCATGGTTAGATCGGCCATCTCCTGAACGGAATTGGGTGCCAGAACGATAAGACGGTAATCTCCATGCCCTCCGCCTTTGACAGCCTGATAATAATCCGACTGGCTGGGCTGAATACCTCCCAATCCCGGGCCCCCGCGCATAATATTGGCAATGACGCAAGGTAGTTCAGCCCCTACCAGATAAGATATTCCCTCCTGCTTGAGGGATATACCCGGGCTTGAAGAGGATGTCATAACCCTGGCCCCTGCACCAGCAGCGCCATAAACCATATTTATAGCAGCCAGTTCACTCTCGGCTTGAATAAAAACGCCGCCTGCACGAGGCATGGAGACAGCCATATGGGCAGGCACTTCATTTTGAGGAGTTATAGGATAACCAAAAAAATATCGACACCCAGCCATAATAGCGCCCTCCGCCATGGCTTCATTGCCTTTCATCAAAACCTGCTTTTTTTTCATAATCGGATCTTCTCCTTATCGATCGACAGCCGTTATAGCTACATCCGGGCACACAGTGGCACAGACAGCACAGCCGCTGCACTTTTTCATCTCTTTTATTTCCACCGGATAATAGCCCGATGAGTTAAACTTATCAGACAGGGTAAAAAGCTGTTTAGGACAGAAAGAGGCACAAAGTAGACATCCCTTGCATCTCTCTCTATCAATAATGACTTCAGCCATAATTACATCCTCGTTTTCTTATTTCTCTTATTCTTCAAAGAAGGGTTCAATCCCTTTTGTTTCATTCATCTGCACAGCTGGCCGCTCTCTTTCGCCACCTGGCCATTGCATAGCCGATCAATCCACCGATCAGGGATATGACTAACGGAAAAACTATGCCCATGATTATAATTGATATTCTGTTATCCACCGCGCCGGCCAACAGTTGCTTACAAGAGGATATCTGCTGGCTGGGAGAGATAATCAGCATTATTAAAGGCAGCAACGGTCCCAGAAACCAGTTACGACCGATATACGAAGCGAAGAAGGCGCCCCAGAACAGAGCAATGTATTGGGGTGCCGGATCCGGAAAGAAAGAGAATCTCCAGCACAAGAGAAACATCCCCACCAACAAACCGATTATCGATCTTAACATTTTAAAATCTCCTTTAGTCCCGATATCATAGCAGCCGCTGTCGCCCCGCAGGCCAGGACCTGCGATACCCTGTTCGGAGTAATACCTCCTATGGCCACTACAGGCAGATCCACAGCTTCGGTTACCATGGACAATCCATCTAAACCTATTACCGGTAAATGAGGCTTGTTCGGTGATGCGTAAACCGGCCCTACTCCCAAATAATCTGCGCCGGCAGCGGCCGCCGCCGCAGCTGCCTCAGGCTTGCGAACAGTCACACCTATAACAGCACCGGGCCAGCACCGTCTTACATCTTTAGGAGGTAAATCCTCATTACCAAGGTGAACACCATCGGCTCCAGCTAGATAGGCGATATCAAAACGATCATTGACCAATAGCAAGGCATCGTTATCATGACACAACCGTACCATGGCACAGGCTACGGCTAATATCTCCCTATCGGAGGAATTCTTGCTTCTCAACTGAAAGAGCTTTATACCGGCATCCAACAGATACAGCAAAGAATCTCTCCAACTTTCACAGGAAGAGATGATAGCATATACCGGCCCCTTGTCATCAATTCGTGCCATCATATTACCAGACCCTAATACATATTAAGCTATTGAGGAAATAAGTGCAACCGGTCGCCGAAGAAAGATGCTCTGCAGTTCCGATCTGCTGAGATACCTCTTTCGCCTGCTATGTTCCAAGCCATGGGGTCAGGTCTACATAACCCGTTTTTGCAAAGATCAAAACTCCTTGGGCACATCTGTTCTGGTCAGAGGATGATCGATGATAAAACCCTCGCCACCAAAAGTTTGCGGCTCCTTGCCGTCAATCATGATTCTAACGGCATCCACACCTTTTATAGCTGTAGCCGTGTAAACTATCTGAGCCAATCTGGAACCGATCGAAGCTGATCCGCCGCCGCTTTCCACAGTCTGATTGAAATTCAGATAGGCTACACCCTCTTCCTGGCTGAAATCCAGCAGCCTGGTCCCTTCCGGTATATTGCTTACCAAGCCTGCCTTACTCTCTGCAGAAGTCGGCCCTTCCAGGAGATCCTTCATGGCAGCAGGCAGCGCCTCTTCGCCAGGGTTCAGAGTTCGTTTGACCGGCGCCAGGCTTCCCTTGCCTGCCTGATTATCCCACTTGGTAAAATAAATCTCCACCTCTCCGGCAGGCCTTGCCCTGACAGGTGGCTTCATGGGCTCACCAGCCCTTTCAACTGCCAGCTGATAACTGATAAAGGCGGAGATGGCTATCAATGCCAGAGCTATTATTAATATCAAACGTCTCATGTCAGGCCTCCAAAATCATGGCTTACAGACGGCTGTCACAGCACCTTGAACTTGGATAAAGGCCAAAAAAGAAGTTTGGCTCTACCCAGCACCGAAGCAACAGGTATCGGCCCCCAGACGCGGCTGTCCTCGCTATTGTTGCGGTTATCTCCCATAACAAAAATCGTTCCTTCCGGGATGCGGTAAGCTACCGCATCACCGATCATAGGCTCTTTCATATAAGGTTCTTCCAATCTCTTGCCGTTGATATATACATGCCCATTGTAAATGCCGATCTCTTCGCCAGGCAGACCTACAACACGCTTTACCAGTTCTTCACCGATCATAAGAGTATCGTCATATTGAATGCTGACAACATTGCCTCTCTGAGGCTGATATACCCCTTGCGTTCGTAAATAGATAAATCTATCTCCGATATTGAATGTCGGTTCCATGGATTGGGATATAATCTCGGCTGATTGAAAGAAGTAGACACGCAAAACAACAACTGAGGTTATTGCCACAAGCAGTATGCAAAGCTCCAGAATAAAACCGGTGAGTGATCCTCCAGCTTCTTCAGACATAAGCTTCCCCCATGATACATATTAATCGATATACTATTTATTTCTTTACCGAAGGGTGAACTCCTTCTTCAGAGCAACCGCCGCGTATTTGCCCTTCTCCCATAATGATAAACTTGCTGCTGGTCAGCTCTTGTAGGCCCATAGGACCGCGAGCATGGAGTTTCTGCGTACTGATGCCTATCTCTGCGCCAAGCCCGAATTCGCTCCCATCCGTAAACCGGGTAGAAGCGTTGACATAAACGGCAGCAGCATCGATTTCTCGAGTAAATCGCTTGGCGGCAGCCAGATTACCGGTTACAATTGCCTCGGAATGACCGCTGCCATATTTTCTGATATGGGCAATGGCTTCATTCAGATCATCGACAACCTTTATAGATAAGGTGAGCGCCAGATACTCCGTGTACCAATCCTCCTCGGTAGCCGGAACAGCCTCCTTGCACAGAGCGCATACCGTTTCATCGCCACGTATCTCAATACCTGCCCGACGAAAGCTATGGCATATATCCGGCAGGAATCTATCGGCTATGCTGCGATGAATGAGCAGTGTCTCCATTGCATTGCAGACACCAGGGCGCTGCACCTTGGCATTGAAAGCTATCCTGGCAGCCATATTCAGATCGGCAGCCGCATCAATATAGGTATGGCAATTGCCGACACCGGTTTCTATGATAGGCACTTTGGCTTTCTCGATCACCGTTCTTATCAAGCCGGCCCCGCCTCTGGGGATCAGAACATCAATATAGCCGGTAAGCCCCATCATCTCTTCTGCTGCAGCCCTGTTAGTAGTTTCAATAAGTTGAAGAGCATTCTTCGGCATACCAGCCTCCACTGCCGCCGCCGTCGCTATGCCGACCAGGGCCTTGTTGGAGTTTATAGCCTCCGAACCACCCCGAAGCATGACGGCGTTTCCAGCCTTCAGACAGAGCCCGGCTGCATCTATAGTGACATTGGGCCGGGATTCATAGATAATGCCCACCACTCCCAGCGGGACCCTGGTCTTCACTATCTCCAGACCATTGGAAAGGCGCCTGCCATCGACAACCTCTCCCACGGGATCAGCCAGACCGATAAGCTCCTCCAGGCCGCGAGACATGGATCCCACTCGCGATTCATCAAGCATCAAACGTTCGATAAAAGCTCCTGAGAGACCTCTTGCCCCAGCCGCCTCCATATCCAGCCTATTTGCCTCAAGTATCTGTGCCGTTTCCCGACGCAAGGCATCAGCGATAGCCTGCAATGCTGCATTTTTAACGGCAGTAGAAACCGTTCCCAGCAGCACGGCGGCCTCTTTGGCAGCGCTGGCCTTAATTCTGACTTCGCTATACATACATCATCCTCCTGTGATCACCATGTTGTCGCGATGCACTATTTCATCATATGAAGCATGCCCCAGCAACTTTTCGATCTCATCGCCATGACGACCGGCTATAATACGGGCCTCGCTGGAAGAGTAATTACTCAGGCCACGAGCAACTTCCCGTCCCTGAATATCAATTATACCCACCAGATCACCGGCAGCAAATTCACCATTTACACCCACCATGCCGACGGGCAAGAGACTTCCTCCATTGGTGGTAAGTGCCTTGACGGCACCATCATTTATTTCCAGCCTTCCCTTGGGATGACGGCTGAAAGCCAGCCAGCCTTTGCGTCCGGTCAAAGTGCTTCGCCGCGGCAAAAATACCGTGCCTGGAAAGCTCTCTTCTTTTGAAAAAGAAATCAGCCTGCCCAACTCACGGCCTGCAGCTATAACCATAACTATACCGGAATTCATACAAATACGGGCGGCCGCCAGTTTTGTCGCCATACCACCGGTACCCGCTATGCTTCCCGCTCCGGCTGCCGCTCTTTCTATCTCCGGCGTAAGCCGCTCCACGACTTCAATGCGTCGGGCCCCGAAATCATGCCGGGGATCAGCTGTATACATACCATCCACATCGGAAAGGTTCAGCAACAGATCTGCCTGGCACAGTCCGGCCAACAAAGCTGCCAATGTATCGTTATCGCCAAAGCGTATCTCTTCTATAGCTACGGTATCGTTCTCATTGGCAATAGGCAAAACACCTGCCGCAAATAACGAAGTAAGCGCATTTCTGGCATTAAGATAACGACGTCGGTCAGCCATGTCGCCGCGCGTCAGCAGTATCTGGGCTACTATCTGTCCGTATCGGCCGAACGCCTGCGCATAAATATTCATCAGTTCGCTCTGTCCTACGGCGGCAGCCGCTTGCTTGTCTGGAATGGTGCTCGGTTTATCTTCCATTCCCATCAGTTCCTGCCCCACCCTAACAGCTCCGGAAGTTACCAGCAGGACATCGCTACCCCGGCGGCGCAAATCGCAAATAAACCCTGCCAGAGCATGAATATAATCCTGATCGAGCTTGCCGCCTCCACCGGTCAGAGTATTAGAGCCGACCTTGATAACAAGCCGCTTGGCATTTATCCACCTCTGCCTGATCTCGGATCTCTTATCTTTATTATCCTTATTTTTCATATTCAACATCTCTGCCCAACTCAAATCTCGTAAGTAAACTCCACATTGCCGATGCGGATATCGTCGCCCTCCTGAACACCCAGCTTTTCTAAAGCAGCTATTATCCCCATCTTTATCAGAATGCGCTGGAAACGATCCACCGCCTCATCGTTCTCCATATCGGTCATAACGGCCAGACGTTCTATCTTCTCTCCACTCACAACAAATGTTCCATCTTTCAGGCGCTCTATATCAAAGCTGCTTTGTGCCAACGGCGTAATGACTCTGACTTCATCCTCCACTGCAAGCTCAGGCTCGACAGCCGCATCCAGATCATCAAGCAGATCGGCTACTCTGTAAATCAGCGCCTCTATTCCTTCGCCAGTTGCGGCTGATATCGGCCAAACCTCCCATCCTTTAGCTTCCAGACCCCTTTTCCGCTCCTCGAAGAGCTGCCTGGCCTCCATAATATCCAGCTTATTGGCTACCAGTATCTGGGGCAGCCTGGATAGATGAGGATTGTAAAGGCGCAATTCATTATTAATGGCAGCCAGATCCTCCTCCGGATCACGTCTCTCATGAAAAGCACTGAAATCCAAAAGATGAAGGAGCAAACGAGTTCTTTCCACATGCCGTAGAAATTCGAACCCCAGCCCCTCGCCACGATGAGCGCCAATTATCAGGCCGGGAATATCGGCCACTACAAAACTACGCCCATCAGGAACTCTTACCACACCTAAATTAGGTATTAGCGTCGTAAAGGGATATGCCGCTATTTTAGGCTTAGCCGCGGATATATGCGATATAAGAGTGGATTTGCCGGCATTGGGGTAACCGATAAGACCGACATCAGCTAATAGCTTTAATTCCAGGTCCAGACGGCGCTCCTGTCCAGGCTCGCCCTTTTCGGCAAAACGAGGCACCTGTCTTGTAGATGTAGTAAAACGTGCATTGCCCCTTCCGCCGAGACCTCCCCTAGCCAATACAGCTTCCTGACCATGTATGGTTAAATCGGCTATCTGCGCCCCGCTATCCCTATCTCGAACAATAGTGCCTACAGGTACTATTATGGACATATCCTTACCGTTACGTCCGTGCTTATTGGCCCCCTGCCCGTGATATCCTCTTTCAGCGGTATATTCTCGCCGATAACGGAGATCCATTAGGGTGCGCAGGTTTCTATCGGCCACAACCTTGATACTGCCGCCATTGCCGCCGTCACCACCATCCGGACCACCTTTAGGAATATATTTCTCCCTGCGAAAGCTGACGACGCCGTTCCCCCCATTACCGCCTCTAACGACGATAGTAGCTTTATCAACGAACATCGTCTCCTCCTCCTGATAATGAAAAGGCCCAGGCACCCTTAAGATGCCTGGGCCGGTTCATTATCTTAAACTCCGGCAGCTTCAGTAATAACGCTCACTATTTTACCGTTCCTGCCGTTGGTGGTGAAGCTCACCTTGCCATCTGCCGTAGCAAAGAGAGTGTCATCCCTGCCCAGGCCGACATTAAGACCGGGCTTTATTTTTGTTCCTCTTTGACGAACAATGATTGCACCGGCCTTTATTATCTTTCCATCGGAACTCTTTACGCCCAGCCGGTGAGAATTACTATCCCGACCGTTCCTGGAACTGCCTACACCTTTTTTATGTGCCATTTGCCGTCACTCTCCTCAAGCTATGATGCTTTCAATCTTTATTTCAGTAAACGGCTGCCTGTGTCCGCTTTTCTTCTTGTAATGCTTCTTAGGCATATACTTGAAAACGATGATTTTACGGGCCTTATCCTGGACCAACACCTTAGCCGTAACCTTAACCCCTTCTACATAAGGACGGCCGATCCTGACCTGTCCATCCTGCTCAAGCAGTAGAATTTTATCGAATTCTACCGAGCTTCCCTTGTCGCCATCCAGCTTCTCCACTCTGAGAATATCGCCTTCAGCAACTTTGAACTGCTTACCGCCGGTCTCAATAACTGCGTACATAAAATAGTTAACTCCCTTACTACAGGCTCGCCAGGAATAAGGGTGGCAAAAGCCTTAAAACCCTCCCTGAGCGGCAGAAACGGCGCCTGACAACGCCGCTTTGATGATTTTATCACCAATAGCATGAGCTTGTCAATTCTCTGTAGAGGTCCATAACATATTGGACTGTTGTAATTCCAAGCCGGCAGAAGCAAGCAGATAGCGCAGTGGAGGCTGCTTGTCCGGCAAGCCCCGATGGGGCTTCTCCGTATTATACCACAGCAG
>Ga0172377_10009029_pt1 | contig 10222 bp, 6 predicted proteins | sample Pumphouse3metaG_FD_119749 | JGI IMG/M metagenome (GOLD analysis project Ga0172377, IMG submission 119749) | Leachate microbial communities from a municipal landfill in Southern Ontario, Canada - Pumphouse #3 metaG | ecosystem: Engineered > Solid waste > Landfill > Unclassified | place: Canada... | reverse complement strand
TTTAATCTGCCATCGGGAAGGGCTGAAATAACTTATAAATAAATCATGAAAAATAAATCATGAAATTTAATAAATTATTTAATCTTATACTATGGATCATTTTGTCGGCTCAGCTTGCAAACGGATCCGAAGGGAATATTGCAACCGTATGCGAAAAAAATGAAAATCCCAAAGAATATCTGCCCGACAATATCTATGTAAACAAATCATCGCTGACATTAAAAGTTGGAGAAAGTGAACAACTCACAGCAACATCTGATCCTGCAGTAGCTCATGAGCCTGCATTTCAATGGGAATCTGAAAACAATGCTATTGCTACTGTCAATAATGGTTTAGTTAAAGCAATTAAAACCGGAGAAACATCAGTAATCGTTAAGTATAATGGAGTTAGTACCATCATCCCTGTAAAAGTAGAAGTCACCAATTTAGGAAAAAGAGGCATCCTTTATACAAAGACACTAAATAACTATACTTCAATTCCGGAAATACTGTTAAATGATGCCGGAAAATATACCACTGCCGGGCTCTGTATTACCCAAAAAGGAAAGATGGTAAAACTTGACAAATTTTATGCAATCGCAGAACGTATGATACAATACCGCGTAAAATTTTCTGATGATGCCAAAGCAATTTTCAAAAGCAGCGAAGGCGATTTCAGCGCATATATTGACGTTTCAAATAAAAACATCTCCATTGCCACCAGTCCGGTAACAAATAAAACCGTTGATTTTTTAAAGGGAGGCAGGGAATATCTGATTGAGATATATCATATATATCAGAAAGCAAAACTCCGTATTGTAGATGTACAGACTGGCGAAGAAGCAGAAATATCAGCCACGAACGACGGACAGGGCGGATGTGGGAAAGGTCTAGTGCATTCAGGTTTTAACGTAGGTATGCAATGGGATAAATATTGTTTTGGATTAGATAGTGGTTCATCAATGCTTGTAAAACAAATCACCGTATATGTATTAAAAAATAAAGTGAGATTATTGATTTACGGAGATTCTATATCTCAACCTGAAGGATATTTTCCAACAAAAGACTTCCCAAATGCCTGGACACAGTTAATCATCAACAAATTAGATGGAAACGCTATGTCTAGTGGACGAGGAGGAGGAACCATTGATATGGTACTGGGCTATATCAAAAACGAGCTTCCTTATATCGAAACCAAATATGTTATGGTCACAATAGGTACCAATGGAGGAAATACAGAAGCTAAACTAAAAGAACTGGTAAGTTATATAAAATCGCAGGGTGCAATACCAATTCTTAATAATACTCCTTCCAATGAAAGTAGCACTCAAACAGATATCAACAACCTCATAGATAAGGTACGCCAATATTTCGGTATTAAAGGATGTATGTTAGATATGGCCACATCTATTAACGGCGATGGCAAAGAGGTAGATAAAACTATGATGTTTTGGGAAGACTATTCTGGCAGTTACGGATGGCAAATTTACCATCATCCCAATGCCAAAGGTGGTAAAAAAATATTCGAACGCACAATGATAGATATACCGGAGATTTATAAATGAAAAAATCACAATTAACTTCACAATTAAAATTTAAATTATTATGTACAATTATTCAGTAATCTTAGGAAACTTAGGAAACACATGTGACCGGTTTTGTAAAGGGTACAAAGACAATCCTTCAACAGAAGAAATGCTGGCACGCGCAGTAAAAATACCATATGTTGATGGTATTGAATTAGTAGGAACATGGGACATTCGTCCTGATAATGTCAAAGACATGAAAAAACGTATGGAAGACTACGGTAAAACCTGCGTATCCATTATTCCGGACGTATTTACAGTAAAGGAATATGGTAAAGGAGCTATGACCAGCACAAATCCGGCGATTCGCCAAAAAACATTCGACTATCTTAAAAAAATGAGCGAAGTTGCTCTTGAAATGAATTGTGGTATTCTAAACCTCTGGATGGCTCAGGAAGGATACGATTACTTTTTAACAGCCGATTATAATCAGGAACGAGAATGGTTAAGAGAAGGCACAGCCAGAATAGCCAATGAATTTCCTGAACTAAAATATTCTCTTGAATATAAACCTAAAGAGCCCAGAAATTTTTCTTATCATGCCAGGATGGCTGATACAATATTAGCTGCTAAGGAAACCGGTTGTAAAAACGTTGGAATAACTATTGATACAGGGCATGGTTTCTTTGGTGGAGAAAATGTAGCAGAAGCAGTTGTCCTTGCAAAACGTGCCGGAGACTTACTTTTTCATATGCATTTCAATGATAATCATGGTACATGGGACGACGATATGATTGTAGGAACGGTTCACAGTACCATTTACATCGACCTTTTGTATAATCTTAAAAAAACAGGGTATAACGGATGGCTATCAATGGATCAGTATCCGTACCGTGAAGACGCAACCGATGCTATTGCAGAAAGTGTTCACTGGGTAAGAAAATATGAAAAGATTGTTGAAGATAACTATGATAAAATAGACGCATTGGTAAAAATGAATGATGCAGTAGAAACGTCACGCTTTTTAAGAAGCGTATTATAAATCATATATGAGTAATTTTTCGATCATTTTGCTAGCAGTACTTTCCGGAATTTTAAACGGCAGTTACGCTGTTCCAATAAAAATAACCCGGAAATGGGAATGGGAAAACATATGGCTATTATTTGCCATTTCAGGCTTACTTCTCATCCCATGGATATTTGTATCTATAGCTATACCGGATGTCGTAAAAATTCTTGCAGATGTACCTTCGGGTACATCTGCAATGACATTTTTGTTTGGTTTAGGATGGGGAATAGGCTCTGTAGCTTTTGGACTGGCACTTCACCTTATAGGTTTTTCTCTGGGATATACATTAATGATGGGACTTATTGCAGTAATTGGAGCATTAGTCCCATTACTGATAAAAAATCCATCTGCATTATTAACACAGGGAGGACTAATTATTCTTTTTGCCATGCTGTTAACAATAATAGGAATTATACTTTGTGGATCAGCCGGAAAAGCAAGAGAAGGAAAAAACGAACAACAGGATAAGCAAAAAGCTTCCAATAAATCAAAATTTAGAAAAGGAATAATCCTATGTTTTATATCCGGCATTTTTAGTTCTATGCTAAATTTTGCTTTCGAGTTCGGAGCACCTTTAAAAGATGCAGCTATAATTCAGCTTGGAACAGGCTCAAATGTATTTTATGCAACATCTGTAATTTGGGCAATTGCTATGTCAGGAGGTTTTGTAGCTTTTCTGGTTTATGCACTCTGGTTACTTATCAAAAATAAAACGGCAAACAATTTTTTAAAAAAAGGAACACATTTATATTTTTTGTGGACTTTTCTGATGGGCATAACTTTTTACAGCTCTCTGATGTGTTATGGACTGGCAGCCTCAGCTTTAGGAGATGCCGGCACAACAACAGGATGGCTAATATTTACAGCAGGAGCTATTGTAATGGCCAATATATGGGGCATAATTACCTCTGAATGGGCGGGAATAGCTAAAAAAGAAATGCTTAAAATGATAATCGGTTCGACCTTCCTGATTGGTGCTGTTTTCTTTGTAAGTTACGGCAATAGTTTATTATAAAAAATAGTCAATAAATGAACCCACTCCGAAAAGTCGGATATGCGAATATTTATAAGTTTTAGTTAAAATAGTTGCTTTAAACTTTACGGTATTTACTTATTAATAAATAGGTTGTATATCGTTATTTATAATCAATTTTTAAAAACCTACTTTTAAGAGTGGGCTCATATTTTATTCATTATTTTTAGTTCCTTTTCTACTCCGTTCATACTTTAACAAAAAGATTATATTCCAAATCCAACTTTTTTTTATCTATTATCCAAAAAATAATCCTTAATTTTAAAAATTTATTTTTATTTTTAAAACCAGATCTTATATTACTAATAAAAAATAACCGCAACTAAGTTGCACAAAATCTAAAAATTAATGAATTCAGTTTATTGGATTATTCCGGCGTGCTCATTGTTAGCACTCTTCTTCGCATTGATGTTCTATCGAAACATGAAGAAAAAATCGGAGGGAACTCCCAGAATGATAGAAATCGCTCAATACGTTAGAGAAGGAGCAATGGCTTATCTAAAACGTCAATACATACTGGTAGGTAAGGTTTTCGCAGTTTTATTAATCATTTTCCTTGTATTGGCCTATCTGGGAATTCAGAACCCATTTGTACCATTTGCATTTTTGACAGGAGGTTTCTTCTCGGGATTATGTGGCTATCTGGGAATGAAAACAGCCACCTATGCATCAGCAAGAACAACACAGGGCGTAACAAAATCCTTAAATCAGGGATTAAAAATTGCTTTCCGGAGCGGTTCAGTTATGGGACTGGTGGTTGTAGGATTTGGATTACTTGATATCGCAGCATGGTTCCTCATCCTTGACAAAATTGTCTTTACTTCTGCCAATATGGTCAGCGGAATACATTTTCTGGGACTTGACTTTGTCAGCGCAGGAACCACCGAAACTCAAAAACTTGTTGAAATCACCACAACAATGCTTACCTTCGGAATGGGTGCATCAACGCAGGCATTATTTGCCAGAGTAGGAGGAGGAATATACACAAAAGCTGCCGACGTAGGCGCCGACCTTGTTGGTAAAGTAGAAGCAGGGATACCTGAAGACGACCCGCGTAACCCGGCCACCATCGCTGATAACGTAGGTGACAATGTAGGAGACGTAGCAGGTATGGGAGCTGACCTTTACGAATCATACTGCGGATCTATATTATCCACAGCAGCACTGGGAGCCGCACTGCCTCTCGCCTTTTTACACGAAGCAGGGATTACTTCAGAAATGGCTGTAATAGCACCTATGCTGGTAGCTGCCATCGGAATCATATGTTCAATTATAGGTATCTTCATGGTTCGTACAAAAGAATCAGCATCACAGAAAAATCTGTTACATGCACTTCTTCTTGGAACAGGCGGATCATCAGTTCTTGTTCTCATTGCTCTTTTTATCATGGCATATGTAGGATGGATTACATTCGGAATATTTGGTGCTGTAATTATAGGACTGGCTGCCGGAGTAATAATCGGACAATCCACAGAGCACTATACTTCTGACGAATACGAACCAACCAGAGGAATTGCGAGACAAACCCAGCAGGGATCTGCGACTACAATTATTGACGGTATCGCTGTAGGAATGTATTCCACATGGATTCCCGTAGTAACTATAGTTCTTGCCATAATCGGTTCATACTGGGCAGCAGGAGGATTTGAAACATTCACAGCTGGTGTATACGGTATCGGATTTGCCGCTGTAGGAATGTTATCAACTCTGGGAATTACTTTGGCAACTGACGCATTCGGACCTATTGCCGACAATGCAGGAGGGAATGCAGAAATGGCACAACTTCCTGAAGAAGTCAGAAACCGTACAGATGCACTTGACGGACTTGGAAATACCACAGCCGCAACAGGAAAAGGATTTGCTATTGGATCTGCAGCATTAACAGGTATGGCCTTAATATCTTCATATATGGAAGAAATTCGTATGTGGTTAAATAAATTTGCAGACAATGCACCTGACGGAATCATTAAAATCGGAGACTACGTATTCTACGGAGCCATCAAACCTGCTATGAGCGAAAGTGCCCATGTCATTCAACTTTCAGCAGCATCAATAAAAGACTTTACAGCTGCTTATGACCTTACAATGTTCAACCCGTTATTTCTGGGAGGATTGTTTCTGGGAGCCATGATGGCATTTGTATTTTGTGCCATGACAATGAAAGCTGTTGGCCGTACAGCCAGCACAATGGTAGATGAAGTACGTCGTCAGTTCAAAACTATCAAAGGAATTTTAGAGGGAACAGCAACTCCTGATTATGCAAAATGTGTTGAAATTTCAACCAAAGGAGCCCAAAGAGAAATGGTACTTCCTGCACTTACAGCTATTATAGTACCAATCGTTATCGGACTGGTTATGGGTGTAGCAGGAGTAGTTGGTCTTCTTGCCGGAGGTCTTACAGCAGGATTCACACTGGCAGTTATGCTGAACAATGCCGGCGGTGCCTGGGACAATGCAAAAAAATACATTGAAAAAGGAAATTACGGAGGCAAAGGCAGTGATGCTCACAAAGCCAGTATTGTTGGAGATACCGTAGGAGATCCATTCAAGGATACATCGGGCCCTTCTTTAAACATTCTTATCAAATTAATGTCTATGATCTCAATTGTAATGGCAGGACTTACAGTCGCTATCGGCGTATTATAAAATACAGGTGATATTATAAAATTTTAAAAGCCTGTGGAAAAATGTTCACAGGCTTTTTTTAACTTTAAATGCGGATTAAAATAAAAGTACTGCTGACATAGTCATATATAGTGCATCCGAATAAACTTATAAAATTTTAGAATTATGAATACAGAAAAAATCAAAAATTACTTCCTTAACGACAAATACGCCGAACTGACAGGAATAAAATCAGTTGATATCAAAGAAGGATATTGTAAGGCAGAAATGGAAGTACTGCCGAAACATCTTAATTCAGCCGGCGTAATACAGGGAGGAGCACTTTTTACACTTGCAGATTTTGCCGTTGCAGTAGCAGCCAACACACGTGGTCAGCTATCACTATCCATACAGGCCAATATCTCCTTTATAAAAGGAATATCAAAAGGCAAAGTTTACGCTATAGCCACAGAAGTATCCGAGCCAAAAAGAATAGGAAACTATGAAGTAATGATCACCGACCAGGACGGAAATTCTATCGCCAGCTTCCACTCTCTCGTATACAGAAAAAAAGATAAATTATCGTTTTAAAGTCAGGTGGAGAGACAACCAATAATATTTACGACAGAAGAAAAATCACGACGATTGCGCCAAATGACTAACTAAAAAAGAGATGCAAAATTTGCATCTCTTTTTTAGTCCAAAAGGTAAAGACTGATAATCAATATTTCCGGATAAAGTTTAGTTCAAAAGTCTTAGTCCAAACTTTTTAATTAATAACAATTACAAGATACTTGCTTGTCTTCCAGAACTCCTGAGGATTATCAATAGAAATACTTTCAATAATATTCTTATCCCCCTTCACAAAATGGAATGAGCCCTCAGTGTGAGAAGTAATAATTTTAGCCTTCTTAACAAACAACTGAATCGTTTTAAGATCACGAATATCTACTTTTGTAAAATAACTTCTATCAAAATCCTTACTTAAAACCATAGTACTTCTTATACCCAGAACACCATTTTTCTTCTCAACAATATTATTATCGAGAAGTTCTTTTGATGAGCCAAAAGCATAATAGGCAGTATTCAAAGTAACAATCTGATTATTAATTATTTCAGTCTTCGTAGTAATTGTCTTATCCTTCTCCTCATTTACAGCAACAGCATTCTTAATTTCCATATTCAGATTTGAAACATCAATATTTAATTTAGACACCTCATCCTTCAACAAAACAATTTCCTGTTCTTTTTCACTAATTTGTTTTTTAAGAATAGAAACAGACTTTTGCAAAGCAGAATTCTTCATACCCGAAACATTAAGTCTTCTCTGCAATTCCGCCACCTTCCTCACATTTTCCTGTAAAATATTATTAAGGAGACTTATATCAGAAAGAATTTGCTGTTTTCTGTCAGCCCCAAGTTCAGAGCCGCTGCTGGTATCCATCCTTACAATATTCTGGAGTCTTTTTATAGAATCCATATCCATCTGAATTTCATTCATGGTTGAAACAAAATTCATAATAGTTGAGTCTTTCTGAACCATCACAATATAAATACTATCCTGAGAATTTTGCATTCTGGTAATCTTCTTCTGCTGACACGAAATTGACAACAGAATCATAGCAACAAACAACAAAAGTTTACTTTTTTTCATAATAATTAAATTATTTGTTAAAAAATTACAATCGGCTGCGAATTTAATAAATAAAAAATCTATACGTCAATATTTCATTATTTTATCATAGAGCTTTACAATTTATACTAATTGAATTATCATAATTTTAAATCCTGCATAAAAACATTATAACTATTATTATCCTTTAATACCTAATAATCCCCCATTAATTATCTATTTCGCATCTATATAACTTCAAATCATTCGTAATCCTCAATCAATATAGCTTATGCTATGCTTCACTCGATTTACTTCCCGATTTTTCGTTATTTGAATGCTCACTACGAAAATTCCCTGCGAAATTTAGGTAATTTTTTCTGACCGTTAACATTTATAATGCCTGAAAAATAAAAATTCCTATATTTACAAAAAATTTCAACCATTGGATTTAAAAGAATTCAAACAACAATTCTCAAAAAGTGAAAACTTTCAGACTGTTTTAACAAAGTTGAAACAGGGAGAAAAAAAAATTCATATAAAAGGATTAACAGGGTCTGCAAAAACAATCTTAGGATCTGTTTATGCAGAACAAGTAAAACATCCAATCCTTTTTATCCTAAACAACCGTGAAGACGCCTCGTACTTTTACGACGATCTTGTTAATCTAAAAACCGATACACCGTTATTCTTTTTTCCGTCATCATACAAAAGAGCCTTTCAATACGACCATCCGGATCAGGAAAACATTATTCTTAGAACCGAAGTGCTTCATAATATAAAAAGCTCGAAAAACCTGACCATTGTCAGCTATCCGGAGGCTATATCCGAAAAAGTAATCACAGCTGAAGGACTCTCCTCAAATACATTTCCTGTAAAAATCGGAGACAAACTATCCATAGAATTTTTAAATGATATGCTGTTTGAATACGGATTTGAGCAGACAGACTTTGTTATAGCACCCGGACAATACTCCATAAGGGGAAGCATAATAGACATATTCTCTTTTTCAGGCAAAGATCCGTACCGTATAGATTTACTTGGAGACCAGATAGACACAATAAGAACATTCGACATAGACGACCAGACCTCAAGAGAAAAAATTGACCAGATTGTTATAATCCCAAACGTTCAGACAGAGAACAAAGAAGAAAAAAGAGAAGACTTTTTAAATTTTCTTCCAAAAGAAACAACCATAATCATTCAGAACATATCATTTGTCAGCGAAATGATTGCTTCCTTTATTGAAAAGATTAACGAAAAAGATGACAATCTTTTCGATGTTGAACAAATGATAACAAGCAAAAAGGACTTCCTTTCAAGTCTGGAAAAACAAACAATTCTGCAGACTGGAAGCAACGACTACTATAAGTCATCCGTGCAGGTACAATTTCACACACAGCCACAGCCTGTATTCCATAAAAACTTCGAATTGCTGATTGCAGACCTTCAGAGAAAAGAACAAGAAGGATATAAAAATTTCATACTTTCATCAACCGAAAAACAAATAGAAAGACTGCGTACAATATTTAACGATCAGCAGCAGGAAGTTAGTTTCACAGGTTTATGTCATACTCTTAATGAAGGATTCATAGAAAAAGACCTTAAAATCAGCTGCTACACAGACCACCAGATTTTCGAACGATACCATAGGTTTAAAACCAGCAATCATCAGGAAGAAAAAGAAAAAATAACCATCAGGGAACTGGGCAAACTACACCCCGGAGATTATGTTGTACACATCGACCATGGAATAGGAAAATTTGTAGGTCTTGTAAAAACAGAAATAAACGGGAAAATGCAGGAAGCAATCCGTCTGCAATATAAAAACAATGACATGCTTCTGGTAAGCATTCACTCCCTCCACAAATTATCAAAATACAGAGGTAAAGAAGGTATAGAACCCAAAATCAGCAAACTTGGAGGAGGAGCCTGGCAAAAACTAAAAGACCGCACAAAAAAGAAAGTAAAAGACATAGCGCGTGACCTTATAGCCCTTTATGCAAAAAGAAAAGAAGAAAAAGGATTTGCCTTTTCTGCTGACACCTACATGCAAAAAGAACTTGAAGCATCCTTTATCTTTGAAGACACACCCGATCAGGAAAAAGCCACACAGGCATTCAAGGAAGATATGGAAAGCAATATGCCTATGGACCGTCTGATTTGCGGAGATGTAGGATTCGGGAAAACAGAAATTGCCATTCGGGCAGCCTTTAAAGCCGTAGCCGACAACAAACAGGTAGCAGTACTTGTGCCTACCACCATTCTGGCACTACAGCACTTCCGTACATTCTCCGAAAGACTAAAAGATTTTCCGGCCACCATAGAATATGTAAGCCGTTTAAAGCCGGCTAAAGAAATAAAAGAAATAATAAAAAAAACAAAAGAAGGTAAAATTG
>Ga0172377_10009028_pt1 | contig 10222 bp, 5 predicted proteins | sample Pumphouse3metaG_FD_119749 | JGI IMG/M metagenome (GOLD analysis project Ga0172377, IMG submission 119749) | Leachate microbial communities from a municipal landfill in Southern Ontario, Canada - Pumphouse #3 metaG | ecosystem: Engineered > Solid waste > Landfill > Unclassified | place: Canada... | reverse complement strand
TGGACATTAACAGCACGATCTTCTGAAAATTCAGATAAAAGCTGGATTTTTATTATGTCGAAGATTAAACGAATGAAAAATAAATTTATTATTCCCCATGTTTATATGCGTTATGCCGCAATGTTTATATTAGCGTTAAGTATTGGGATGATGTTACAATATGTTGTTTTTGAAAGGACAAACGATAATATTTATAGTGATAAAACATGTATTGAAGTTCCTGCAGGTCAGATGTCTAATGTGGTTTTGTGTGATGGTACTACTGTTCAACTGAACTCCGGAAGTAAACTTATTTATTCTAATAGCTTTAATTCAGGCAACCGTTGGGTTAAACTTGAAGGAGAAGCTTTTTTTGTAGTTAAAAAAGATGCCGAACATCCATTTTTGATAAAAACAGAATCTCTTGATTTTAAAGTTTATGGTACATCTTTTAATGTTCAGGCATATGATGTAGACAATGAAGTAAATACAACTCTTATTGAGGGGAGCTTAGGTGTGATTAACAAAAATGGGAATGAGCTTGTTAGATTAGTTCCGGGAGAAAATGTTAGATATGAAAAGGTGACAAAAAAATTAAATGTAAGTATCGTGGAGATTGATTTATATACTTCATGGAAAGATGGGATAATTACATTTAAAAATGAAAGGTTTAAAGATATTGCAGGTAAAATTGAACGATGGTATAATGTAAAGATCATTATTAAAAATCCAAAGTTAGAGAACGAATTATATATGGGAACTATTATGAAAAATAAACCTGTTGATCAGATTTTAAAGGTTCTCAGTTTAACATCTTCTCTAAATTACTGCATTGTTTCGAGACCTGATAAACCTGATATAATATATTGGAAATGAGTTTATAAAAACTAATATTTAATAAAGTTAAAATTATGAAAATTATGATAAACCACGATTCTTCTTAAAAATTTGACCGAAAATATCAATGATATTTCCGGTCAATTCCGAAAGAATGATGTTTCCGGCATCATTTCTTCCGATAATAAATAACAGCCTCGTTAAGAGGCCAGTACTAATTAAATAACAGTTCAAATTTATGAAAAAAAAGAATTGTATCCCATTTTTTGCGGGATTAAAACAAATTGTACAAATTATGAAAATGACGATATTTTTGACATTAATCTTTAGTTTTCAGGTTTATGCCTCATCGTATGGACAATCAGGGGAAATAAATCTGGAGATGAATTCAACTTTAAAAGAAGTCATTGAGTCATTGGATAAAACATCGGGCTATCATTTTGTTATGAAGTATGATGAAGCCATATTAGATAAAAAAGTTCGTGTAAAATATACGAATGAAAGTATTAAATATATACTAGATGACCTGTTAAAAAATACAGGTCTTAGTTATAAAATTATAGACCGTTATATTGCAATTACAGCTGATAATAGTTTACAAAAGGTTGTGTCGCAACAAAAAACCGTAATAGGAAAGGTAACCGATGTTTCTGGAATCCCATTGCCGGGTGTAACCGTTGTTATAAAAGGAACAACGGCAGGAACAATTACTGATTCCGAAGGGAAATATGATATTACCAAAGTTCCCGGAGATGCCGTTTTGTTGTATTCATTCATAGGTATGAAAAGTCAGGAAATAGAAGTTTCCGGTAGAAATATGATTAACGTGATTATGGAAGAAGAAACCATTGGCATAGAGGAAGTAGTAGCAGTCGGTTATGGAACAATGAAGAAAGCAAATATAACTGGAGCTATTGCCCAGTACAATGCAGAATCGTTGAATGAAAGGCCGATACAACGTGTTGATCAGGCCTTGGTTGGTCAAATGGCGGGGGTGCATGTAAAACAAACAAGCGGAATGCCGGGTTCAGGTTTGAGCATTGAAGTCAGAGGTAGCGGATCCATTTCTGCCAATAACGAACCTTTGTATGTTATTGACGGCTTCCCTCTGGAAGTTTCATCCCAAAATTCTTCCGGAAAATACGATACAGGAAACCCGCTGGATAACATTAATCCGAATGATATTGAATCTGTACAGGTTTTAAAGGACGCTGCAGCTGCTGCAATTTACGGATCCAGAGCTTCTAATGGTGTTGTTTTAATTACTACTAAAAAAGGTAAAGTAGGGAAATCTAAAATCAGTTTTAATTATTATACGGGTTGGAATCAGGCACAAAGACATGTTAAAATGTTAGATTCCGAACAATGGCTGGATCGAGCCTATGACGTGATGAACCAGACTTATTTGAAAGCTTATCCGAATGCTTCTGAAAATGATAATTACGATACTCGTGTGGCTAATATCGGAAGTTTCGACCGTACAATGATACCTGATCCGGCATGGGCGGAAGACGGACATCCGGGAATCGATTTTGTAGATTGGCAGGACGAAATTTTTCAAAAGGGTGCAATTAGCAATTATCAAGTGTCTGCCTCCGGGGGAACTGATGCAGTGAAATATTTTATATCGAGTGATTATCTGGATCAGGACGGATATATTTTGGGAGTTACCTATAAACGTTATTCGGCAAGAGCAAATGTGGAAGTGAAGGTAAGCAATAAAATAACTGCCGGAATTAATATTGCACCTTCTTACTCGGTGAAAAATGATCCAGGAGTGGAAGGAAAGGACAGCCAGTTCCATATAGCATTAGGTATGTCTCCTATTGTATCAACCGCTGCAGGTGGTGCTGAATTTTATAATACGGGCGATTATACCACTTATACATGGGGAAATTCTAGGAATAGTCCTGTTGCCGTATTAAAGAATACGATTGGAAAGACCAAAAACTTCAGAACCCTAACCAATATTTTTGGAGATTACGAAATAATTGACGGATTACATGTCAGATCTTCTTTAAATTTGGACAATACAGATTCTCGTTATAAATATTATCGTCCCGCATTTGTTAGTGGAAGTCTCAGTTCCAGGAAGGCTTCCGGTAGATATGTGGGTTATAACCGACAGACTTTTGTCAATGAAAACACAGTCTCTTTTGACCGGACGTTTGCTGAAAAACATAATGTTTCTGCGGTAGCAGGTATGTCTTACAATATGACAAAACTTGATTACAATAGGATTTATGCCACGGATGGTTTCGGAACGGATTATATCACCACGTTGAATGATGCAAATGGTATTTCGGCTTCCAATACATATACGACGGAAACTAAAAATGTATTGATATCCTATTTCGGAAGGGTGAATTACAGCTATATGGATCGTTATTTATTGTCTGCAAGTATTCGTAGAGACGGTTCCTCTAGGTTTGGAAATGATACGAAATGGGGCGTTTTCCCAGCTGTATCTTTAGGATGGCGTCTTTCTGATGAGGCATTTATGAAAAATGCAGAATGGCTGTCTATTCTTAAAGCCCGGGCAAGTTGGGGTATTTCCGGAAATAACGGACTGGGAGGTGATTACGAACATATTGCCATGTTGCAGTCATCCGATTATTCATTCGGAGGAAACCAAGTAGTCGGTTTAACTTCTGAAAACATTGCCAATTCTGACTTAAGTTGGGAACAATCGGAAACTTATAATTTCGGATTGGACTTTGGTGTTTTCAAAAATCGTTTATACGGTTCAATTGAATATTACAGGAAGTCTAATACCGACTTGTTACTCAATATCAATGTTCCGGCATCAACCGGTTTCGATAATGCTTTAACCAATATCGGTGAAGTGTTTAATCACGGCTGGGAATTTGAATTGAATTCAAAGAATTTTACCGGAAATTTTAAATGGAATACAAGTTTGAATTTAAGTTTCAACGGTAATAAAATTCGTCATTTAGGTCCTGATGATGCTCCCATTTTAGGCGGTTCATTTGATATCAACCATAATATTCTAAAGGTGGGTGAGCCTATGTATAGCATTTACGTGGTTAAACAGATCGGAATTTTGTCTGCCGAAGATATCTCCAATGGGGCTGCTCTATACGGAAGTGAGGAAGAGGGAGATCCAAAATATGAGGATTATGACCATAGTGGAAGTATTTCTGCAGACGACAGGCAAATTTTAGGTCATCCGAATCCCGATTATACCTGGGGACTGACGAATACTTTTAAATATAAAGGATTCGACCTTTCTGTCTTTATACAGGGCCAACATGGAGGTACACTATATTCTACTTTTGGTCGCGCTATCGATCGTACAGGAACAGGATGGTTGGATAACCAGATTCAGGCATGGGCTTATCGTTGGCGTTCTGCCGATAATCCTGGCAATGGATTGAAAGGAAATGCAAAGTCTTCTTTTGGCCGTATTAAGAATACGGACTGGATGTATTCGAATGATTATTGGCGAATCCGCAATATTACAATGGGGTATGACCTTAAAAGGTTGATACATAGCAATATGATTAGTGGAGCAAGAATCTATGTGACGGCTGAAAATTGGTTCGGTAACGACAAATATGACGGCGGAGCAAATCCGGAGGCTGTCAATACTTCAGGAGATGATTATGGCGGTATACCTCTTGCAAAATCAATGATTTTTGGAGTGAATTTTACATTTTAATTTTTAAGAATATTGATTATGAAAAAGATAGATATATTCCTGAGCTTTCTGATGATTTTATTTTTAACGGCTTGTGAAAGTGATTTGGAACAGGTTCCCATTTCATCTATGAGTTCAGGAAGCTTTTATACAACAACGGATGAAATTGAAGAAGCTGTAAATGGTGTTTACAACACATTAGCTGACTATCCGGAAAATGAATTTTATTTAACCGATGTGCGTTCCGATGATTTTTATGTCACTCCGGCAACAGGTTCGAGTGTAAGATCATGGGATCCAATCAGTAATTTTGAAAAAACTATCGCTACAAATGAATTGGTTGAGTATCCATGGGATAATGATTATAATGGCATTATGCGTGCCAATACCGTTTTAAATTATATTTCCACAGATATTGTAACTAATCAGGATACTTATGACAGATTATTAGGAGAAACAAAATTTTTGCGTGCTTTTTTCTATTTTGATTTGGTGAAACTTTACGGTAAAGTTCCTCTTGTCGATAACCTGGTAACTGGAGATGAAGCACTTTCTATCAGAAGAATCAGCGTGGATTCTATTTATGTTTTAATCATTAATGATTTGACAGATGCTATTGATCTTTTACCAGAATCTTATTCGAGTAGTGATGATGAGGGAAGAGTTACAAAATATGCTGCGGAAGGAATTTTAGCGAGGGTTTACTTGATGCGTTCTGGTCCGCAACTTCATTCGGACGGCCCTTGTTTGAATAGCGGAGAATACGATAAGGCATTGACTTTATTGAATGATATCATCAATAGCAAAAATTATGAGATGCTGGATAATTATGCAAATATATTCGGTTTGGAATATGAAAACAGTAAGGAGATTGTTTTCGACATTCAGTTTACAAACGGAGGCTATGATACCGGAGGAGAATATCCGGGATTGATCAATTCCAGCAATAATTATTGGCATACCATTGGATATTCTCCGGCTATTGGTACTGAAAGTGTTAATGTTTCCGAAGACCTTTTTGCCTCATACGATACGCTATCTGCAGATGTACGGGATAATTTCAATGTTATTTACAATTGGTATAATTCTACCGTAGGTTATTCTCAGGTTGACCCAGTTGTTACGAAATGGTGTTGTCAGGATGAAAACACTTGGGGCTCCGATCGTTATGATTTTGCCTTAAATTTTCCTGTTCTGCGATATACCGATGTGCTGATGATGAAGGCCGAATGTATTCTGCAGGGAGCCTCTGGAACACAGGATGAAGTAGATGATATCGTTAATGACGTTAGGGAACGTGCTGGATTATCTGACATTTCCAATGTTACTCTTGATCAATTATTGGAAGAGAGAAGAAAAGAGTTCTTCGCAGAAGGACGGCGCTGGCCTGATTTGGTTAGAACTGGTAAAGTGCTGACCGTAATGAATGCCTGGCTTGCAGGAAGTGAGGATTATCTGAGTGAAATGCCTTCTTCAATAGATTATACTTCTATCATTAATCCTATTCCTCAGGATGAGATTGATATCAAGGATGGATTATATGATCAGAATGAAGGTTACAACTAGTATTATTATTATTATTATTATTATTATTATTATTATTATTATTATTATTATTATTATTTAAAAAATCTTTGGGGAGTATCTCCCTGAAGATTTTTTAAATTTATAAGGTTATGTTTACACGATGTTATTTCATTAAAAAATCCGTTTATATACGGATTTAAGGCATGGATGGCTTCGGAAATAAGTTTTTGCACTCATGCCGAGTCTAAGAAGAGATATGATGATAAAGATCTTTATGATTTTGTTTGGCGGTTGTCTCCCATATAAGTGTTTTGGAACTGAAAGATTTTTAAGTCTGGGGATGTAACCCAATTATAAAAACTTATGAAAAATGCTTACTTATCTGTTTGGAAAAGTAGCTATGGATGTTTTTTATACGGTAGAAGAACATGACCTGATTTTCTATTATTGGCAGCAGTGGTATATACCATCTGGTCGAGCAAAAGGTTAAATATGAAGAGCCGTATGATTGGAGGCTATCACGTACGGTTCTGTGAGAAGCTTGGGGTGAGATTCCTTTTTCTTACTAGGCAAAGATTTTGGAGAACAATAAAATATCAGTACATTTATCTTAATCCTGAAAATAATGATCTGAAATTATATAAAGGAATTAAAAAATGGATCGAACGATATTACAATAGAGCCCATCAAGAAATTAATAGAATGAAGCCAAATATAATATATTATAATGCAGCATAAGTTCTACTTAAAAACAAAGATATATGATCCAATATATTAGGGTACTATAGAGTAAATACTGAAAATTTAAGGGAATGAAGAAAATAGTAGAAATAATCATATTGGTTTTTATAATCAGTGCCTGTAAACAGGTTGAATTAACGAAGCTGAATCTTGCAGGTGAATGGAAATATAAGCTTGATAAACAAGAGGTAGGAGAAAAAGAAAAATGGTATACAGCTGATTTTTCTGACAAGATTGATCTGCCGGGAGCTTTACGAGATTATGGTATTGGTGAAGAACCAACCTTAAAAACCGACTGGACGGGTAGTATCTACGATAGCTCGTGGTATTTTAATCCAGCTATGGAAAAATACAGACAGAAAGGGAATATGAAATTTCCTTTCTGGTTAACACCGGTGAAACATTATAAGGGAATAGCTTGGTATCAGAAGGAGGTTATTATCCCTTCAAATTGGGTTAAGAAAGATATTGTTATCTTTTTAGAACGGCCGCACTGGCAAACCACGGTGTGGTTCGATTCTATTAAGATTGGATCGGAGAACAGCCTGTCTGTTCCACATCAATTTGTGATACCTGACAATGTTGTTTCTGCCGGTAATCACCGTTTAACGGTGAAAGTAGATAATGCAATTCGTAACATTGATCCAGGTATTAATTCCTCTAGTATTACCGATCATACCCAAGGAAACTGGAACGGTATTGTGGGAGTATTAAAAATGTATTCAAAATATAAAACTCGGATTGAACAATTAAAAATTATTCCAAATTTGAAAGAGAAGTTAGTTGAGGTGAAGGTGAAGCTAACATCTGCTCTTTCAGAAGGAAATCTGGAATTCGAAATAAATGGGATCAATTTCGATGTTATGTTGCCGAAAATCACCTGTGATTTGAATAATGAAAAAGCTGTAATGAATTTTAATATTCCAATGGGAGAAGATTTTAAGACTTGGAGTGAATTTTCTCCTGCATTATATGAAATGACTGTTTCGTTAAAAAAGAATTCAGATATTATTGATACAAAAAAAGTGCAGTTCGGTATGCGGGAATTTACTATTAATGAAAAGCATTTTGAAATTAATGGCATCCCTGTTTTTTTACGCGGAACGACAGAATGTTGTGTTTTCCCTTTAACCGGTTACCCTCCAACTGACGAAAAAGAATGGACTCGTATTTTTGATATCTGCAAGTCTTATGGATTAAATCACATACGTTTTCATTCTTATTGTCCACCCGAAGCCGCTTTCTATGCCGCCGATAAGGCAGGAATTTATCTACAGGTAGAAGGGCCAAGTTGGGCAAAATATTCAACCTCTCTTGGATATGGAGGCCCCCTCGATGAATATCTAATGAAAGAAACAAAACGTATTATTGACACATACGGGAATCACCCTTCTTTTGTAATGATGTCATACGGGAATGAACCTTCCGGAAATTATGTTCCTTATCTTGAAAATTGGGTTAAACATTTTAGGGCCTACGATACACAGCGTGTATTTACCGGGGCATCAACCGGTAGGAGCTGGACAATTATTGATAATAGCGATTTTATAGTGCGTTCTCCACCAAGAGGTTTAAAATGGAAAAGTAAGCAACCTGAATCAATTTTTGATTACCGGAACAATACAGAAAATCAGCAACGTCCTTATGTAACTTTTGAGATGGGGCAATGGTGTGCTTTTCCAAACTTTGATGAGATAGATAAATATACCGGAGCGCTAAAAGCGAAGAATTTTGAGTTGTTTCGCGAAGATCTGGCGGATCATCATATGTCCGAATTGGCGGATGATTTTCTTATGGCATCAGGAAAGCTTCAGGCATCCTGTTACAAGCAGGAAATTGAGGCCACATTAAGAACACCAAACCTAGCAGGTTTTCAGTTGCTTTCACTTAATGACTTCCCTGGTCAGGGAACAGCACTTGTGGGGGTTTTGGATGCTTTTTGGGATTCAAAAGGATATATTACTGCATCAGAATTTAGATCATTTTGTGATCGGGTTGTACCATTGGTTCGTTTGGATAAATTCACATTTGAATCGGATGAATTATTAAAAGTACGGATTGAAATTGCTAATTTCAGTGGAAGTATTCTTAAAAACGCGACAGTGAAATGGAAATTAACCAATCATTCGGGGATATTGATAGAGAAAGGTGATTTTGAATCCCTATCTATTCCAATTGGAAATTGCAATAAAGTAGAAATTAAAAAAATTCCATTGGATTTTGTGAAAAAAGCTGAACAATTAACTTTATCCGTTTCGGTTGGAGAATATGAAAATAGTTGGAAAATATGGGTTTACCCTGTTTTAAATAAAAAGGTAAAGGGTAACGACATATTAATTGCGAAAAGATTGGATTCTAAAGTGTTACAGGCCTTGAATAAAGGTAAGTCTGTTCTGTTGCTTGCAGCGGGTAATGTAGAAAATGGAAAAGATGTGGTACAATATTACGCACCAGTTTTTTGGAATACATCGTGGTTTCGAATGCGTCCGCCTCATACCACAGGTATTTTAATTCAGGATAAGCATCCGGTATTTGATGATTTTCCCACTGAATATTACAGCGACCTGCAATGGTGGGAGATTAGTAATCGCCAGCAGGTGATGAATATTCAGAATTTTCCCGTGGATTTTCGTCCATTGATTCAGCCAATCGATACTTGGTTTATGAATCGTCGACTGGCAATGTTATTTGAAACCAAAGTGGGAAATGGAAAATTAATGGTGTGTAGTATTGATTTAAATACCAATATGCAGCAGCGTCCTGTAGCCCGACAGTTAAAACAAAGCATTATAAAATATATGAATTCTGACAAGTTTTTACCTGTATCAGAAATTAATATAAAAGTAATTGAAGAGCTTTTTGAAAAGAAAGAACGCGAGGGTTGGAATTCATATGTTAGAGAAAATCCCTAATAATTTAATTATGATCCTCATAATCAAAGTAATCTTATCTTTATATGCATTACTTCTGATAATTTTTTATCCTTCATATAAAAAGTCAAGAACATGCATTTCTGTAGAGTCTGTAATTGATAAGTCTTTTGCATTTTGTCGCTGTAAAAAAAAGGATTCTAGTACGTCGTTCTGTACAGATTGTATGATCGATTTTCTTCCATATCTTGGCTATCTGTTCATAGTAATCTATAAATGATTTGTATTTATATGTAAAATTTTAATAAACAATGATTTATAAATAGTCTATCCTTAAAAAGAATATAAATTACTATCGTTCAATAAATTAATAGTATAAAACCTTTTAAAATGTGCAGGATTTTGTATCTTTAGGTCATAAACCTTGCATATTTTGTTATGTTATCAAAAGAAAAAAATAATCAAAAGATGTCTTCAAATTGAAAAAGCCTTTTTTTAAGGGTCGACTAAATAATCTTAAAAAGGTTTTAAACAGGAACGAAAATTAAATTATACATAATCTATTAGTTCGTTCTGAATTTTTTGTATTGAGCTAGAACCTAAAACT
>Ga0172377_10009027_pt1 | contig 10222 bp, 12 predicted proteins | sample Pumphouse3metaG_FD_119749 | JGI IMG/M metagenome (GOLD analysis project Ga0172377, IMG submission 119749) | Leachate microbial communities from a municipal landfill in Southern Ontario, Canada - Pumphouse #3 metaG | ecosystem: Engineered > Solid waste > Landfill > Unclassified | place: Canada... | reverse complement strand
TTGCAACGGTACTGTTTTGTAATAAAATTTCGGTTGTTCAACCATGACCTGTCCGTTACTGCCATCTTCGGCATAACCTACATCACCATAGTATGCGGTTACGGTCTTATCATCAGCAACATTACATCTTTTCCTACCGCCTAGCATATTAAATACATCAAAATCCGAGCCATGAGTTTTGCCGACCGCACCTGCTAACCTTGTTAAAGTGTTATTTGGTATATCAATTTCAACGCCGATAATGTTTTCATCTGTGTAGCCAACAAAACTTTTAAAATCGTCAACTTCATTCGCAATTTCAGCCAAGGACGAACTAATTTCACCTTGGTTTTCTCTTAATCCGTCATAATCATGTGCGGTAAATGTTCTTGCTATTGCTGTTCCTGCATCCCATGCTTTTGCATCCCCTTGAAATCCTCTTGTTACATTTGATAATGTATTACCAGTTTTTGTTCCATATAAAATTGTTTCTGCATCTTCTCTTATTCCTATTGTTGCAATATTTGGAGCATCTGGTAGTTTACTCCCATCTACAACATCAAAAGAAGTTACTACATCATTAATACCTGCTGTTAAAGTTGTTCTTAAACTATTAGCTTGACCTGGATATAAAGTTATCATATTTTACACCGCCCTTGCTATACCGCTGGTATCTAACACAACTGTGGTATCATTTACGGGTGTTTCTGTATCAACTGCTTTTGCTTTTGCCCAAAAATAAACCTTACCAGTATTATAACCAACTGTACCTAATTCTATTTTCGCACCATATGCACCATATACTCCTGATTCTCCTACAACATCTGGAGCTAATGCCCAACTTTCTGCGGTATCTCCACTTGGTATTACTTCAGTATCATCAACTTCATAATTTTCATCTGCCATAGCATAAAGCCTAACCTCTTTTTCTTCATTTAAATCTGCTCTTAAAATAAAAGTTACCGCATTGGTTGTTGTCGGAGCTTCTGATACTTGCACATCATCTTCCGCAAAAAATAATTTTATATACATAATATTTTTATCTCCTTTCTTTTTAAGATATTAATGTATGTTTTATAGTACAATAACCTATTGATGTAGTTTTTATATATTCTAATACACCATCTCGGCTTTCTAGTTCATGATAAAATTCTCCCCATAAATCTTTTGTATCTTCTGGGTCTAATTTAATTATAACATTTTTACCATCAACACGAACACCGTTTCCCAAAGTTTTTGTTATTAATTTTTGAGCCGCTTCATTTCTAGCTAAAGCCCAGGTTGCAAAATAATGTTCAGGTATATCTACATCAAAAGTAAATATTATTTCATCATCATTCCCAGCCCATACTGTAAAATCTTGATTTTCAACCACAGGTTCAATTAAGCTTCCTTGCAAATTGATTATTCGCATAATTGGAATACCAGCCTTTCTTAATGTTTGTCCTAAAAATGTATCTTCTTTCCATACTTTTCGTAATGTTTGATATAAAGGATTTACGAATAAATAAACAATTCTGTTTGTCTGTGCTTGATATTCAGCCATTTTAACAACTTTTCTAAATGTTTGACCATCAAAAGCCGCAATTTTAATAACTTTTCTGAATGTTTGACCACTAAATTCCGTTAATTTTCTAACATGCCTTAATGCTTGTCCTGTATATGTGGATATATGTGTTACTATTCTTTTAGTTTGCACTATAAATTCAGCCGCTACCGTCAATATTCTTTTTGTTTGAAATTTATTTAAAATTAGCTTATATACATTTCTTTCTGTTTGACCTGCATAATCACCATAAACTTTGTTATTAAAATTACTTCTATTAAAATCCATATATCCACCTCCTTACATCACAGTTCTGCCTGTATATCTTGTTATTGTAGTTTTCATTTCTTGCATAAATTGTAATGGATTTTGAACACCATAAAAATTAAAATTACCATTTATTGCAAAATTGGAGCCCATGTTTGAATAATCAATCGGTGTTACGGAACTTCCTCTGGTTAAATTAATTAATTCAGGGCCTTCTTCCCCTACTAAAGCTAATCCACCAGGATGGAAGCTTGTGCCTTTTGCATATTTACCTTTTATCAAATCTTGTAAAGAAAAATCCCATGAAGCTTCTAATACTTTTTTTATTTGGTCATTCAAGGAAAAATCTATTGCCGCATCTTTAACCGCTTTTGGCATAACTGGTTCGGTCGCCCCAACTCCAAACCCATTTACAAACCCAGATTTAAGATTTTCTGACACTGTTTCAAACAAGCCGCCTAATTTTGTTCCTTTAAATCCTAAAGCTTCTTCTTCTAATTTTGCTTGTTCCGTTCTTATAGCTGTTTGTTGAGCTAATAAATCCCGCCAAGCATTTGCAGTTTCATTTATTTTAGTTATTTCATTATCCAAATCTTTTATTATTAAGGTATGCCTTTCTTCTTCTGCGGTTAATGCAACTGATTTTTCTTGGTTTATAAAAGCAATTTTATTATTTAAAGCTTCTTCTTCTAATTTTAATTGATTTTCTAGTCCTTCTTTTGTTGCTATATATTTATCATCTTCAGCTTCAATTTTAGCTTTTCTTTCATCCTGTATTAATCTTATTTTTTCTTCAAAATTTGTTTCCAAAAGAACTAACTCATCGGATAATTTGGTTTCTAAAGCCAAAACTTCTGACTCATAATTTTTCTGTATTTCTTCTAATCGTTCCTTATGTTTTTCTTTTTCTTCTTCAATTCTATCTTCAATAAGTTTTAATTCTTCTTCTTGTTTTAAAGCTAAAGCTTCTTGTTCGGCTTTATATTGATTTTCTATTATAGTTTTTCTGGTTGCCGCAGTTTCTTTTTCTTGTGCTATTTGTTCCTTTAAAGCTTCTTGTTGTAATTTGCGGGATTCTAAAATCTGCTGTCTTTCTAATTGCGATAAAAAGTCTTGTAATTCTTTTTCATATTCAGCCCTTTTTTCTGCATTTTCTTCAGCATCAATTAAATTTTCTAACCTTAAAATCTTTTCTTGATTTGATTTTTCTTTTAAAATTCGTTCTTCTTCTTTTGTTTTTGCATCAATGGCATCAATTTCATTCTGCAATTTTTTTAAGGAATCAGCTAAATTTTCATCTACAATTCTAACCCTTGCATAATATTCCTCATCTAATAATTTTAATTTTTCAGTGTGTGCATTTCTGGCTTCTTTTATTTCTTCTTGATAATTTTCTAATAATAATTTATTTTTTTCATCAGCATTTTCAACCGCTGTTTGCATTTCAATATTTAAAAGGTCAATTTTTTCTTTGTGAGCCTCAGTTGCTTGATAAACTTCTTCTTCATATTGTTCTTTTGCTATATCTGATAAAGAAGCCGCTTTATCCTCTACAACGCCGTAATATTCATTTATACTATTTATTCTATCTTTATAATTAGAATCTAAATTTTCTTTTTCAGCTTCTAAAAGTTCAATGGTTTCTTTTGATTTTTCTTTTGCAAGATTTATTTCTTCTGTATATCTTTCCTCTAATTGTCGCACCGCATCATTATACAATGATTTTTCAGTGCTGATTTTTTCTTCTAAAGCTTTTATTTCTCCACCATATAAGGTATCAACTGCTTCTAATCCTTGCTTTTCCATACGTTTATAATTTTCAATTTTTTCATTTGTTGCATCCCTAACTTTTTTTGAAGTTGTTGTTGCCGCGTATGCCAATCCACCGATTGCCGCTGTTAAAGCTATAACAATTCCTATTGGCCCTGATAAAGCTATCAATGCCGCTTTAATGCCTGCAATAACACCTATTAACTTGCCACCAACAATTAAAACAGGCCCTATTGCCGCGGCAGTTGCCGCAAATCTAACTATTGTTTCTTTTTGTTCTTCATCTAAATTATTAAACCAGATAGTTAATTCTGCAATTTTATTTGTAAAGTTTTCAACTATAGGAACTAAATAAGACTTTAAAGTCTCCCACAAAGTTAATGTAGAAGCTTGAACCTGGGATAAACTTTTTTGCCATTTAAAATCAGCTGTTTGTGCCGCAGTTGCAAAGGCAATTTCGGTTTCATTTGTTGTATTAGCTAAGGCATCAAAAATTTGAATATTATCTGCCGCATTTGCTCCCATTAAATCTAAAGCACCAGATAGGGCTCGAATATTAGGAAATACCTGTGCCATAATTTCTTCACCATATTGGTTTGTTAAATTTCTTAAATCTCCTAATACGGATATTAACCCTTGTTCTTTCATTTGTTCCCTTAATTTTTTTGATGAAGTGCCCATCATTTCTAAAGCTTCCTCAGCTTGTGAAGCTGGTTTTAAGAGTGATACAAGAATTGCCCTTAATTGGGTGTTAGCTGTTGCGGCATCCGTTCCTGTTCTTGTCATAGCCGCAGTTGCAGCCGCTACTTGGTCAAAACTTACACCCATTTCACTTGCTACTGGCAAAACATTGCCCAAAACACCTGCAAATTCAGTGGCATCTGCTTTTCCTTCTCTTACTGCCGCAACTAAAATATCGGTTGCCAAAGATGCCGATAGGTTTTCTTTACCATAAGCATTTACAGCAGAGGTTACTAAATCTGCAATAACTTTTGTTTCCCCTAACCCACCAGATGCCGCTTTGGCACTCATTTCCAAAATATCCATAGCTTCAGCGCCTTTTATACCCGCTGATGTTATAAAATATAAGGCTTCAGCAAGTTCTTTTGGACTTCTTGCTAATTCAGGTGCCATTTTAATTATATCTTTAGCCCAAAGGTCAACTTGTTCTTGAGCGACCCCAACAAGACCCACAATTTTGGACATTTCAGCTTCAAAATCTTTTCCTACTTTAAAAGCCGCGGTGCCCACGCCTAATAATGGTACGGTTATATATTTAGTTAAATCTTTACCCACCCTTTCCATGCTTTTTCCTAATTCTTTGAATTTTTGTTCTATATGGTTAGCCGCAACCTCTCCGGCTTTTTTTACGGTGCCCATTGACTTATCAAAAGAACTAGAATCTGCAGTTACGGGTGCAACAACTTCACCTATAATATACGCCATACCATCACCTGCCTTTCTGTTTGTTTCTGCTTTGTTTAATAGCTTTCATTTCCTCAAAAATTAAATCTTCACTGGATTCTACTAAACTTCTATTTTCTTTATTCTGCAACCATCTTGAATATGCTGAATCTTGAGGTAAACCTTTAACCAAAATTAAAAATCTTCTCCAACTAATTAAATCTTTTAAACAAATATTTGTTAAATCTAATTTATAATATCTTTGAAAATCAGCTTCTAAAGAACCCCAAGCCCATAAAAGTAACTTGGGGTTTATCCGTTTTTTAATTCTTTATTTGTTGTTTTTTGAAATCTTTGTCCTATCCATTTTTCCATAATTTCAGGAATCATTTTTCCTATTACAAAATTAAATGTTACATCATCATTTTCAACCTTTTCAAGTTGTGCTAAAAATTTAGTTCCAAACATTAAGCTAATAAATTCTTTAAACTTATCATCAGGTATTTCAAAAACAGTTTTTCCATTTCTTGTGACCAAACAATTCCGCATATAAAACATTGAAAAGGAAAAGGGCATTTCAGTGGGGATATTATAAAATTCACCTTTAAATTTTATTTTAAATGTGGGTATTTTTGTTTTGTATTCTTTTAATGCTTCATCAAAATCCAAAATTAATTCTTGTTCTTGATTTTCAATCAATTCTGCATGTTTTTCATTTAAAAAATCTATTTTAGCCTGTTTATCCATTTTTATAATATCCCCCTAATAATATTTATGAACCTGGTACTATATCAACTTTACTGTTTACTCTAAATGTTCCAGTAAATCTGTAAACTGCTGTTGTTGAACCCGATTCATTATAAGCTGTAAAAAATCCAGTTAATGTTTGACCATATCCAGTGTTTTTAGTGTGTGTGATTGTTACAATATCCCCTGCCTCAGCGGCATCTCTTAATTCACTTTGCCCAACATCTGGGCCATCTGCTTGACTTTCCATAGTAATGCCTTCTATTGTTGCGGTTTCACCAACGGCTATTGATACAAATTGCTGATGTAATACATTTGAACCCGGTATTACATCTTCGGAACCAGTAACATCCTCTTCAGATACAGTTAAGGCTCTGGCAAAGGAGGTTACTTTACCAACTACTTCATTATTTACTTCTAAAATGGTATTACCAAATTTAACTTCACTCATAATTATTCCTCCCTATCTATAATCATTTCCTTGTGAATCAATCCTAAACATATACTGGGTTGACCACTCATTCCTTCCATTATCATCTTTTCCTATGCTTGTTGGTGCGGTTGTTAAATATACGGCATGCACCAATGTTCCACCCTCATATAATGAACTGCCTCCAAAACCTAATAACTTTTTATAAATGTTTTGGCTTATATTTCTTGCTTCCAAATAATTATTATTCCTAACTAATATTTGAATGCCCACCTGGTCTGTATTAATTGCATGTGAATCATCCGAAACAACTGCAGAAGTATCATAAATTGTTATACAATTATCTGGCATATCTGGCTGAAATCCTAAAAATAAATTAGTAGCTTCTGTGCCAAAATTATTTATTTGTAACCATCTTGTGACTTCATCACCTATCATACTAACACTTCCTTTAATCTTTGGCGTAAAGCTTTTATTAAAGTTCTTCCAGCTAGTTTATTAAATGGGTCTTCTAAATATTTCATTTTTCTACCTTTTTGAAAATTAGCATTATTTTCATGCCATCTTATCGCATATGGTACAATTGGGTGCCCTGTTCCAGGCCCTCCACCAAAAGATACTAATCCAACAGGCATTACATCATCAATAACTGCAATACCAGACCGCATTAAGGTTCCCTCATTATGTGGTACTTGCTGTTTTGCCGCTTCAAGTATAATATAACAAGTATCTAATACTGACATTCTACTTGCTTCTAAAACTTCATTTTTTAATTCTTCCCCACGCCAGTTTTTCCACATAACTTTTCACCTCGCTAAAACTTCATAATGATGTGTCTTGCCTGTTCTTGGGTCATCAATGGGTAAAATCTGTAATACTTCCATAACCTGTCTGCCATAAGGATGTGTCTGTGATATTAACCAATAAGGATGTTCTGATGATATAGGGGCTGTTGGTGTTAAATATATAATGGTGTTTGCAGTTACTTCTTCCTTATCTTTGTATGTTTTTAACTCAACCCCATACTCAGCAAAAGCTGGTACTAAACAAGCAATAGTTGTATTTTCAAAATCACCTGTTAATGTTCTTTCTCTTTTAATTATACTAACCTTATGTGTCATTAATCTTTTAAACTTTTGGGAGGTCATGTTAATTGCACCTTTCTTTTAATTAAACCACTTCCCGCTAAAATTATATCAGAATAAATTAAAGCTTCTGGGATAACTTTACTAGCTTCCCCATCTTCTGTAGCACTAAATCTTCCTAATTTTACACTGCCTCTAGATGGGGCTGAATCATTGTTATCTACCAAAAAAGCTATCATAAAAGCTACCCATTCTTTTACAATTTTTGCTTGATGTTCAGTTACGGAATCTGAATTATCTAAATCAAGTTTCCAACCATCATATGCACATGCATAATTACCAATTCGGGAATCTAATAAAAAACTGGCCCTTCTTATTCTGCTTTCTGTTGCATCTGTTATTGGCCTATTTGTTATTTGATTATATTCATCCAAAGTTATATACATTAAAAATCACCAGTTTCTTTTAATATTCGCTTTAATTCTTCTTTTTTACCCCTAGCTGGAATATTATTTTCTTTGGCTAATTCAACTAATTCTTTATAGCTTAAATTATCTAGTCCTTGTGTAACAACTTTGACTTTAACACAATCTTCTTTTTTGATTGGTTTTAATGTTTTTTTAGCTGGAGGAACCATTTTTGCTGAACCCATATTAGTATATGCTCTGCCATCTTTAGCTGAAATATTTATTATTTCCCCAACTTCATATAATTTTCCTTTATAATATCTTCTTTTTAGGAATTTAATTTGCATATCTACAACCCCTAATTAATAAATTAAGAAGGGCTTTTTATTGCCCTTCTTGTTATATATTGTTATTTAGCTACCCGGTGTTCCCAAAACTGCAAATGGATATCTCTCATCTTCGTCTTCCTGCAATCTGTTTATAGGATTGGGCACCTGCCAAGCAACTCTCATTGAACTTCTTAAAGCTACCATGTTCTGCTGTGGCAGATTATAAAGTATTTCACCAGTTACTGGGTCTTGGATAACTGCTTCGGTCAGTATCTTCCAAGTTATATCTTTTCTTATTGCATACATCAGTTGCTTCCAAGCACCACTTATCAACATTGATAAGTTAGGAATTACTGCGCCATTTCTTGGGAAGATAACAGGTTCTCCATCAATTTCATATCTAGTTGAACCCTGAACTCCCTCTTTATACAAAGATTTAAAAATGGGTACGCCATCGGTTGCTCTAACATTTCTTAATCTTCCCCGCATACTCATAGCCGCTACATGACCATCAACCATAAACCCATGTTCTTCAACCTTAGCAATAACTCCATCTTCACCTAAGATTTCTTCATATAAATCTGCACCGCTACCCAATGTTACAAAATTGCCTGCGGCCATTGCACCTGATACAATATTATCAGGCCAAACGGCTGGAGCATTGACACCATACATTACTGCCTGGTCAAAAGCTAAACCATAAGCTTCAAGCAGTTTTGGTCTTGCTTCTGCCCAAATATCATAATCACTATCATCTAAAACTGCTTCAGGAATAGCAACTATAACATTTAATTCTTCAGCATCTAAATATTTGTTTTCCCACATCAACCTAGATAACTTTTTAAACATTTTATCACTATTATCACTTCTTGCAGTTGGCCCTGGATTTGAAAAGTATGCTGTTGGCAACACACTTAAAACTGGAATCCTTCTTTGCTGTCTACTCATATCTGGAGCCCTATATGCTAAACTCATTACTGCACAATTTTGGGCTACATTTTGCACTATTTCTCTCTGAAATTCCTCGGGCATTAAAGCTTCTGCCCCAGAACGTGGAATATAACTCATAAATATTCCTCCTAATAATTATTTTTATCTACCTACGGCTTTTCGGATTAAATCATTCATGTTAAATCCGCCTTTTGTTTGATTATCTTCATTTTGATTATCTCCTGTTTTTGTAACCGCGGGTTTTGTTTCTTTTCCTACTAAATAAGGTTTTTCTTCAATCAGTGTTTTTAAAGCTTCAGCCACCCCAGAAATATTATCATTAGCATCAACTTTTAATTCTTCTTTATCTAATAATTTATAAGCCGCATCTATATCAATTATATTTAATTTAGATGCCTGAACCATGATTTCTGATTTTATTAATCTTTGTTCTGCTTTTGATAAAGATTCTTGGGCTTTTAAATCTGCTTCTTCCTTTTCCTTTTTTAATCTTTCTGTTTCGGTCATAGCCGCTTTTTTCTTTTCATCTTCAATCTTCTTTTCCCAGCTTGCCTTTTCCCTATTTAATCTGTCTGATATTATTTTGTCAAGTTGTTCTTGGGTAAAGACTTTCCCCGCTGGTTTTGGGTCTTTTGTTTCGGTACTATTTTCTTCAGGATTTGTTGTATTGGTGTTTTCAGTATTACCTCCCGTACCACCATCATCTGGTGTAAAAAATCTTTGACGTATTCTATAAAATTTCATTTTAAAAACCTCCATTTATAGCCTGTCGGCTTGATTTGCTCCTTGCGTAAGCAAGTATAGTTGAAATGTATGTTAATATTAAAATATATCTATTATAATTATAGCATACATTAAAAAATAAATCAATATGTATTTTTAACTTAATATTTTAAAGTGTATATCTAAAAATAACTAAAAAAAAATAAGCCTTTCGGCTTATTGTTGGGAAATAATGCTTAAAGATTATTTCCTAAAAATTACAATTATGTATTCATCTGAATCGTAAACCAAAGTAATTTTAGTTTTTGATTTCAGATTATTAAGAGCTTCTGCCCTCTGAAAAGAATACCCTTCCAAAACTCTTAAAAAATCTTCCAAACTCGTTTCTTCAGTACCATCTTCTCCCTCAATGGTTACTGAAGCTAATTTGGAAATATTAGTCCAAATTCTATTTTTAATTTCCGTAATAACTGTATCACTTTCTTCCCTTGTCAAATACGGGCTTTCGGCTTTTGCTAAAATATCAAGTAAATTCATATTATTTTCCTCCTTATAATTTTTCGATTCTTGTTCCGCTTTTAACA
>Ga0172377_10009026_pt1 | contig 10223 bp, 5 predicted proteins | sample Pumphouse3metaG_FD_119749 | JGI IMG/M metagenome (GOLD analysis project Ga0172377, IMG submission 119749) | Leachate microbial communities from a municipal landfill in Southern Ontario, Canada - Pumphouse #3 metaG | ecosystem: Engineered > Solid waste > Landfill > Unclassified | place: Canada... | reverse complement strand
TGACCGTCTCATCGTCAGCGGCGGCGATATCCGATACCGTGAAGTCTTTCACATCCCTGTATTTGTCCCCATTCTGTGTGATTTGGAGACGGGCCTCGCTTGCGACAGTGGCTCCTTTGAATATGATGACGTCTTTCCTCGGATTGTCAAGGGCTCCTCCGCGGAGATTGTCATTCACTGTTATTGTTACGTCGGTCGTCCCGTCGCCTGTGGCCGGGGTCACTGTGACCCAGTCTGGAGCGACAGATGTCCATTTTGCATCTGCGTAGACTGTTACCATCTGGCCTTCGGCATTCTGACCGTCGAATGTCAGTGTGTTTGCACTGCAAAGGACGGCTTTCGCTATTTTGTCGTTGTCGGATTTGCAGGATGATACCGCAAATATCCCAAGCATTGCGACGAAGGCGGAAAACAATATGTTTTTTAATATTTTCATGATATTCCGTATTTAATGATTAGAAATCCAGTCCATCAACCCATCCTGGATTTTGGGTCAGGTTGTGGTTGAGAGACCTGTCATTGATAGGGATCGGATAGAGGTAATCCCTTGATTCGTCGAAGTTGTGTTCGACATTCTGCTGAGGATCGAAGAACCCTTTGTCTCCATCGCTGAGGTATACATCTTTGCCGATTTCCCAAACGATAGGGCAAGTGCTGTTAGGCTTTTCCCCGGAATAAAGGCAGATGTCGGCGACACCGTCTCCTGAGAGGTCGTATTCACCAGGACCCGGAATATAGAATCCGTACATTTTCTGATCAATGCACAGGCCTTCTTTCCACCTGAACAGATCGTCCATCCTTGTTGTGCCTTCCTGGGCCATCTCCACTTCCCTTTCCCTGCGGATTTCCAGAATGACACCCTTGTTCGCTCCTGTCACGTTCTTATATCCATATTCTGCGCTGGAAAGATACCAGTCCGGATTGGCATTGGCCGTTTCCATATTGAGGTCCGGCATTCCGGCTCTTTTCCTTATCAGATTGATGGTATTGTCCAAGTCCGTCTGTGTCAGGGTACCGAGTTCGGCTTTGGCTTCTGCATAATTGAGAAGCACTTCCGCATATCTGTAGACGGGGAGGTCGTTGTATGACCTGTCGGAACGGTTGGCATCTTCGTTCAGCGCCGGAGTCAGGTTCATCACGAATTTGATAGGCTGGAAGCCGGTCATGGTTTCGTCGATCCTTGGCGCATTGTATGTCTTCGATGTTCCTATCCAGGAATATCCTGGTGTTATCACAGTCTGGGCGAGACGAGGGTCTCGGTCTGCCACTTCATCCTTGAATTGCAGACTCTGCCATCCGGCCTTGTCGGTAAAGCGTGTTCCGTCTTTCATCAGATAGCTGTCTATGGCTTTCTTTGTGACACCTACGCTTCCTTGGGATGCCCAGAAAGAATATGCCGTAGTATTGTTGAAGATGGCAAGGGCTTTGTCGAATTTGATGGCCAGTATGTATTCATCCGTATTGGCATTAACGCTTTCGAACAATGACTTGTAGTCTTTTGTGGGATTTCCCGTGCTGTACAATTTGTATTTCTTGCCAGACATGAGGGCATCGCCCGCTGCTACGGACTGCTCGAGATAATATTTGTAATCGTGGGAATCGGGATCGTCAGGGAATGAAATGTTGTGATATTTCCTGTAGGTGCCTTCGTATAGGCAGAACCGGGATTTCAGGGCAAGGGCGGCCCATTTGTTGACACGGTACGGAGTTATGTCCTCTGGAAGGTTTTCGATGGCGTAATCGATGTCTTCCAGCATTTTTCTCATAACGAATTCCCGTGTGTCCCTTGCGGCATATACTTCGGGATCGCTGGAACCGAGTTCCTTGTCGATCCAAGGAACGTCTCCGAAGTCTTTCACTTTTTCGAAATAGAAATAAGCGCGGAAGAATCTGGCCAGTCCGGTATATTCCTTGACGACTGCCTCATCGCTGCAATTGTTTATGTTGCCTAGCAATGTGTTGATTTTCCTGAGAACAGTCCAAGTCCAGCCGCCTCCCGAATTGGGCACCGTCCTGACGGACCCTCCGCGAAGTTCGTTCGACAGGGTCCTCTGGATGTAATAGTCGCTCTGATGGGCGAACATGTTGTCATCCAACAAACTGCTATAGAATGAGTTGGAAAACAGCTGCAAATCTGTTTCGGTACGGAAATATGTGTCCGGCGAAATGGTATCCTTTGGCGTCTTGTCAAGGAAATCGCACGATGACAGGCCAAGGACTGCAGCAACAATATATATGTAATTTCTTATTTTCATCTTTAGATAACTTTAGAAAGTGACGTCAATCCCGAACATGAATGTCTTCTGCCAAGGGTAAAATGCATTGTTGTATGCGCTGTTTCCTTCTGAGACACCTGTCTGTGTACGAGTGAAAGCAGCTTCAGGATCTATGTAGGTGCTGTGTTTCTTGAAAGGAGACCAATATGCCAGGTTTTCACCTGAGAAGTAGACACGTACGTTCTCTACGCTGATTTTCTTTGTAAGGTTTGCAGGGATGGTATAGCCGAAAGTCAGGCTCTTGAGCCTTGTATACCTTATGTTCTGGATATACCGGCTGTTGACTGCTCCAAGTTCAGCCTGCCCGGAATGTGCAGAGTAGGCCCTTGGGCGTGGGAAGTATGCGTCTTGGTGGTCCACTGACCAGCAGTTGTCCAGGAAATCCTTTGCAAGATAAGAACAATATGGGTTGGAATAAGGACCCCAGAATATCATGCTCTCATAAGGCGGATACCAATAGTGGTTTCCCGTACCTTGGAAGAATATGTCGAAATCGAAACCCAACCAGCCGAAGCCGAATTGCAAACCATATTGCAGGCTTGGAAGTGAATTCCCTAGAATCTTGCGGTCTCCTGGTTTGTCGGCCGTGTTTTGGCCGATTGAAATCTTGTTGTCTCCATCCAGGTCCTCATATCTCAGGTCTCCTGCGAGGAAGCCGCCAGTCATCCTGGTCTTTATGTAACTGCAATCCACAGTGTTCGTATATGCCTGGGCTTCTTCATCCGTAGCGAAAAGCTTGTCAACTTCGAATCCCCATATGTCCCCAAGCCTCATTCCTTTGTAATAATCTTTTGCAAAGGACTTTTCCGGATTGTCATATTTGGTTATGAAACTTTCGTAATCGCTCAATGTGCCTTTGACATGGTAGCTGAAAGGTTTGCCCGCCAATTTCAGATCATCTCTCCAGCCGAGCGTGAATTCGTATCCTTTAGTTCTCAGGTTCGCAGTATTCTGCTTGGGCTCCGTTGCCCCATATACGTTTGGTAGTGCCACACCCGGTGTAAGCATATTCTTCGTATCCCGGATATAACCTTCTCCGGTGAATTCCAATCTGTCTTTGAAAAGCGAGGCATCCAGACCAATGTTGTATTGCTGGGATGTCTCCCAGGTCAGGTCGGAAGCGTTTGGACTTGATATCGACGAGTATTTCGGAAGGGTCGACCCATCTCCGAATGTGTAGGAAAGATTGGCTGAAGTTATTTTCCTAAGATATGCATAGTTGGATACATTCTGGTTGCCGAGGCTTCCGAAAGAGGCACGTAACTTGAGGTTGTTCACCACACTCTTGAGCGATGCGAAGAAAGGCTCTTCTGAAATTCTCCAACCGGCTGAAGCCGATGGGAAGAAACCCCAGCGATGTCCTTTGGCGAAACGTGAAGTCCCATCATACCTTCCGCTGGTTTCGAAGAGGTATTTGCCCTTGTAGTCGTAATTGAAACGGCCGAAGAAGCCCATGAGCGCGTATTCGCTTTGACCTCCATATACATAGGATATTACCTGTCCGTCAGAGTTCGGCCCGACAAGGTCGAGGTCGTTAAGATCAAGTGATAGAAGATTCTGTCCTTGCGCCTTTAGGTCCTTTTCATCCTGGGTTTCTATGTTGATACCTGCGACTGCCGTGAAATGGTGGGCATTGCCGAATGTCTCCTCGTATGTCACGAAACTGTTTCCCGAATAATAATTCCAGGTATTGACCGTCTCTGTCAATTGATCCTGTCCTGCACCGGTAGAGTAAACCCCAAGCGCTTCGTCGGGATTGGCCCTGTAGACAAAATTGGTCAACCTGTTTGTGTAGCGGTTCTGACGAAGCCTGTATGTGAAATTCGTGGTAAACCAGAAAGTCTTTACAGGTTTTATCACGAGTTCGGTCGTGTTGGTGAAGTCACTTGTCCTGTCGACATTCTTATCATAATCACCTTCAAGCGCGATGTGTCGTCCGTTTCCCACCTTGTAATTGATATAAGGGGTTGCATAGAGCCAGGTGCCGTCAGGATTGTGTGTGGTGAAGCAGGCCAGGAAGTGCCTTGCACTGTAAGCAATCGCATTTTGTACGTCATCTACACCCTGATAACGGTAATTTGAACCGAAAAAAGAGGTGTTGTTGGACATCTTCGCGTATTTGTTGATGTTGAAATCGATTTTTGAGCGAAGGTTGTATTTGTTATATACGTCAGGATGCGCTTTCAATATGCCTACCTGATGATCATAGCCGCCTGAGAGATAGTATTGCATATCCTTGTTGCCTCCGCTTACGGATATGTTATGTTCCTGAACGGGATGCTGATCGTTGAACAATTCATGCCAATAGTCGGTATTCGCATAATATACCCATTGTTTCTTGCCGTTGCGGACTTCCTCTACGACCCAAGGTCTGTCGGGATTCTCCGTCTTGTCGTTTACTCGGGCAAGAAGCTGTTGCATATCATAATCCGTATATTGGATGTAATTGGTCTTGGAGTCATTCTGGTAGAAGAGGTTATGCGTATATACCGACCAATAGCCGCGGGTTTCGTAATCCGTGGATGTGGTAGGCTCCTCCCAACCGAAGCGTCCGCTGTAACGGACAGTGGCCTTGCCATCTTTTGACGAGCCGGATTTCGTGGTGATGAGGATTACACCATAGGCGGCACGTGCCCCGTATACGGCTGCTGCGGCTGCATCCTTGATGACGGAAATGGATTCGACATCGCTTGGATTGACACGGTTCATATCTCCTATGGAACCATCGATCAGGACGATCGGTGAAGCACTATTGATCGAGGTGATACCGCGGATGTTGATAGTGGCACCGCTTCCCGGGTTTCCTGAAGATGTGCTGACATTCAGTCCCGGTACGGCTCCCTGGAGCATGGTGGTGACATTGTGCGCAACCCTGTTTTCAAGATCTTTGCTGCTGACAGAAGTTATGGCTCCGGTAAGGTTCACCTTCTTTTGCGTACCATAACCCACGACTACGGTTTCGTCGATCGTCATCTGATCTTCTTCGATCGTTATGACAATCGAGTTGCTGTTTTCCGGAACTTTCACTTTCTTTGAGATGTAACCGAGGCATGAAATGTTCAATATTGCAGGTCCTTGCGGCACGCTGATATTGAACTTGCCGTTTTGATCTGTTACCTCGCCACCTTTAGAGCCCTCGACCAAAATGGCAGCGGCTATTACCGGCTGTCCATTGTTGTCAAGAACAGTTCCTGCAATTGTCCGGTTCTGAGCAAATGCCGAAATGCCGTTCCAGCAAAGCAAAGCAACCAGGCATACAGAAAGCTTATTAAGCATTTTAGTAAGCATAATTGGTTAGTGTTAGAAAAAGTTTGTAAAAATAATATTTGGTTTATTTGTAATTTTCCAATGAAAATTCTTTCGGTCGTTTCATGGTTTCAGTGTATGTGTTCCCGAACTGGTCGGTCAAGGTGAATTCAAGTGTGGTATTCGGAGACGATGCCTGCACCCTGAAGAAATGGTTTGTGTTGGTTGTCGGAAAAGAAATAGTCGCATTTACGTTGGCCCTGCCGGCTTCATAGGCAATCAAGTGCAAAGGATCTTTCATCAGGACCCTTGTCCAAACAAGTTCCTTCCCATCTTCCGTAACACTTATTTTCCATTTCGGATTGTAATTCCAGACATTGAAGTAAACGTAGTTCTGCGTACTTGGGCTTTCCCAATCGGAAGCATGGCTGTTGAAATCGGTAATGCTCGAACCGGTTGCATTCGGGGCATACTTCGATGCGGAAATGGAAATGCTGTTCCTGTCATAGGTCCTCATCTGGTAACCTATATCCTTTCCTGTCGCTTTGTATTGCCATTTCATATCCGTTCCGTCTATGGAGAATATCTGATAGCCTCCGGGAGCACCGTCCGTGCATATGTGAATGCCCGGATTCTGGTATCCGCTCCACCACCAGGTGGCGCAAACCGCACCTGAATTATGCTCGTAAATGTCTTTACCTCCAACTATGGCATCTTCAGGGGTTACATTATAGATGACATGGGTGTGTCCGGTGATGAAATCGGTCTTGTATCCGCTTATTATGTCCAGCAATTCCTTAGTGTTTGCCGTCCTGGTCGAAGAACCGTCATAAACAAATGAATTTGTTCCTGAAAAATTGAATATCGGAGCGTGTGCGGTAATCACAAGCGGAGTGGATTTGCTTACATATGAAAGATCCTTTCTCAGCCAATTGTATTCGTTGTCTGAGAAGAGCTTTACATAGTTCCTGTCTTTCGTCCCGTCGTAATTGCTGCAGTCTATGTCGTCCAGGACTACGTAGTGTATTTTGCCAATGTTGAAAGAATAGAATGTAGGAGCGATTACGTGGTCGTAGGCGGTTTCCGCTCCAAGGTCTGAATATGTCAACATGTCATTGTCGTGATTCCCCATCGTGTGGAATATTTCTATTCCCGACAAATCGCCGTTGATTTCAGAAAGATAGTCCGGAAGGGCGAAAGTATTTGAATACCAGTACAGGTCCCAAGTCATATCGCCAAGGGTCAGGCCGTAGATTTTCTCTCCGGCGTGTGACTTGAGGTAGTCGCTCACGTCGGTAGTGAACTGCCTGAACTGTACCAAGTCGTTTGTCCTCCTTGCAAGGTGCATGTCTCCGAATATGAGCATCTGGTAATTTTCCTGGTTTTCAACTTTTTTCAATTGAAAATCGACTCTTTCTATGGTATTTGCATCATTGCGAAGCAATTGGTGCAATGTCGGGAGTATTCCTACCGAAGGGGCTTCGTATCCGCTCGGTATCGAAATGAACACGTATCCGTATTTTTTTGCAGATGCGATTTGGTAATATCCGTTTTCATCTGTTGATGTAACTTCCACCCCGTCCGAAATCACCACGTTTGGAACTCCGGTCCCATCACATTGTATGACACCGTACACAGTGCTTCCCGGATCCGGCGTGAAATCTATCTTAGATACTATGTTTACGTAAGTCTTGCCGATGACTTTCTTACGGTCGTCTCGTTTGATGGATACGGTATAATCTCCCGAGACAATGTTTCCAGGCATTGTCAAAGTGACTTCCTTTTCAGTTACGCTCGAAATGTTGGCTATCAGTGAAGTCCCATTGCTGCCTGTAAATAGGAACATGTCGGAGGAAAGAGGTGCTTTTCCGTTGCTTACTGTCAGCGATACCGTTTCATTTGCAGAGGTTTCCAGAGTTCCGGGTAAGACGATTTCAACGTCGAAATCGTCTTCAGTCTTGCTTGAAGGGTCTTTTTTGCATGAAGATATGAAGAAGATTGTCAAGGCGATTACCGTAAATTTCAACAGGAGTTTTGTGCTATTGGAAATACTCATTGTCATTAGCTTATATTAATCATTGTTCAAAGATATGGTGAATTTTTTTTATATGAAAGAGTTTTGAAACAAAAGAATGTCAATTTCGAATCAAAATAAAATATGTAATGCATTTTCAAAGTGAAAGCTAGTCTCCATAATGCCCACTCAATGGGCTTTATATGGGAAAAGCAGACCGAGAGAAAAATATGACTTTCCGTTTCGGATAAATGCTTATATTTACATTAAAATGATTTCTTATGGATGACTTTGCAAATGTCATTTCCGATGCCGGGATTTTCGCCCGCAGTATTTTCGCTTCCGATTCAAGCGGTCACGATTTCAACCATACGATGAGGGTTGCCAATATTTCAAGGCTTATCCAAGCCGAAGAAGGCGGGGACCTTGTTGTCATTTCTTTGGCAGCCTGGCTTCACGACGTGGATGACCCTAAGCTTTTCGCAACGGCCGATATGGCCAACGCCCGGGGATTCATGAAGCGAAAAGCGGTACCTGATATTGTGGCTGATGCGGTATGCCATGTCATTTCCCAAGTTTCCTTCAAAGCGGGAGATACTGTGGTGCCTGATACGCTTGAAGGCAAGATAGTACAGGATGCCGATCGGCTGGATGCGATCGGAGCCATAGGGATTGCAAGGGCTTTCGCTTATGGAGGCAGTCGTGGGAATGCAATATATGATCCTTTGGAGAAGCCTCTTGCCGGTATGGACGAGGAAGAATATCGCCATCATAAGGGATGTACTATCAATCATTTCCATGAAAAGCTTCTTCTGCTCAAGGATATGATGAATACTCCCACGGCACGCATTCTGGCAGAAAAAAGAGACTCTTTTATGCGTACATTCTTGTCGGAATTCCTTTCGGAATGGAACTATGGCCAGGGGCAATGACAGGGTCGGCCACTGAACAGGCTGGTCATATCTTTATCACCTTGAACCAGTCTTTGAGCATGTCAAGGTATTGTTTTTGCGAGTCGCTGATGAGGATGAGCGTTTGTGAGCCATCTTCAAGTTTGGAACCAAGACACATTCCTTCATAGTTTGCCAGATTGCCATCGATCAGATTGGTCCGGAATTCGCAAATTTCGGTTTTGGGCAACGCGAGACTGTCGGGAATAGCCTTTTTCACCAATGAATCCGGCAATGTGAAACATAGGCTGTCGACTGGTGATACAAGATACAGTTTGCAGTTGACATAGGCGCCCAAAAGCGTGTAAGGGACGAAAAACTCCCTTTCAAGCACTATGAGACGGCCGTCGTCCAAAGCTGTGATTTCGCTGACGCCGTGTGCGAAGATCGCCGCAGGCTTTTTTGCCGTAGGGGCATCCATCATGTAGGCGAATTGTTTTACAGGTCTCATTCCTTCATCGAAACTTTGAAGTCTCAAGAGGTTTCGGACTCCATTGGTCGAGGTGGCCTGCATTCCGTCTTCCGGAAGGGTGCTTTCCGTCGTAGTCCAAAAAAGATGTGTATCCGGACTATAGGTCAAAGCTTCGAAACCAAGGTTATCCGAGGCAGTATTGAATATTGGCGGGATTTCCAGCGACCTTCCTGTCAATGTGCCGTCAAGATTATATTCCAATATGCTTTTGTCCGCTTCGCCGCTGATCATCAATTTGTCCGTATCCGGGACATAGGCAATGCCTTCGGAATCCCGGTTCGGCCTTCCGTTTGTGACCAGCGTATCCATCACCGCAGTGATTATTTTTCCTGTTTTCCCATCTATGTCCAAATGCAGGTAGCGGAAGCCGTCCGTGATGCTCTTGTCATCTGCAACTACATAGAGGCTGTCGTTGATACGGCTTATGCCGCTGTAATTGCCGGCTGGCACGGTGAGGAGAAATGTCTGTTGACTGTTTTCTCTGATTGTTAGGACTTTGTGAATGCTGGTGTCGACGACTTGGAAGATTGTATCTGGCTGCGAGATGTCGCCTGCCGCTGTCAATGTCGATCGCAAAATACCGTTTCCGCTGCCGATTGAGAAGACTGACAATGCCCCTGCCAATATATGACTGATTCCCCAGACCATTTAATTCAATTTTCGGGTAAATATACGACCAATTCAGTTAGCACGATTAATTTTTCGAATCAAAGCACAACTTGCCGGGATCATTGCGCGGTAAGGGCAACTGTCCATCGCCAGTGAATGTACAAGCCCATTCTGCCTGAGTACGGTGATTGCTGTCAGCTATGGCAAACGTCTTGTGGCTGAAGAATTGCTGTGCTCCGCGCCCCCCGTCGGCTTTGCCGACACCCCCTAGCCGGGGGTGGCATGCCGCTTCCGCACACAATTCTTCAGCCAATGACATATTATGCAAGAATTCAGGCCGCAATCGACATCGGTCAATGTCAAAGAAGAAAGGAAAGTTCCATTGCGTGTCATGGAAGCGACAAAAAAAAGGACAGCCGCCTGGGCTATCCCTTCAAATCAATTTATTATTGCCTTTGCCGCTCGATGGCCGCCGAAGCCGGAGCGAACTCTATTCTTTGGCAGTACCTTGTTCGATTGCAGCCTGGGCTGCCGCCAGACGTGCGATTGGAACGCGGAATGGGGAACCGGAGACGTAATCTATGCCTCTCTTGTTGAAGAATTTGATGGAATGAGGATCTCCTCCGTGCTCCCCGCAAATTCCGCATTTCAGGCTC